>Ga0182739_1002877_pt1 | contig 15662 bp, 10 predicted proteins | sample eDN5th30CBELigBY_FD_128873 | JGI IMG/M metagenome (GOLD analysis project Ga0182739, IMG submission 128873) | Enriched backyard soil microbial communities from Emeryville, California, USA - eDNA 5th pass 30_C BE-Lig BY (version 2) (version 2) | ecosystem: Environmental > Terrestrial > Soil >... | reverse complement strand
GTTCAGGTTTGCAATTATATAAGGTCTGAAGTAGTTACACTTAATGGAAACATTCCTGAGATTGGAGAAGGTTTATGGGAAATTCTAAGTGCTCCATGGAGTAATGGATCATCATTAAATTATTATGCAAACGGCTCCTCAATAAATTTATCGAACCTGGCTAATGGGGTTTATCGTTTGCGCTACACCGTTAGTAGTGGTTCAATTTGCCCGGTTTCTGTTGACGACATGGAACTCAACATAAGTGTACGAGCTTACGCCGGATCTGATAGGGTAGAGTGTGGATCAAATATTATAAACCTTATTGGCAATCTTAATTCTGAAGGTGTGTGGAGTACTGAAGACACTTCATTAGTAATGGGAATTACTCAAACTTCTCCAAATACATCAATTGTGCAAGTGCAAAATTATAATCAACATAATAATATTACCTTCCGGTACACAATTCCCGAATATGGCAGTTGTGCTTCCACTTTTGATGAAGTTGTGTATAAATTATATCCAGTTCCGTCTGCATCTTATGGTGGTGAAAATATTTCTCTTTGTTCCAATGTTTCATCAGTTACATTATCAGGCAACATCCCGCAAACTGGAACCGGTAAATGGAAATTTATTTCGGGCCCTTCTTCGCCATGGGCAGGAGTTGCAAACAATACATCAAACGATACAATATTCAGAAATTTGAGTGCAGGCATATATGAATTTAATTATGAAATTGGAACCCACCCTGTATGCCCGGTTTCTTCTTCAAGAGTTATTGTGTCAAAAGAAGTAAATTCCAAAACAGGCGGCAATGTTAAAGTTTGCGAAGAAAACACGGTTGTATTAAAAGGTAATGTTCCGGTTTTAGGAACTGGTGCATGGAAGTATGTTTCCGGTCCTGATTCCGCCACAGATATTATTTACGGAAACCCTTCAAATCCATATTCTACAGTTTCATCTTTAACCTTTGGTACACATGTTTTTAGCTGGACAATTCCGGGGCTTCCCGGATGCGAATCTACCACTGATTATATGACAGTTAGAATTGATTCCTCTATATCCAATTTATTCGCCGGCGGCGATATTACAATGTGCCAAACCGATTCTGCCTTTTTGAAGTTAGGGTCTGTTGCCTTGCCGGATGTTTCATATTCATGGAGCCCGGCCATAATGCTTGATTTTCCCGACAGAGCTCAGCCAAATTTTATGGGAAGTAATAATGCCGGACATTATAGTTATACTGTATCAGGGAAAAGAGGTGCTTGCGAAAATTTTGCAAGAGTTCAGATTAACGTTCTACCCAAACCGTTTAGTTTTATAAATGTGAACCTTACAAATTGTTCGGCTCAGTTTTTTGCATCCTCGCCGGGAAGAGGAATTAATAACCCGGTATATAACTGGCTCGTTGGAGATACAACCCTTCCACAGAATATTGGCAGTGGCCCTTTTCAGTTCAATTTCAATTCTTCCAACCATCAAAATATTATTTTAAAAATTGTTTCTAATGATGGTTGTGTTGGAACTGACACACTTGAAATATCGCCTTATTGCATTCTTCCAATTAATTTATTGAAGTTTACAGGTGAAATTTCCGGTGAAAATGCCTTATTAAAATGGAGTGTCGCTAATGAAAGTGAAGTTCAAAAATATGAAGTTCAGAGAAGCGAAAATGCAAGGGATTTTATTTCTTTGGGCTTTGTACAACAAAGAATAAATAATTTTTTAGATCCAAATTTATTCAGCAATAATGCCTCAATAAAATATTACAGATTAAAAATTTATTCTGTAGATGGCAGTGTTTCTTTCTCCGAAATTGTACCTCTAAAGCCACAGTCAAATGTGTCTGTTCGTGTTCAACCAAATCCTTTTGTAAGCGATGTGAAGGTGAAAATTATTTCACCTTTAAAAGAGGCTGTGCAAATATCTGTTATAGATGCAACCGGAAGAGTGATTTCTCGAAAAATGGAAATAATAGAAAAGGGTTACAATGAAATTAAAATTAATACTGTAAGCTTTCCACCCGGAACTTATTTCTTAAAAGTGAATTCTTCAATTTCCCAAACTTTTAAAATCATTAAAATTTAGTGAGGCAATCCTTAAAAACTCAAGGCTATTCTTAAAATGAATAGCCTTTTTTTAATTATTTGGAATAGGAATTATAACTACAACTTCGCAGCCGTTACCAGGTGAAGAAGCTATTTTAAAATTTCCATTGAATAATTCAGCCCTTCTTTTAATATTAGCAAGCCCAATCCCACGTTTTACAGTATTCAAATCGAAGCCGACACCATTATCAAAAATTCTAAGTTTTAGCTTATTATCATGAATTATCAAATCAATTTCAATTAGTGAGGCCTTTGCATACTTTTGGATATTTCGTAGTTGTTCCTGAACAATTCTGAAGATATTTAAAAATATATCTCTGTTAAAACCCTGGTTATCTATTTCTTCATCAATAAATAATTTAATCTCCCATTTATGATCAATATTAACTGAATTTATCAGACTCTTCAAAGTGTCTTCCATACTCGAATCTTCAAAAAAAGCGGGTGCAAGCCTGTGAGAAAGATTTCTGATTTCTCCGGACGCTTTAAGTATCTGATCTCTCGTTTGATAATACCATTGCTTATTTTCAGGCGTAAGTGAATTAAGAAGCATACCTAAACTTAATTGGCTTGTGGCAAGAATCTGGCAAACATTATCATGAAGTTCACTACCTATTTCATAACGTTCATCTTCTTGTGTTTTTACAATTGCTTTTGTTATCTCTCTGTCAAGTTTAATTTTTTCGGTAACGTCTGATGCAATAACTGTTCTTAGCGAAACATTATCAAGTTCGATGGTACTACCAAAAATTTCAACATCAACAATTTCACCTGATTTTTTTAAATGCTGAACTGTATCATTATAAGGTGCAGCATTTTTGCTGAATTTCCTCGATATTTCTATAACTCTTTCCCGTTCGTCCTGCGGCCATAAGTCAGTAATAGATAAATTTAAAAATTCTTCTTCACTATAACCATATAATTCCAATGCAGCTTTATTTACCTGAGTAAATCTTAAGGTTTCCGGATTATAAACCCACATCGGCTGAATACTCATGTGAAAAAGATGACTGTACCTTTTATTTGATAAGGCAAGTTCATCGCTTGACTTTTTTCTTTCTATGCAATAGATAATACTTTTATAAAGTGAACTTGCGTTGATTTCATCCTTTAAAAGATAATCGGCAACGCCCATAGATAAAGACTTTATCGCAAAATTAAAGTCCGAATATCCGGTTAGTACAATTACAGGACATTGTATTTTAAGATTTTTTAAATCTCTTAATAATGATTCTCCGGATTTATCCGGCAGTGAAAGATCTAATATTACTACATCTGCATTAAGAATATTTTTTTTTGATAAGATTTCAAATTCCCTAAAAGACGACGCCCGGTGTAGAACAACTTTTTCGATATGGTCTAAAAGATATTCTTCAATTAAAAGAAAATCGCCATCATTGTCTTCAGCTACAATTATGTTATAAGGAGTTTTGTCTTTAATCATCAGTTTAAACCGGGATTATTTTGATTTTTGAAATTTAGCCAGAAATTTTTTATTTGTTCTGCAAGGGACTCAAATTCATCAGCTTCCAGCGGCTTTATCAAATATAGGTTAGCGCCGTAAATCTTTGCTTTATTTTGATCATTTAGGTTGTTGCTTGTAGTAAGAATTATTACAGGTATCTTAAACAATTTTTTTGAGCGTCGGACTATATCCAATAATTCAAAACCATTTTTATGAGGAAGGTTTATATCCAAAACAATTATGTCTGGAATAACAGAAGTTTTTTCAAATTGTTTTAAAATTTGAAAAGCCTGGTTCCCGTTTCTTGCAACTGTAATATTTTTAATGTTAAGTTTTTCTTCTAATGCTTCACACGTAAGCAATACGTCGCCTTCATTATCTTCAACAAGAAGTATGTTAAGGTTTTCCATTTTAATTGCGGTAGAGGTAATGTGAGCAAATTTAATATAATGGATTATGTTTTCTTATATAAATATTTTTATGATATTTATTTCGGTATAGTAAAATAGAAATTGCTTCCATCACCTTCTTTTGATTTCACCCATATTTTCCCGCCGAGGCTTTCAATAATTTTCTTCACAATAGCAAGGCCTAATCCCGTTCCGGGGAGATCTTTATTATGCAAACGCTGAAAGATTAAAAAAATCTTATCGTAATAATCAGAATTTATTCCGATACCATTATCTGCCACTTCAAAAAGCCAGTAATTTTTGTTTGGCCGGTTTCTTACAGAAATTACAGTATTTCTTTCCGGATGTTTGTATTTTAAACTATTACCAATTAAATTTTGAAATATCTGTTGCAGAGGCGCTGCATAAGTTTTTATTAAAGGCATCTCCTGAACATGAATCTCTGCATTTGCTTCTTCAATTTTTTGAGAATACAAAACTTTAATATCATTAATCATATTACTGATATTCACATTTTCTTTGTGTCCTTCAATATGTCCCACACGTGAATATTCAAGTAAGTCGAATATAATTTGGCGCATTCTTTTTGCTCCATCAACAGCATGGAAAATATATTTTTTCCCTTTTTCATCTAACACATCACCGTACTTTTTTTCAAGTAATGTTAAAAAGCTGGTTACCATCCGCAACGGTTCCTGTAAATCGTGCGAAGCGATATATGCAAACTGTTCTAATTGTAAATTAGTAAATGATAATTCTTTAAGATTTGTTTTTAACTCTTTATGTAAGTCGGTTAATTTTTTTTCTCCTAATTTTCTGTGAGTTACATCTTTAAAATATCCTGAAATACCGGCTTCGGTTAAAAATACACTAATCTCAAGCCATTTGTCAATTTCCGGAAAAAATTCTTCAGCCCTTATAGAACCAATTTCTTTCCAAGGGCTTTTATAATATTTTAATAACTGCTCTGAAAGTTTATCTTTGAAAACATCATGGAACTTTTTGCCAATAATATAATCCTTCGACAATTTGGAGATGTTTTCAGCTTCTTCATTCCAAAATGTTATTATTCCTTTATGTGAAATTGAAAAGAAGCCATCCTGAAGGCTTTCAATTGTGTTTTCTTTTTCTTTGTAAGCATTTTCCAAATTCTCATTTGCAATTTGTCGTTCAATTGCAGCGGAAAAATTCAATGAAATGGTTTTTAAAAATGAAATCTCATCTTCCGTCCAAACCCGGCCGTCAGTGCAATCATCAAAACCAATGATGCCATATAATTTTTTTTGCACAAACAGAGGAAACAATAAGAAAGATTTTACATTAAGGTTTTGTAATAAATCTTTAAAGGCTGAATTTTCAAGGTTTTCAGTTACTCCTGAAGAATAATTGTTTAAAAGCAATTCAGGCAAAAATTGCTTTAGTAAACTTCGTGGATACATTTCATCTTCGGTAATAGAACGTTTGCCATCAGAACTCCACTCAAGTCTTTTATGAAAAAATTTTCTGTTATTTTCATTTTTTACTAATTCAAAATAGTAAACGCTATGAGCATTTGCAACTTCACCAACTACCTTAAAGCAGGTTTTCATTACTTCGAGGAATTTCTGGTGTTGAAGAAGGTTGCTGTTTACAAAGGCAATAGTTTCAATTAACTTTGATTTATATGCTAAATGAAGTTGAGCTTCTTTCTTTTCGGTGATATCATCTGCAATGCAAACCCAATTTGTAAAAATTCCATTATCACTAAAAACGGGATGCATTGATAAACTTGCCCAGCCTTTTACTCCACTTTTCTTTTTATATGGGATTTCAATTTTTAAATACTTTCTTTTAATCACATGATTTTCGATATGCTTAAAAGTAAGAGTGTTTTTTTCAACACCTTCAAAAAGATCAGGATGCTGCCCAATAGACTCTTCAGACGACCAACCCGTCATATTTACAAAGGCTTCATTAACATAAATAATACGATGTTTAAAAAGATCTGTCTCATCAGGTTCACTTATCATCACAGCGTCATTGCTGTTTTGAATAAATGATTCAAGAAGTTTTAATTGCGTTTCATTTAATTTTTGACGGGATATATCTTTTAAAGTCCCAATAAAATTAATGGCTTCCCCGCTTTTGTTGCGTATAATAAATCCAATAAATTCTACAAATACAAATGATGAATCCGGCATTATCAATCTGTACGAACCATACCATTTAATTTGATCTTTATTTTTAAATGCTTCCTGAAGAGATTTATGTAACCTTTCACCATCGTAATTGTTAACTAAAGAACGCCAAATATTTAAATTAAACTGCGGTTGATTTTTTAACCCAAAAAAATCAAAGAAATCAGGAAGCCAAATGCAATTATCTGTTTTAACATCCATATCCAACACAATAGAATTAACTCCTGAATTTAGTTTGGCCTTTCTTAAAGCTTCTGTGGTTGCCTTTGTTGAACCATCAAATTCTGCAAGCTTGCTTGCAGTACATTCAATTACATTTTTCTTACCTTTCAGCGAGCGGTGGAATATTACTTCAAAATAGTAAGAGGTTAAAGTGCCATTTGCATTAAAATCAACAGCAGCCTGAAATTTAAGCAAAGGCTCAGCAACTGCCTTTTCTATTAACTCCATTAATATAATTTTAGAGTAGGGCAGCAGGTAGTTAAAAATATTATACTCAGATTTTGATAAATCAGAATCTAACTCAATTATAAATGCAGAATCGTTTTTTAAAAAGTTTCCAAAAATATCAATATGAAAATGCTTGAAATTTTTATAAGATGGCTCCTTTGACGAAAGAATTTTATCTTCTACACTTAAATCCATTGCTGCTCCAATTATCTTCACTATTTCTTTTTGGTGGCTGTCAATAATTTTAATTGACAATTTTACTTTCTTACCGGGATTATCTTCAACAGAAATAATTTCTTCAAATGAAAAGTATTTATTTTTTTTATTAGAGGAATAATCCTCAATAATGCCGGATACTGAATTTCTTATTAGTTCATCAATTTTATCCCTTTCAATATTAAAAAAACCATTGTTGTTTTCCTGCCACATAATCTCTTTAGAAACAACATTAAATTCAAACATATCAATTCCGGCTTTGCCGAGAATAATTTCATTTGTAGTCAAGGCAACTGAATCTGATACATCATTAACTGTCCTAAGTATATATTCAACTTCTAAATTGTCATTAAAAATGGGAGTATTAATTGTGGAAAAATATTTTAATTCATTATTAAAAATATCTCTTCCGTTAAACCAATATTTTATTAACGGCGTTTCTATTTTATCTTTTTTGGAAAGAACTTCATGAAGATTCTCCCGAATGATTTCTGAACCTTGCATTTCAGGAAACATTTCGAAAAAGCCTTTACCTGTTATTTCCTCAATGCTGTGATGTGCAAGTTCTTCATAAGCTTTATTGAGGAACGTAATTGTAAATGATGGGGGATCTGCTTTTAAAACAATTGCGGGAGTTGGGATTACTCCTAAAATTTTCTTTAGAATATCTTCTTTCATAGTCAAATTACCCGATAGGATTATCGAGTACATTTATATTATTATTGGATAATGCGAAATTAATATTTTTATCCTATATCGCAGTATTGTAAAAACGCTAATAAAGCAGCGGTATTATGGAGCTTTAGTTTTTTTAAAATATTTGCCCTGTGGGTTTCCACAGTGCGTGGAGAAATGAATAATTTTTCAGCAATTTCTTTTGTTGCATTTCCGGCTTTAATAAGTTTTACAATTTCAATTTCCCGTAGTGAAAGAAGTTCTAATCCATTTAAATTTTCATCAGTGGAATTATTTCTTAAATATTGTATTTCATCACATAAATAATTTTCTCCATTTTGAATGCTTTTAACTGCGTTAAGAATTTCCTGCCCGGATGAATTTTTTGTAATATAACCTTTTGCACCAAGCCGAAATGCAGTTCTCACTATTGCAGGCTGGGTATGCATGGAAACAATTATTACATTCGTACCCGGCGAATGTTTTCTTATGTAGGGAATCATGTCAATCCCATTTTGAGAATTTAGGTTTATGTCGAGTAACACAAAATCAGGCCTGCTCAATTTAACTTGCTCAAGCCCTTCAGTGAATTCTCCGGATTCTCCGGTAACAGTAAAGGAATTATTAGTTAAAAAGGCCGACCACATTTCTCGTATTAAAAGATGATCTTCTATTATTACAAATTTCAGTAATTCCATAAATATTGTAAATATATATATAATTCTTTGGTTATCATTATTTTGCCAATTTTTCAGGAGCGCCAATGGTTTTTACAATCCCTTTTAGCATCGCCTTCCAGTTGAGTGTAAAAAAGTTTGGATATTCTCCTCTTTCCACATCATACGAATATGATCTGGGCTCTTCAGAATTATTTTCTTTTTTGATCAACAGTAAATTTGCAATAAAACCTGTGAATTTCTTTTCTTTCAATTCATCATCCTTTTCATCATCTTTTTTTAATGGAATTATATAAAGGTCGTCATATTTTAAAGTAAATTTTGAATGCGTCCCCGAATTGTTTCCTTTTGTGAACATTTTTAATTCTGAAACATTCCCACTTTTTAAATGAAACATTCCTAAAGGCTCAGCAATCGGATTAAGAAGGTTCGCAGTCATATTGCTCCCATAAACTTCGGTAGTAAAATCTCCTGTTTTGGGTTTGGCCAAATTGAAAATGAATTTTATGGATGCCTGTGATTGTTTCATGAATTTTGTTTTTACATCAAAAACCATATTACTGTTTGCAGCTATGTTTGACTGAATATTTGTAAAGTTTAAAATTTCTCCTGTTGTATTTGTGAAATATAATATTCCTGATTTGCCTGATAAGGGATTGTATTCTTCATAAGTTAAATCAAGATCATGAATTTTAATTTTCTTAACTCCAATCTCAAAATCAAGATTTAATAATTTTTGGTGAGGAAAATTATGTAATTCAAATTTTTTAGCCGGTTTCTCTTTATTAATGTAATCACTTAGTTCACAATGAAAAATTTCTGCTTCAGCAGCGATTAATTTTTCATGCTGTGCCAGTAGCCACCAATCAGGTGAATACAGAACAATTTTATTTGCTTTTATATTAAAAAAATCCTTTCTGATATTTACAGTTTTATTGAATGTTTCTTTACTAATTCGCGGTTGAAAGGAAATACCGGTTGCTGTAAGTGAATTCGCTGAAGTTGAAATATTTATGCTGTCACAGTTTAAAAAATATAAACTGTCGGAGGTTGGAATTTTAAAATTTTTAAGATTGATAGTAGCATTTTTTGAGTAAAAAAATCTGTCTCTATCAAAACGTGTTGTTGAATCTATTAAAATATCATTTAAATAAATGTCAATGCCTTTGTATGTTTGAGAAGTTTTTTTTGGGACGTTATAATTAGTTACTTGAGCATTTTTTATAAAAATCCTGGAAGCTGAAAAGTAGGGGACGAGCTTGTATATTTTATCGTAAAGCGAAGTGGTATCAGCTTCTTGTTTAGAATTATAAGGTTTAGGGTTTGAATAAATTTTTATTTCAGGATCAATTAAAAAAACGTTTTCGAGTTTTATTGATGAAGGGTTTAGTATATCATTCAAATCTATTCCATCAACTTGCAATGATTTTGAAGAAATGTTGAAAATAGCGTCCGGCGCAAGTTTTATGCTGTCGAGTAATTTTAATGCTAAAGAATCGGTGGAAATTTTTATTCCGGAAATAAAAACTTTATTTTCTGACAATTTTACATCCAGATTATTTATGTCAAGCACATACAAGCCGTTTGACCCATCCTTAACCACCTGTTTTAATTTTGCAATGAGCGAGGGCGTTAAATCTAAGATAGATTTTGCTTTAGAATTATCAGGTGCAAAATCTTTAGATTTTAATATATGGTATCTTAAATATAAATAGCTACCTGCAACAATAACTAAAATTGCTGCCAGAGTTATACCAATAATTTTAACCGCTTTTTTGCTCAAAGGCTATTTGTTTTTGAATTGCTTTAAAATGGTTACTGCCGCCCTTGAGAGCTCACTGCTTGTAAAGTTTGAGCTGTTAATATCTGTTACTGTCCAACCCTGCCAAACCACTTTATCAGTTTTTGAATCTATCATTGAAATTGTCAAAGTTCCTTCTCTTGTTACATACTCCGAGCGGTCGTAGCCCAAAAACCTTGATGGATAATAAATATTTATATAACGGCCTGTATAAGGGTTATATGCTGTTCTATAAAAGGATTGGCTGTAAATAGGGTCATTTCTTTCTTTGAGTGTTTTTTCTACCAAAATATCCTGCTTTAAAATTAAATCAGGGTTTGAGGTGGATTCAGTAATGCCTTTTTTCTCTAATTCCTGTTTTACTGTTTGATGAAGATTTGAAATTTGAATTTCATTTAACATTACAGTGGAATCTTTTTCGCTGTCAAACCAGTTAAAAGTTTGATATTTCGAAAAATCTATTGAATTATCCTTTTCAATATTTGCAGTTGGGCCGCAACTTAATAATACCATTATGCAAAATGAGAATATGAATATCTTTTTCATGTTATATTATCTTTTGAGTAAACTAATTTATCATTTACTATTCTGGCAGGTTTTGTAAACGGATGTTCCATACTTGATGCTTCTTTCATTATATGAATTACTTCCCAACCTCTGCATTTCAAATCATCAGAAATCAGCGACCTGTGGCAACTCCACCAAACTGCTTCTGAACACATAAATACGAGATTCCCCGATGCTGCTGCCTCCATTAATTTTAATAATTCATTTTTATAATTTTCAGTTTCCATATAATCCGCATAACCCCTAAAGGCTGCCAATCTCCATCCATCGTTTTCGCTATTAATTTTAACTTTCCTTCTTCCTCCCAGGTTTTCAAAATGTATATACATAAACCCATTGGCGGGAAGCCATTTTTCCATATTTTCTTTTATAAAATGAGGATATTTTTTTGATCCGGGATAGCGTCTTACATCTGCAACTATTTTTATGCCGAAGTATTTTATAGAATTTGTAAACTCTTCAATGCTTCTTGTACTGTGGCCTATTGTCCATATCCGGTTTTGCATTCTCAAATTTTTCTGATTTAAGATTACAATTTCGGAACCATAATTTATTGATTATAATAAAAATAATATATGTATATCAGGTCTTACGATTATGAAGTGGATATAAAATTTATTTACTTAAACTAAAGCGAATTTATAAAATCAGGTAGCTCTGAAGATTTCAAAATATAATCAGGTTCCATAATTGCAATAGCTTCTTTTGGCATATATGAAACTTCGGCATCCGATGGGTCTTGAACAACCGTAATTCCACCATGTTGTTTTGTAAACTGCAAACCCTTTGCACCGTCATTGTTTCCCCCACTCAATAAAATACAAACTGAATTTTCTTTAAAAACATCACCGGCACTTTGAAAAGTAACATCAATGCTGGGGCGGCTAAAATTTACTTTTTCTGAATAATCGAGTGAAATACTTTTATCTTTTTCAAAAAGAAGATGGTAATCTGAAGGACATATATAGATTGTGGCAGGAGATAAAATATCTTTTTCTTCGGCTTCTTTAACTTTTAATGTAGTTCTTAATTTTATTACATCGGTAAGTATATCATCTGAAGAAACCTTTCTGTGCAAAACAAGCACTAAAGGGAATTTTAAATCATTCTTAAGTTTCGGTACCATAGATAAAATTATTTCCAAACTTCCGGCAGAGCCGCCAATTACAACAATTTTAGCTATTGAATTTTTTTCCATATTCTTTGATTATTTACCTGTACATAATTCTGGATAATATCTGAAAACCTCAATGTCTCTTTGCTTCCTAATGCAAGGAACCCAAGTTTTTCAAGACTAAAATCAAAAACTTTTAAAACATTATTTTGAAGTGTTTTATCAAAGTAAATAAGCACGTTCCTGCACATAATTATTTGAAACTCATTAAACGATCTGTCGGAAACGAGGTTATGAGTAGAAAAAATTATTTTCTTTTTTAAATCTTCATTAATTATTGCCCTGTCGTACTGAGCTGTATAATATGATGAAAAATCTTCTTTGCCGCAACAGTTAATGTAATTTTCGGAATAGGATTTCATATTACTAAGAGGATAAATTCCCTGTTTAGCTTTTAATAATACACCGGGGTTTATATCTGTAGCATAAATGAGAGATTTTTTCAAGAGATTGGCTTCTTTTAGTAGGATAGCCATTGAGTAAACTTCTTCGCCGGTTGAACAACCGGCATGCCATATTCTGATGAAAGGTTTTGTTGCGAGTTGAGGTAAGATATCATTTCGCAAACTGATGTAAAATTCCGGATCACGGAACATTTCAGTAACATTCACTGTAATTTCTTCAATAAAACGTTCAAGAAAACTTTTGTCTGTTTTCACTAACGTTAATAATTCCCGAAAGGTTTTGAATTTAAAAAGATCTATCAAACGTAACACCCGCCTTTTGAAGGATGCACGGGAATAATTAGAAAAATCATATCCATGAATATCCAAAACCTGATGTATTAAAATATCAATTTCATCATCTGTTAAATCAGCATTCATAATTTATTAATCTTTTAAGAGTTAATAAAAGCAGGTCAACATCAATAGGTTTGCTGATATATGAATCTGCACCGGCTTCAATACATTTTTCCTTATCGCCCAGCATTGCCTGTGCAGTTACTGCAATAACCGGAATGTCAGGATTTAAATTTTTAATGATACGAGTTGCTTCATAGCCATCCATTTCAGGCATCATCATATCAATCAATATTGCATCAGGCGGGCTTTGTTGCACAAATGCAATTCCCTGCCTTGCAGAATTTGCTGCAATACAATTGTATCCCTTAGAATTAAGAGTTGCACTTAACGCAAAAATATTGCGGGGCTCATCATCAATTAAAAGTATGTTTTTCATTTAGTTTTTTTCATAAAGCCAAACCCTGAGTAATGACATTAACTGATCAATATCTACAGGCTTAGTAATATAATCTGATGCTCCTGCACTTATACATTTCTCGCGGTCGCCAATCATAGCTTTAGCAGTGATGGCAATAATGGGCAGATTTTTCCATGCTTTGTTTTCTCTTATTTTTCTGGCGGTTTGATAGCCATCCATCTCAGGCATCATCATGTCTAAAAGAACAACATCTATTTCAGGATTTTTATTCATTACCATGAGTGCTTCTTTTCCGTCAATTGCGGTAAGAATATTAATCCCCATTTTTTCCATTGCTTTTGAAAGTGAAAAAATATTCCTTACATCATCATCAACTATTAAAACTGTTTTGTTCTTTAGAATATCATTTAATGCAACAAATTTTTTATTCCCCCCATTCTTAACCTGTTTAAGGTTTGATTCCACAAGGTGAAGAAACAACGATACTTCATCTAAAATTCTTTGATAAGACTGAGCTGTTTTTACAACAATCGAATCAGCATATTTTTTTATTTTTTGCTCTTCACCAAGAGAAAGGCTTTTGCCGGTGAATATAATAATTGGAATATTTTCAAGGCCGGATTCATTTTTTACTTTTTCCAGCATTTCGTAAGTTTTTGGATCAGGAATTCCCATGTCAAGTACTACGCAGTCAATATCTCCTTTTAATGCTGAAATGCTGTCGTCAATATTATGTTTGATGTCAGCTTTTACATCATAACTTTCAAGGAAATACGAAAGCGCTTTTGCATGTTTTGCATTCTCTTCAACGATAAGAACTTTTTTATTTTCTTTTGAAAGAACATGCTCTAACTTTTGAAAAATATTACTCATTGCTTCGTATGCTACGGGTTTGTGAATAAAATTCACCGCTCCTTTTACCATACTCTCTCTCTTTGCCTCAACCGACGACATTATATGAACCGGTATTTTTCTGGTTACAGGATCTTTTTTGAGTTCCTCCATTACTTGCCATCCATTTTTTACAGGTAGCATAATATCGAGTAAAATTCCTGTTGGTTGAAGTTTTTTTGCAAGTTCTATACCTTCATCGCCTCTCACAGCTACAATGGCTTTATACCCTTGTTTATGTGTAAAGTCAATAAGCGATTTTGCAAAATTTGTGTCATCTTCAATTATTAAAATGCTTTTATCACCTGTTGTTACTAAGTCGCGGTCGTCGGGTATTGGGTCAGGGATAAACTCAGAAACGGTTTTTTCCGGCAACCGTTCGTCTTGTAAAGGTTCATTTGCTTTTTTGTGAGGGATTGATACAGTGAAAACACTTCCTTTGCCCGGTTCACTTTCAAGGGATATACTTCCTCCCAATAATTTTATTAGTTCTTTGCTGATTGAAAGTCCAAGTCCGGTACCGCCAAACTTTCTTCGAGTGCTTCCATCAGCTTGTTGAAACGCTCCAAACACTTGCTCATGTTGCTCTTTAGGTATTCCTATTCCTGTATCTGTGACTTTGAATTCTATAAAACCATTTTTTGAACTGTTATTAACCTCTAATGAAACCGACCCCTGGGAGGTGAATTTAATTGCATTTGATAAAAGATTTTTTAAAACCTGCCCCAATCTCAACCGGTCTGTTTCTATGCTGTCATTTTTAATATTGATTTTAGTGGAAAATTCAATGCCTTTTTGCTTCGCAAGAGGTTCAAACATTTTATGCAAGTCTTTAACAATTGATCCTATTGAGTTGTTTTCAATTTCTAGTTGCATTTTACCTGCTTCAATTTTTGAGAGGTCTAGAATTTCATCTATGAGTGACAAAAGTTCGTTTCCGGAAGTTTGAATAACCTTAGCATATTCAATTTGATCAGGAGAGAGGTTATTGTCTATATTTTCAGAAATTAGTCTGGATAGTAACAATATTGAATTTAACGGAGTTCTTAATTCATGCGACATATTTGCAAGAAACTCTGATTTATACCTGGTAATTTTCTCAAGCTCTGAAGCTTTTTGAGTTACCTCTATGTTTCGTTCAGCAATTTCCTGGTTACGTTCTTCGAGTAAACTTGAACGTTCCTCCAGTTCACTATTTGCTAATCTTAATTCTTCCTGTTGAACACGCAATTCTTCTTCGGATGCTTGCAATTTTTGTGTTTGTGCTTCTAATTCCGAATTTAAATTTTCCATCTCTGCATGCTGCACCTGAAGTTCTTCAGACTGAGCTTGAGTTTCTTCCAGCAACTCTTGTAGCCTTATTTTATTTTTACTTGAATGCAATGCAATTGCGATATTATGGGAGCAAACTTTGAGAAGTTCAATTTCTATGGCTGAGAATTTATTTAATCCTGCAATCTCAATTACTCCTTCACACATTTCATTTAACACTAGAGGGATAACTGCTACTTCAGCAGGTTTTACTTCTCCGGTTAAAGAACTAACAGTAATATAATTTTCCGGGATTTCTACAATTTTAAAATCTAATGTTTTCGCAGCTTGGCCTGCCATGTTTTCTCCAATATAAATTTCTTTGGGAATGCTGTTGAAATCTTTTATTGCATAAGATGCCAAATATTGCAAAATACTTTCTTTTACACTGTAAAAAACTCCAACTTCAATTTTAAGATATTCAGCTAATGCAATTAATGATCCTTCAGCAATGACTGCAGGGGTTTTTTCTCCTAATATTTTTGCATTGATTTTTTGTATTCCTGTCTGCACCCATATTTTATCTTCATTTTCTTTTGAAAATTTTATCAGGTTCTGTTGCATCTGTAAAACAGAATTTCCAATAACATCATCTTCACC
>Ga0182739_1002876_pt1 | contig 15662 bp, 15 predicted proteins | sample eDN5th30CBELigBY_FD_128873 | JGI IMG/M metagenome (GOLD analysis project Ga0182739, IMG submission 128873) | Enriched backyard soil microbial communities from Emeryville, California, USA - eDNA 5th pass 30_C BE-Lig BY (version 2) (version 2) | ecosystem: Environmental > Terrestrial > Soil >... | reverse complement strand
GGATGCTCAATATAAACAAGTAAAAAAAGACGAAGCTTGGAGTTGTGCTGGTCTCCACCAAGCAATCTTACGCGAAGGCGGTACTCCGAGCAAACAAACAGGCACATTTGCTGATAAAGTGATCGCTCTCGATACTCTCCAAGAAAAACTAACTCTCCTCAACAAAGGTCAAGCATGGGTCGCACGCAAAATTGACGAAGCCCTTGCTTATGATATCCACCCTGATACAGAACTATTTTTACAGGAAATGAAAGAGAAGCACCACACAAATATTAATGAATTAGATAACTATTTAACAGGAAAATGAGCGTTAACTAAACACGCCTCATTTATATAGACCAATATCTTACATTGGCTCTAGCCTTTTTGTTCTAATCACGAGATAATAAGAGAAATATTGTAAATTATCGGTTCCTATCGAGCTGAAGAAAAGAGGAACAAGAGGTTATAATGAGACGCTTTTTACATTTTATAATTGTCACACTTCTACCATTATGGATTGTTTGTAGTTCTGTTTCGGCCTACTTCTTTCCTGATACTTTTATTCCTATTCGAGAATGGCCTTCTTTTGCCTTAGCTTTTATTTTGTTTACAATGGGGCTAACGCTGTCCATTGATAGCTTGAAGAGAGTAATATCCAAACCGAAAAACGCATTTCTCGGTGTATTAGGAAAATGGACCATTACACTTGGGATTTCTTTTCTGTTAGCTACATTGTTTTTTGCCAATCATCCCGAACTAAAAGCGGGTGTGCTGCTTGCAGGAGCAGTTCCGAGTGGGACAACGGCTAATTTATACACATTTATGGCAGGTGGAACATTAGCGCTTAGTATTATGATGTCGGCGGTCGATACGTTAATTGGACCGTTTTTAACACCCTTGCTTATGAAAGTTACTATCAATAGTACGATTCCGATTGATGCGTTATCAATGTTTAAACAAATGGTGCTTGTCGTATTAGTTCCTATTGCACTTGGACTATTCATTCAATACAAATGGGAGCACTATACCGTAAAAGTGAAACCGATTTTACCGTATCTCTCATCCATTGCGATTATTATTATTAATTTAGCGATTGTATCGAGTGCACAAGATATCTTAGAGAAAAATATTAGTCTACTTCCACTTATCTTTTTCTGTGTGTTTTTGCAAATTATGATTCCAATGATTCTTGGATATATATACGGAATCTTTTTCAATATGCCAAAACCAGACCGAATTTCGATGTTTTATGAGTTTGGAATCTGTAATACAGCGCTTGCCTCCATCCTTGCTATGCACCATATTAGTCCGATTGCTGCTGTACCAGCTGTTGCGAATATGATTACAAATACATTTTTAGGAGCCCTTATTGCAATTGCTTGGAAGCCATTATCGGAAAAGTGGGAAAGCTACCAAATGAGGAAAAGGGCTCTTTTAAAAAATCGAAATGAACAAAAGGAAAAAAGAGTAGACTAAGTTACAGCCTTTTCAAATGGGCTTAATAGACTCCTAACTTACTATTAACTTTTATCCCAAACAAACCAAGCCAAAGGAAATTACATCCCCTGGCTTGGTTTTCTTATTCCATCCATAATAAATCGAACTAGATTTTCGACCTCTGCTTCTTCATCCATATCCGAATAAGCAAGCTGTAATACAAAACGTGATACGAAATAACTGCCGACAACATTGAATATCATGTTTAAGAGTGTATCACTTGATATGTCAATAAGCTCACCACGTTCTTTAAACATCGTAATAACTTTGCTAATCCGCTGCATAATATTCTCGAAAAAGTAAGGTTGTAACTCTTTTCTTAATTCATCATTATATAGTAACTCTTTAACTACCACTTGAAATATTTCTTTATTTTCTTTAATAAAAAGGAGTCGATTTTTGATCAAAGCCTTTAAAAAGTCTTCAAAGCAAGCTGCATTTTTCGTCATAATCTCGCTAAAAGCCGCTTCTGCCATAGTAGGCATTGCATCTTTGATAAACGGGAGAATAACCGAAAGCAATAAATTATCCTTCGTTCCATAATGGCGGAAAATCGTACCCTCAGCTACTTGAGCGGATTTTGCTATTTCACTCGTTGACGTATTGGCATACCCTTTTTCAGCAAATAATTTAACAGCGGTTTCAACGATTTTCCGTTGTTTAGTAGTTTGCTTCTTTGACAATTTTGCTTGGGCAATGATTGCATCTAATAGATTTTCTTCAGACAATTAAGATCACTTCCTTTATCCTCTGGACTTAATTATAACCTACGATACTTTTTCAATGCGAATATATTGAGAGTAATAAAGATTATAGCAAAGACAACTAGAGCAAATATATTCCCACTCATTTCACTTAAACTTAGTCCTTGATACATGACGCCCTTCAAAGCACCTGCCGCATAGTAGATAGGCATAACTTTGCCTAATGCTTGCAGCCAATCTGCCATGCCATCAAGCGGGAGAATGCCAGCAAAAAAGATTTGTGGAATCACAACAACAGGAATAAACTGTACCATTTGAAATTCAGACGCAGCAAAGGTGGATAACAACGTTCCTAAAGAAAGAGCGACTAGTGCCAGCAATAAATTAATAAGGATAACATTCCAAACAGAACCTACCATAACTACGTCTAAGACATGAATAGAAAATAGCACGACAATAACCGTTTGAATGACCGCAAATATCCCAAAACCGATCAAGTATGCCGTTACAATCTCCCATCTTCGAATAGGTGTTGACATCATCCGTTCCAATGTACCAGTTGTTCGCTCTTTTAATAATCCAATCCCGGAAATCAGAAAAACAAAAAAGAATACAAAGAAACCAACTAAAACAGGACTTAATACATCAAAAAATTCAGTTTCACTGTTCCCGTAAACATACTGGGTATCGATACCTTTTTGCGGCAACTTAACTGATGCAGCATGTTGATCCATCCGTTTTGATTGTGTATATAAGGATACAGCCTGGTTCACCTTCACTTGTAAAGCTTTAGATGTTGTTGGATCACGATTCAGTAATGTTAATTCTAGTTTTCCTTTTTTCATTTTCAGTAAACCATCCAGTTCGTCTTCCACGATTGTTTCCTTATCAGCTTTCTCATACTGTTTCACGTTTATATCTGCTTCTTCTAATACATTTACAAGACTATAATCTACATTTACTACCGCTAATTTAGAGTCAACCGTATTGCCATTAAATAAGAAATACATAAGCGTTAGAATGATTAATGGCGCAACAAATAACAAAGCTAAGGTTCGTTTGTCTCGAAGCATTTGTTGACAAATTCTTTTGACTAACGCCGCTATTCTCATGAATGGCTCCTCCCGGCTTGTAAGAACACCTCATCTAAATTGCCTGCTCCGTAATACGTCTTTAATTCTTGCGGTGTACCTCTTGTTAAAATGACACCATCTCTTACCATCGCTACAAAATCACATTTTTCCGCTTCATCCATAACATGTGTAGTCACGATAATGGTTTTCCCTTCTTCATCCTTCAAACGTAATAATTCATTCCAAATGCTTAATCTTAACTCCGGATCAATTCCTACCGTTGGCTCATCTAAGATAAGAATTTTTGGATCTTGAATCAAAGCGATGGCAAGAGATAGCCGACGCTTCATTCCCCCTGAGTAAGCAGATACTTTTTTATTTAATTCATTTGTTAGATTCACTAATTCTGCTGCGTAGGCAATTCGATTCTTCATTTCTATCTTATTCAAGTTGTACAGGGAAGCAAAGAATGTAAGATTTTCCTTCCCTGTTAGCTCTGCATATAAGGCATCAGCTTGAGCCATATAGCCAATCTCTTGCAGCAGTGCTAGATTAGGCACTTTTTCATTTAATACATGAATAGTTCCAGAATCAGGCATATCCATGCCAACAATCATTTTTACTAATGTTGTCTTCCCTGCACCTGAGGGACCAATAAATCCATAAATTCGACCTTCCTCAATCTGTAAATCAATCTCATGTAAGACCACTTTTTTACCGAAACGTTTACTAACTCGTTCGATTGCAATGCTGATATTCATATATCATACCTCCATTCACAAAAAGTGATTGATTACTCATCTTAACTTTACTACGTATTTTATTCACATCCATAACAATGAATTCCTTTTATTTATGACTAAGCATAATCCAAATCATAAACAAAACCACCGGATAATTAATCGGTGGTTTTGTCTCTTTGTTCCCTATGAAAGATTAATGTGTACCTAACTTTGCATGAGAATCATCATATATAGATAGTTTATCTACAAGCTTTTGACTAGTCGCATTTAGGCCCTTAATCGTTACTGCATTGCCGCTTTCTTGATATTTCATCACGACTTTATCAATAGCTCCTACAGCCGAGTCATCCCATATATGAGAATTTGAGAAATCAATAATAATATTGGACTGTTTAGCGGTAAAGTCAAACGAGTCTACAAAGCCTTCAACAGAGGCAAAGAATAATTGACCTTCGACATCAAATACTAGGTTTTGATTTACGTTACGTTTCGTTACTTTAATCTTAGAGATTTTAGCTGCAAAGAAAATTGCGCTTAAAATCACACCCGCAATGACACCTTTTGATAAATCATGCGTGGCTACTACGATAGATACCGTAGCCAGCATGACTACTGCATCACTTTTTGGTGCTTTTCTTAAATAAGAGAAGGAAGACCAATCGAATGTTCCAATGCAGACCATAATCATAATTCCAACTAGAACAGGCATTGGAATCTGTACGACTAAATCGCCTAATACAATAATTAAAAACATTAAAAATATACCTGCGATAAAAGTAGATAAACGGCCTCGCCCACCTGATTTTACATTGATGACAGACTGTCCAATCATCGCACAACCTGCCATTCCTCCAAAGAAACCCGTCACGATATTCGCAATACCTTGTCCTCTGGCTTCTCTATTTTTGTCACTTTCCGTCCCCGTCATATCATCAACAATTGAGGCCGTCAGTAAAGACTCTAATAACCCTACAATAGCTAAAGCAATAGAATACGGAAAAATAATGCTCAACATTTCAAATGTTAGCGGTACGTCTGGTATAAAAAACGTCGGTAATGATTGTGTTATCGTACCTAAATCACCAACCGTGCGCAGCTCCACATCTGAATAAATCGCAATAATGGTTAATAAAATAATCGCTATTAACGGAGCCGGAATGGACTTAATAAATTTAGGCACTACATATACAATCACTAATGTAATAGCGACAAAAACATATGTCATAGTAGAAACTCCAATAAAATGAGGCACCTGTGCCATGAAAATTAAAATAGCTAAGGCATTAACAAAACCAATCATGACCGCTCTTGGAATGAACTTCATCAATTTAGCTATTTTAAAGACACCAAAAATAATTTGAATAATTCCTGTTAAAAGGGTTGCTGCGAACAAATAGTTCAATCCATGTTCCTTTACTAAAGGAAGCATTAATAATGCCATAGCTCCGGTTGCAGCTGAAATCATTCCCGGCCTTCCGCCAGCAAATGCAATAATAACTGCCATAGTAAAAGAAGCATACAGCCCAACCATGGGGTCTACTCCTGCGATAATGGAGAAGGCAATAGCTTCTGGAATTAATGCTAATGCCACAACAATCCCAGAAAGAACATCTCCTCTAATATTTGAAAACCATTCTTTTTTCAACTTTTCTGTCATGTTAGTTATTTACACCTCACGTAGATTTTTTCGACTTTTACTTCTCCTAAAAGTCAAGAATCGATAATCAATAGAATGAGTTTACCACCATCCGCCCCGAAAAGGAACTATTTTGGGAATCTTTTATTAAAGAAATTTTTTATGATATGATACACTAAACAAAGGATTGTTAGGAGAATATACAATGTTAATCGGGTATATGAGGCCTTCTCAAGAAGATCCAAACTGTGAAATGCAACATAGCTATTTAACAGAGATCAATTGTCAAACTATCATTTCAGAAGAGCATTCCTCAGCTAAAAAAAGAGTGCAATTACATCATATGCTAGATCATCTCAATCAAGGTGACAAAATAGTCATTACCAAGCTTTTCACTATTGCTGATTCCACACGTCATTTAGTGGAAGTATTAGATGCAATCGCTGCTAAAGGGGCTCACCTTCACTCTCTTTCAGAAAGAATCGATACAAGCAGAGCTTCAGGATACAGTTTTAATGAAATCGCGAAGCACCTGTTAGAATTTCAAAGTGACGTAATCAGTGAAAGAACTAAACAAGGCATAGATAGAGCCAAGCAAAAAGGAGCTACCCCGGGCAGACCAAGAAAGCCTGACGAAAATGTAACACGTGCTATTATTATGTATCAAAGTAAAAAATATAGTCTGGCTGAGATTAAAGCTAAAACAGGAATTAGTAAGTCGACCCTGTATCGTTATTTGGAAAATTAAAGTAATTTATCTTCCTTTCTCAAACGAAAGCTTTAGCAAAAGCTAGAAAGTATAACCTGCTTCCTCTCGTTGATATTGATGAATACAAAAGACACCATGTTGAGTTGAAATTCATAACCTCACTCAAATGGTGTCTTTTTTCAATTAGTTATTAATATACTTCTCAAACACCTCTCCAAAATCCTTCAAATGATACTGATCATGAACCGATGTCAGCCAAGTAAAACCAAAATCGGTTAACTCTTTGTACGTATCAGCTAGTTTGTTATCATCTGTTCTTGAGTTTTGAAGAATACTCACCGCTTTATCTAAGCTTCGTGAACCCATTTCTAAGTAAATCTTATTCTCATAGGTGATTTCGGCAATACGCAGCAGCGATTTATATAAATCCTTCAGCTGTTCAATTTGATCTTTGCGTACATCGATATCAAATTGAACATTGCCAATCGTAAATTTAATCTCTACATCCATATCGATTTTTCCAGCTGTTTCAAGAAGCACATTAGAAATGGTATATTGTGAATATGGGTAGCGCTTCAACGTTCTTTTCGAAGAAACCGCACTTGCTCCATCCACATGAATAAGTGCTAAGTTTGTAAAGCAATATTCATCCGCTTTCGTCTTAATTAAAAAGTAGATTTTTTCGTTATCTTCATGCATTACATAATCATCAGCATCTGTTTTATCGTAATCAGAAGGGGAAATAATTTTACCAATATCGGATAGACCTAAGGCATCCGCAGCAATTTTTTTAAACATTGTATAAGTTCCTCCTTAACTATTGTCCTCTCCTTTATTTTACCAACAACCAATATACATTTATATGGTGTTTTAGTAGGGTTATGCTCTATATAAATGATAAAAAAACATGAGCCTCTTTTAGACTCATGTTTTCATATCTTCTCGATCTATAATCTCCACAATTCTGTTCAAGCCACGTTTCAATTGCTCAAGCGATGGATTTGTAAACGCCAAACGGAAGTAATTTTCATACATTCCTGTTCCGCTCATCCAATTCCCTGGAACAAGCGATACATCAGGCAGAACTAAGTCGAGGAGCCTTTCCGAAGAAAATCCATGCTCTAACTTACACCACGCAAAAATACCGCCTTCCGGTATTTGCACACTAACCGCTTTTGATTTACTAAAAGCCTCCTGAACCATGTCTACCCTTATCTTATACGCCTTTCTGACGCGTTGTAAATGAGGAGTTAAACGCCCTTCAGATAAGAATGTATACACAGCTGCTTGTGTTAAAACATTGCTATGTAAATCAATACGCTGCTTAATTTTCGTTAGGTTTGCAATAATCCCATCTGGTGCAACGACCACTGCTACACGAAGTTCTGGAAATAAGTATTTTGAGAAGGATCGAAGATAAATAATCATGCCATCCTCATCCATCGCCTTTAACGGAGGAGCTGGTTTTTTCCCGTAATAAAGTAAACTCGTTGGATCATCTTCTATTAGAAGGACATCATACTTTTTAGCAAGATTTAATAAATCTTTTCTTCGTTGTTGTGACATCACAATCCCAGTTGGATTATGAAAAGTAGGATTTAGATAGATAAATTTCACAGGAAAGTTCCTTAGTAACTGTTCTAAATTATCTAATTTAATTCCTTCTTTATCTAACGTTATTCTCAAAATTTCCGCTCCGCTTGCAGTAAAGGCATCAGAAGCAACCTGAAATCCCGGTTCTTCGACGATGACATAATCTCCTGGACCTAAAAACAGTCTGCTGATAAGATCCAATCCTTGCATCGCTCCAGAAACAATCATCATTTCACTTTTTTTCGGATATAATCTGCTTTCTTTTAGCCATTCCATCATATAGGAATGCAGCGGTTCATATCCTTGTGTAGGAGAGGGAAGCTGTATAAGCTTTGGATGTTTCTGTAAACATTCAGCTAAACACTCGCTTATCTCAATACCAGGATGAATCTCAGGAGCAGTGCCTGCCCTTGCCAACTGAATAGATTCTGAGTTTTGTCCAAACTTTATAATCGCTTCTAATCCGTGATTCATCGTATCTGTTTCATACACGAAGTTGGATTGCCACTTCGTCTTAGTGCTGACTCCCTCTCGGCGCGGCCCACGCATAATAAAGGTCCCGCTCCCCTGTTGACTGCGAATAATCCCCTTCGTTTTCATATCTTCATTAGCCAATGTAATGGTCATTCGACTCACTTGCAAGTAATCTGCTAATTTTCTTTCTGATGGCAAACGAGTACCTGGCTTCAGCTTGCCTTGATAGACCATTTTTTCTACTTGCTCAGATATTTGTTTATATAACGGAAGCTTGTGCTCACTGTCGAGCTTGATATCTTGCCAAAGTCCAGTCATGGAGCACCCCCTTCTGTTTTAATCCATTAAGCCTGGAAGCCATAATGACAGAGCCGGGATATATGTAACGAGCAGTAAAACGAAAATAGCAACTAAAAGGAACGGAATAACCCCTATTGAAATCTGCTTTAAGGAGATTCCTGTCAACCCGCAAGCTACATATAAATCCAATCCAACAGGCGGCGTTACCAAACCAATTGCTAAGTTCAATGTCATTAGTACCCCAAAATGAATAGGGTCAATTTCCATCGCAATAAGAATTGGTAAGAAGATTGGCAGGAAAATATAATACGCAGAAATAGCATCAACGAACATCCCTGCAATCAATAAAATAATGGTAATGATGAATAGAATTGTATATTTATTATCCGCAAGTCCCATTAACATATTAGCCATATCTTGAGCGATTCCCTCTACTGTCAATAACCAAGCAAAAGAGGAAGCCGCTGCGACAATTAGCATGATCATAGATGTATTCTTCGCAGACTCAATTAATAAACTAGGAATCTCTTTCAAACTAAACTCTTTATAGACAAATAAACCAACAAATAACCCATAAAATACAGCTACAATCGCTGATTCAGTAGGTGTAAATAAACCGGAGTAAATCCCACCTAGGATAATTAAAGGTGCCAGTAACCCCCAAGAAGCTTCTTTAAACGCTTTCCACTTTTCTTGGCGGCTTGCTTTCGGCAATGTTGGAATATCGTACTTTCTCGCTATTACATATCCAGTAATCGCCAAACAAAGCCCCATTAATAAACCGGGAACGATACCCGCAATAAATAGTTTACCAATTGAAACTTCTGCAACGACCCCGTAGACAACATAGGCAATACTTGGCGGAAGAACGATACCCATTCCACCAGCCGTTGCAAGTAATCCTGCTGATTGGTCTTTTCGGTATCCTTGCTTTACCATGGCTGGGATGACAATCGCACCGACAGCGGCCATTGTTGCTGGACCGGAACCTGACATGGATGCAAAGAAAGTAGCTGCAATAACGGCTACAATTGCCATGCCGCCTCGATAATGGCCTGTCATTGCTTGAGCAAAGGCAATTAAACGCTTAGAAATCCCCGCTCTCTCCATGATTAATCCTGCTAGGAAGAAGAAAGGAATCGCAAGTAATGTAAATTTGGTCATTGATGAAAACATCGTAGACGGTAAAGATGGTAACGGTAATTCAAACGCAAACATCGTAATAACCGTGGATAAACCAAGAGCAACGGCTATTGGCACATTTAAAAATAATAATATAAAAAAGCTGGCAAATAAACAAATCGCTGTTGCACTCATGACTTCATTCTCCCTCTAATCGTTTTAATTTCCAAGATACACCCTTCCCAGAAACGAAGAACGCATAGAAAGGAACCGAGTGGAACTGATAAACCCATAATCCATTCATCTAATCCTAAAGCTGGCGTTTTTTGCTGATATTCATATTGCTGCATCACCATTTCTAGCCCAAACCAAAACAGAACAGCAAAGAATACAGTTGTTAAACAACCAATTAAGATTGCGATGATTATTTGCAATTTTGGCGGCAAATAATCTGTTAATAAGCTAAAACCTAAATGCCCTTTTTCCCTGGCAAGTAAAGACGCTCCAATAAAGATTGCATAAGCAAATAAATTTGTTGTTAACTCTTCTGTCATTGAAAGCGATACATTTAAAAAGTATCTAGATAACACGTTAGCCATCGTTACTCCACAAATGACAATCATTAAAATCGCTAACAACCACTCCTCTAGCCTAACAAAGATTTTCACTGTACTTCCCCCATCTTGATTAAATAAGAAAAGACTCGAAAGGAAACTCGCTTCCTTCCGAGTACTATTTCTACAAGCTGCTTACATTGCCAATATCTTATTCAGCACGGAATGCATCTAAGAACTCTTTCCCAATCACTTTCTCATATTGGTCGATCACTGGAGCCGACTTCTCTTGGAAAGACGATATTTGCTCCGGAGTTAATTCTGTTACTTCCATGCCTTGCTCTTTTAATTCAGCTAGAATTTCTTTATCTTTTTCACGATTTAACTGAATTTGATATTGTGCAGCTTCTTCAGCTGTTTCTTTTAGAATTTTTTGTGTTTCTTTATCCAAACCATCATATAACTCTTTATTAATACCAAATACAAGCGGGTCGTACATGTAATTCCAGATTGTTAAATAATCTTGAACTTCAGATAATTTATTATTCAGAATAATTGGCAGTGGATTTTCTTGTCCATCAATGACACCTTGTTGAAGAGAAGTAAACACTTCCGACCAGTTCATAACCGTTGGGTCTGCACCAAATTGTTTATATGTATCAACCATTGCCTCCATGGAAGGTGTTCGAACTTTTAACTTCTCTAAATCTTCCGGTGTTTCAATTGCATGTTTGCTATTCGTAATTTGACGGTATCCGTTTTCACCAAATGCTAAAGGTTCAATTCCTTTACTGCGAATTAGCTCTTTTAATTTCTCTCCACCTTCACCATTCATTACTTTATCCGCCTGCTCATAATTTGGAATTAACCAAGGTAAAGAAGGTGCGGCGAATTTTGGATCTAGTACATTATAAATAATCATAGAGTGAATAGAAGCTTCCGTTGAACCATTTTGAACTGCCTCTAACCCTTTAGGTTGATTACCATTTGAAAGAGATTCATTTGGATATAATTTAATGCTGATTTTTCCATCAGATTCTTCCTTAGCAAGCTCGGCCCATTTATTAACACCTTGCCCCCAAGTATCTTGCTCAGATACAGAAATACTGACCTTCACATTTAATTGATCATCCTTTTCTCCGCTGCTGCTGTTGGAACAACCCGCAAGACCAAGTGCAAGCAATGCTGCTGCTCCCCATTTCATATACTTTTTCATTCTTTTGTTTCCCCCTCTTTTGCATACGTTTTCACTTAATATTTAGAATATTATAAAAAAATAACATTGGATATAACCAATTTTTCAATTGGACTTATACAGTTACAATTTATTAATACAGTACTATAACAGTTTAACTTTATTTCCATATATAACTTCCTAGTTTAGATAGTAATCTACTATATATTTTAGTATGATAATTCGTAGGGATTTTGCATATTATTTAGGAGGTTCACAAACAGAATGAGCTTACTTTCTATAGATAAATTAGGCCATAGCTTTGGCGATCGTACATTATTTAAAGATGTTTCTTTTCGACTGTTAGCCGGCGAACACGTCGGGTTAGTTGGGGCAAATGGCGTCGGGAAATCGACGATGATGAATATTATTACAGGTCAATTAATTCACGATACAGGCCGCGTTGAATGGACACCTGGCGTACAATACGGCTACCTTGACCAACATACTGTATTATCAAGAGGGAAAACCATTCGTGACGTATTAAGAGATGCCTTCTTACCCCTTTTTGAGCAGGAAAAAGCGCTCAATGAAGTAACGGAAAAGATGGCAACCGCTACACCTGAGGAATTAGAACAACTGCTTGAAGACATGGGCATCATTCAAGATAAACTAGAGGCTGGCGGTTTTTATAATCTTGATATAAAAATTGAAGATGCCGCTCGTGGTTTAGGACTAGACGCTATTGGCCTTGACCGTGATGTTTCTGCACTAAGCGGTGGACAGCGTACAAAAGTTTTATTAGCAAAACTATTACTAGAACAACCTGAAGTTTTACTATTGGACGAACCAACAAACTACTTAGATGTTGAACATATTCGTTGGCTAAGCAGCTATTTAAAAGAATATCCACATGCATTTCTATTAATTTCGCATGATACAGAGTTTATGAACGGTGTTGTTGATGTCATTTTCCATCTAGAATTTTCAAAATTAACGCGTTATACTGCGACTTATGAAAAATTCCTAGAGCTTGCAGAAATCAACAAAAATCAACATATTAATGCCTATGAAAAACAAAAAGAGTTTATTAAAAAACAAGAAGACTTCATCGCGAAAAATAAAGCGCGCTACTCAACAACTGGTCGCGCAAAAAGCCGTCAAAAGCAATTGGATCGAATCGAACGTATTGATCGCCCTGAAACAGCGATGAAACCAACATTCGACTTTAAAGAATCACGTGCTAGCAGCCGCTATGTGTTTGAAGGGGAAAATTTAGAAATTGGCTATGACCGCCCTCTTCTACCAAAGCTGACAATGAATATTGAACGCGGGGAAAAAATTGCTGTAGTTGGCTGTAATGGTGTTGGTAAATCGACATTATTAAAAACGATTCTTGGTAAAATTGAGCCGCTTAGCGGGAAAAGACAACTCGGTGACTTCTTATTCCCATCTTATTTCGAGCAAGAAGTAAAAGCTGGCAGCACAACACCGATTGATGAAGTATGGAATGCCTTCCCGCACTTAGATCAACCGCAAGTTCGCGCTATTCTCGCTCGTGTTGGTCTGAAAAACGAACATATTATGCGTCCGATGAATCAATTAAGCGGTGGAGAACAAGCGAAGGTCCGTATTTGTAAATTAATGCTCACAGAAAGCAACTGGCTTCTATTTGACGAGCCGACTAATCATTTAGATGTTGTTGCTAAAGAAGAATTAAAACGTGCGATGAAAGAATATAAAGGAACCATCCTCCTTGTCTGTCACGAACCTGACTTCTATGAAGATTGGATCACAAAAGTATGGGATGTAGAGGAATGGGCAAATCAATAAGTAAAAAGGGGCTGTCCATTTGATGGACAGCCCTCTTTCGTGGATAAATTGCAAAAGTTATTGATAAATGAATGATTTCAGTAGATAAAATTGAATTTGCGTTGATAAATCAAAAAAAGTCGTCGATTAAAGCGCAATCTTAAGCACGCTCAGCGACTAGTGTATAGGTTTTCGGTAATCCAATATCATGTAGCTTATGATTTGGTTCTTCTTCTAACACTTTAATGATAAGCCCTGACTGAGCGGCAGCTGTAATTAGTTCCCCGATTGTCCATTTTCTTTGTACCACTTGTGCCAATGTCTCTTTTGCATCATCTGGCATATGTTTTGTGAACGCAACAGGATTTTTCTCCATTGTCGGTGTGAAGTAATTCCCCGTGACTTTATGTTTTTTACCTGTAGACGTAATCAGTTTTGTCGAAATCGGATGAAATTCATGCAGAACAAACAAACCACCCGGCTTTAGCATCGCTTTCACTTTTTCAAATAACGGATGTAGGTCAATTAAATAATGCAGAACACCAAGTTCCATTAATACAATATCTTGGTTGCTGTTAAGGTGCTCTTCTTGTAAAGATAAAATATCTGAAACAACATACGTTATATCCACATTTGCAGCTGTTGCTAATTCGTTAGCAAACGTCGCGTTTTCTTTTGAAAAATCGACTACCTTCACATCTGCTCCTAAAAGAGAAAGCGCAACAGCTTTGACTCCATTTGACCCCATTAAATGAGTGATTTTCTTGCCCTGCACGTCATGCAAATATTTATAAAATGGATGTAAGCGCCATTTTGGGTTTTGCATAATTTTTGCAGCAAGCTCTGTTGGCTCGCCGTATCGATTCACTAAAGCGATGTAATTATTCTGATTCCATGCTTCTTCATTTTTGGCTGTAAATCCTTGCTGCTCTTTCATTAAATAGTCGTGAATTTCTTTCTCGTAAGCAGCCATTTCTTCATCATATAAATAACTATATAGAGAACGGCACCAAAGTTCCTGATTATCGAAACGATACGAAATTCGGTACGGGTCTGTTTTAATGGTTGTATTAAATAAACAACTGACCCTTATGGAAATATGATCTTGTTCCAAGTAAGCCACGGCTCGTTCCACTGTTTTTTCGATATTAGACAATGAATAAACGCGTAATGTATCACACGCTTCTTTAAACAGGTCCCATTGAACGGCTACTTCAATCTCGCTATAATTATGTAAGCGGACCTGCTGAACAGCTAAAGCGGCTTGACCAATAAATTGATAAGGAATCGATGCTTCTTCAAGCGCTTGACCAATCTGTTGCACTGTATGTACATATGAAATTTCCATAAAAACCTCCAAAGAGCACTCGCATCTATTGAACTAACGAGTGCTTAAATGCATAAATGACAGCTTGTGTACGATCTTGTACTTCAAGCTTACTTAATATATTGCTCACATGAACTTTCGCTGTCTTTAATGCGATAAACAATTCATCTGCAATTTCTTGATTTGTTTTTCCTTGTGTCATTAATAATAAGATTTCCATTTCTCGTGCTGTTAATTGTTCATGCAATGCTTGAGCTTTAGGGCGACGGAGCTTTTCCATCATTTTTCCGGTGACTTCCGGCTCAAGCACGCTTTGCCCCTGATACGTAGCCCGAACAGCATCGGCAATGTCGCTTGCTTTCGATGTTTTCAGCATATAGCTTGTTGCTCCCGCCTCTAGGGCTGGATACACTTTTTCATCGTCTAAAAAGCTTGTTACAATAATAATTTTTGCTTCTGGCCATTTTTCTAAAATAACTTTGGTTGCTTCAATCCCATCCATTTCCGGCATCACCAAGTCCATCAGGATAATATCAGGACGCAATTCAATTGCCATGTCCACTGCCGTGCGCCCATTATCCGCCTCACCTACCACTTCGATATCACTTTGTGCAGATAAATAGGCGGCTACTCCTATTCTTACCATCTCATGGTCATCGACAAACAATACTTTAATCATTTTCTTCATCTCCCACATGCATGAATGGAATTTTCACTTCCAGCCGTGTACCTTGATTTGGCACACTTACAATCTTCATCGTTCCGCCAATCTCCACGGCTCGCTCGTACATATTATGCAAACCATAAGACCCTGCTTTTGCTTCATTAACGGAAAAACCGACTCCATCATCCACAATACGCAAAATAAGCAACTCATCGCGGCTCATCAATAATACTTCAAGTGAATTCGCTTTCGCATGACGTAATGTATTAGAAACAGATTCCTGAACAATGCGAAAGAG
>Ga0182739_1002875_pt1 | contig 15662 bp, 17 predicted proteins | sample eDN5th30CBELigBY_FD_128873 | JGI IMG/M metagenome (GOLD analysis project Ga0182739, IMG submission 128873) | Enriched backyard soil microbial communities from Emeryville, California, USA - eDNA 5th pass 30_C BE-Lig BY (version 2) (version 2) | ecosystem: Environmental > Terrestrial > Soil >... | reverse complement strand
CCGGCTCCGGCAGCGGCGACGGGCTCCTTCAGGCCGGCACCCGCCGCGCCCGCGCCGGTTGCTTCCGCCCCCGCCGAACCTGCTTCTGCCGAACCCGCTACTGCCGGGCCCGCTCCTGCCGAGAAAGCCTGATGGCGTTCATCAAGGACATCGACGACCGCGAGATGCCGCTGCTTGAGCACCTGCTCGAGCTGCGCAACCGGCTGATGTGGTCGATCGGCGCGTTGTTCCTCGGTTTCCTGCTCTGCTACGCCTTCTCCGAGCAGATCTACCAGTTCCTGGTCCATCCGCTGCAGATCGCCTACGGCAACCAGACCGGCCGGCGGATGATCTATACCGGCCTCACCGAAGCCTTCTTCACCTACCTGAAGGTGGCGATGTGGGGCGGGGCGATGCTGGCCTTCCCGGTGATCGCCACCCAGCTCTGGATGTTCATCGCACCCGGCCTGTACCGCCACGAGAAGCAGGCCTTCCTGCCGTTCCTGCTGGCGACGCCGATCCTGTTCTTCCTGGGTGCGGCGCTCTGCTACTATCTGGTGTTCCCGCTGGCGTTCCACTTCTTCCTGAGCTTCGAGACCGCCGGTGGCGATGGCGCGCTGCCGATCGAGCTGGAGGCACGGGTCGGGGAATATCTCGACCTCGTGATGAAGATGGTGTTCGCCTTCGGCCTGGCCTTCCAGCTGCCGGTGCTGCTCACCCTTCTGGGCCGGGTCGGGATCATCGGCTCGGCCGGGCTGGTGCGGAACCGGCGCTATGCGATCGTCGGCGTGTTCGTGCTGGCGGCCATCGTCACCCCGCCGGACGTGATCAGCCAGATCAGCCTCGCCGTGCCGCTGCTCATTCTCTACGAGATCTCGGTCATCGCGGTGAAGATGGTCGAGAAGAAGCGGCGGGAAGCCGAGGCCGCGGAAGCCGCCGAGGCCGAGGACGACTCCACGACCAGCTAGCAGTGCCGGCGTGCCTGGCGGGACACGGGCGGCCGGGTGCTGCCGGTTCCCGCCGATCCGGGCTTCCCTGCCGGGCGGCGGATGCATAAGAGACCCCCGGTGCATCTGACCTAGGGCAGAAGAGCCTTGTTCGACCTGAAGTGGCTGCGGGACAACTCGGCGGCGTTCGACGCCAGCCTGCAACGGCGCGGTGCGGCACCGGCGGCCGCCGACGTGCTGGCGCTGGATGCCGAGCGGCGCCGGATCGAGACCGAGCTGCAGGAATCGCAGTCCGCGCGCAACCGCCTGTCCCGCGAGTTCGGCCAGGCCAAGGCCAAGGGCCAGCCGGTCGATGGGCTCCAGGCCGAGCTCGGCCGGCTGAAGGACGCGGTGAAGGCCGGCGAGGAACAGCTCGCGGCGGTGGCGGCCGAGCTGGAGGCGAAGCTCGCCACCTATCCGAACATCCTCCAGCCGGACGTGCCGGACGGTGCGGACGAATCCGCCAATGTCGAGCTGCGCCGGGTCGGCCAGCCCCGGCAGTTCGACTTCCAGCCGCTCGCCCACGACGAAGTGGGGGCCAGGCTCGGCATGGATTTCCCGACCGCCGCCAAGCTGTCGGGCGCGCGCTTCGTGCTGCTGCGCGGGCAGATGGCGCGGCTGGAGCGAGCACTCGCCGCCTTCATGCTCGACCTCCAGACCGGCGAGCACGGCTACACGGAGATGGCGCCGCCGCTCATGGTCGGCGAGAAGGCGCTGTTCGGCACCAACCAGCTGCCGAAGTTCGCGGACGACCTGTTCTTCACCACGACCGGGCTGGGCCTGATCCCGACCGCCGAGGTGCCGCTGACCAACACGGTGGGCGGCGAGATCCTGGATGGGGCCGACCTGCCGCTGCGCATGACCGCGCACACGCCCTGCTTCCGCTCCGAGGCGGGCTCGGCCGGGCGCGACACCAAGGGCATGATCCGCCAGCACCAGTTCAACAAGGTCGAGCTGGTCTCGGTGACCACCCCTGAGCAGTCGGCGGTTGAGCACGAGCGGATGACCGCCTGCGCCGAGGAGGTGCTGAAGCGACTGGGCCTGCCCTACCGGGTGATGCTGCTGTGCGCGGGCGATACCGGCTTCGGTGCCAGCAAGACCTACGACATCGAGGTCTGGCTGCCGGGGCAGGGGACCTATCGCGAGATCAGCTCCTGCTCGAACTGCCAGGACTTCCAGGCCAGGCGGATGAATGCCCGCTACCGGCCGGCACCCGGCGAGAAGCCGCGCTTCGTCCACACGCTGAACGGCAGCGGGCTGGCAGTCGGCCGCACGCTCGTCGCCATCCTGGAGAATGGCCAGGAGGCCGACGGCTCGGTTACCCTGCCGCCGGCGCTGCACCGCTATTTCGGCCAGGAGCGCCTCCTGCCCGTCGCCTGAAGGATCCCGTCCCTTGCGCATCATGGTCACCAACGATGACGGCTACCAAGCTGCCGGCATCCGCACGCTCACGAAGATCGCCCAGGCGATCTCCGACGACGTCTGGGTGGTCGCGCCGGAAAGCAACCAGTCGGGGGTGGGCCACGGCCTGACGATCCGCCGGCCGCTCCGGGCGCGGCGCCTGGGCGAGAAGCAGTTCGCGGTGGACGGCACGCCCACCGACTGCGTGATGCTGGGCCTGCAGAAGCTGATCGAGGGCAAGCAGGTCGACCTGGTCCTGTCCGGGATCAACCATGGCAGCAACCTCGCCGACGACGTCACCTATTCCGGCACGGTGGCGGCCGCCATGGAGGCGACGCTGTGCCGGACCAAGGCGATCGCCTTCTCCTCGTTGATGGAATTCGGCAAGGGGCCGCGCTGGGCCACGGCCGAGCATTTCGCGCCGGACCTGATCCGCAGATTGCTGGCGGCCGGCTGGCCGCGCGAGGTGCTGATCAACGTCAACTTCCCCGACCGCGAGGTGGAGGCGATCCAGGGGATCCGGGTGACTACCCAGGGTACGCGCAAGATCGGCGATGCGATCATCGAGCGCGAGGACCCGCGCGGCGAGGCCTATTACTGGATCGGCGACACCCATGCCGAGCAGGATCCGGGCGAGGGCAGCGACCTGGAGGCCACCAACCACGGCTTCATCTCGGTGACCCCGATCCATCTGGACATGACCCACATGGCGAGCATGACCGCACTCCGGCAGGTGGTGGAGAGGTGAACCTTACCGGGCTGCCGGCACCGGCTGCTTGAACCGTGGCTTCCGCGTGACGTATCGAGACCGGATGGTACGTGCTTTCCCCCCGCTCCTGGTGGCCCTGGCCGTCCTCCTGACCGGCTGCAGCGACCTGCGCCCGATCGAAACGGTGCCGGGGCAGAGCTGGGCGCTCGCGAAGAAGCAGGCCTATGTCGGGCCGCCCAGGCTGCACAAGGTAGTGCGCGGCGACACCGCCTCGGTGATCGCCCAGCGCTATGGGGTGACGCTGCAGGAGCTGGCTTCCGCCAACAACCTGCGCAAGCCCTATGTCATCCAGCTCGGCAGCAACCTGACGATTCCGCAGCACGGCGCCCGCCCGGCACCCGCGGCGAAGCCGGCCAAGGCGAAGCGCCCGGCAGTCCGCGAGTTGCCGGCCCCGGTCTCGCCGATGGCGCCCAAGGAGGCCCCGAGCGAGATCCAGGTGGCGACCCTGGCACCGCCGGATGCCACGCCCGCGGCACCGGTCCCGGTGCCGGCGCCCGCGGCGGAGCCCGACCGGGGGACGGATCTGCCGGTCACGGCACCCGGTGCGATGGCGCGGGCCGCGGCGATGAAGCCACAGCCGCTCAGCGGCGACGGCTTCCTGTGGCCGGCCAGCGGCACCGTGATCAGCCGGTTCGGCAAGAAGCCGGACGGCAGCCAGAACGACGGCATCAACCTGGCCGCCCCGCTGGGCAGCCCGGTGCTGGCCGCGGAGAACGGCGTGGTGTCCTATGCCAGCGACGAGATCGCCGGCTGGGGACGGATGATCCTGATCCGGCACGCCGATGGCTACACCACCGGCTACGCCCATCTGGACAGCATCCTGACGGCGGTGGGCGACCAGGTGACGCGCGGCCAGGTCATCGGCCGGATCGGCCAGACCGGCTATGTCGACACGCCGCAGCTCCATTTCGAGCTGCGCTCGGGCAAGCGCGCGCTCGATCCGAGCCGCCACCTGGTCAAGGGCGAGTCGATGGAGGTCGCGAGCCGCTGACCGGCTCGCTCATGACCGGGTCGTTCAGGGCCACAGGCGGTAGCCGGTGCGGAAGATCGCCCAGACCACCAGGAGGCAGCCCGCCAGGAACAGGCAGGTCATGCCGAAGCTGATGGCGACCGCGACATCGGCGCTGCCATAGAAGCTCCAGCGAAAGCCGCTCACCAGGTAGACCACCGGGTTGAACAGGGTGACCTGCTGCCAGAACGGCGGCAGCATCGAGATCGAGTAGAAGCTCCCGCCCAGGAAGGCCAAGGGCGTCACGATCATCATGGGCACGATCTGCAGCCGCTCGAAGCCCTGCGCCCAGATGCCGATGATGAAGCCGAACAGGGCGAAGGTGACCGAGGTCAAGACCAGGAAGCCCGCCATCCAGAACGGGTGCAGGATGGTGAAGTCGACGAACAGCCGGGCGGTGAGCAGCATGATCGTGCCCAGGATCACCGACTTGGTGGCGGCCGCACCCACATAGCCCAGGACGATCTCGACGAACGAGACGGGGGCGGAGAGCACCTCGTAGATCGTGCCGGAATAGCGCGGCATGTAGATGCCGAACGAGGCGTTGGAGATGCTCTCGGTGAGCACGGCCAGCATGATCAGGCCCGGTACCAGGAAGGCGCCGTAGCTGACCCCGTCGATCTGCTCCATCCGGGCGCCGATCGCGGCGCCGAACACGATGAAGTAGAGCGAGGTGGAGATCACCGGGGCGGCGATGCTCTGCAGGAGGGTGCGGCCGGTGCGCGCCATCTCGAACCGGTAGATGGCCCAGATCGCATGGCGGTTCATCGGCGCGCTCCCACCAGGCCCACGAAGATCTCTTCCAGCGAGCTCTGCCTGGTCTGCAGGTCCTTGAAGTCGATGCCGCTGGCCAGGAGGCGGCGCAGCAGGGCGGGGATGCTGCCCCCATCGTCCTGGCTGTCGAAGCGGTAGACGATCTGGCTGCCATCCGCGGACAGGTCCAGCCGGTACTCGGCGAGCTCGGGCGGCAGGGCTTTCACCGGTCGCTGGAGGAACAAAGTGAGCTGGCGCTGGCCCAGGCGCTGCATCAGCACCGCCTTGTCCTCGACCAGCACGAGCTCGCCCCGGTCGATCACCCCGATCCGGTCGGCCATCTCCTCCGCCTCCTCGATATAGTGGGTGGTGAGGATGACCGTGACGCCCTGGTCACGCAGCCCGCGGACCAGCGCCCACATCTCGCGGCGCAGCTCGACGTCCACGCCCGCGGTCGGCTCGTCCAGGAACAGGATCTCCGGCTCGTGGGCCAGCGCCTTGGCGATCAGCACCCGGCGCTTCATGCCACCCGAGAGCGTCGCGATCCGGCTGTCGCGCTTGTCCCACAAGGACAGGGCGCGCAGGACCCGCTCCAGATGGGCGTCGTCCGGCGCCTTGCCGAACAGGCCGCGGCTGAACCTGAGCGTGGCCCAGACGCTCTCGAACACGTCGGTGGTGAGCTCCTGCGGTACCAGGCCGATCTTCTCGCGTGCCTTGCGGTAGTCCGTCCGGATGTCGTGGCCATCGGCCAGGACCCGGCCCGAGGTCGGCTTGACCAGGCCGCAGATGATGCCGATCAGCGTAGTCTTGCCGGCACCGTTGGGGCCCAGCAGCGCGAAGATCTCGCCCCGGCGGATCGTGAGGTCGATGCCCTTCAGGGCCCGGAAGCCGGACGCGTAGGTCTTGCCGACCCCTTCCGCCCTGATGATCGCATCCGCCGGATTCATCCCAACACCTCCCGATATGGCCGCTCCCGCCGGGCCCGGCGTAGGGCCTGTCCCCACCAGTCGAGCTGGGCGAGGAGCGCTGCGAGCGCCGCCTCGACCGGTTCCGGGTCCTGCAGGGCTCCGGACGGCGTGAAGCGCTCCCAGGCATGGGCGAGGCTGACGGCGTTGCGCAACGTCACCGCATGCAGCTCGGCGAACACCTGGCGGAGCTGTTCCACCGCCCGGATCCCGCCGCTGATCCCGCCATAGGAGACGAAGCCGACCGGCTTGGCATGCCAGGGCTCTTGCACCGAATCGATCAGGAACTTCAAGGCCGCCGGGTAGCCATGGTTGTACTCGGGCGTCACCACCAGGAAGGCGTCGGCCAGATCCAGGCGCTGGCGCAGTGCCACGAGCCCGGGATGGCGCTGCCGGTCGTGGCGGCAGGGCAGGTCGTGCTCGAGCGGGTCGATCCGGTCGATCGTCAGGCCCGGCTGCCTCGCGGCGACGCCGGCCGTCCAGCCGGCGACCCGGTCGCAGAGCCGGCCGGCTCGGGTGCTGCCCAGGATCAGGGCGGTACGGAGAGGGTCCATGTGGGGTGCTCCCATGCTGTTGCGCTTCAGGGAGCCACTCTCCTAAAACCTCGAGCAAGGTTGAGGTCAACGGGTGAATCGCATCGATGCGGCGGGAGCTGAGCGTGGGGGAGGTCGCCGAGCGCAGCGGCGTGGCGGTCTCGACCCTGCATTTCTACGAGGCGCGGGGCCTGATCCGCAGCCGGCGGACCGCCGGCAACCAGCGGCGCTACCCGCGCGAGATCCTGCGCCGGATCGCGGTGATCCGGGTGGCGCAGCGGGCCGGCATCCCGCTCGCGACGATCGCGGCGGCGCTCGCCACGCTGCCGGAGGAACGCACGCCGGATGCCCACGACTGGCAGGCGCTTTCCCGGGCCTGGCGGGCCGATCTGGATGCGCGGATCACGCGGCTGACCCGGCTGCGCGACCAGCTCGACGGCTGCATCGGCTGCGGCTGCCTGTCGATGCAGGCCTGCCCGCTGCGCAACCCCGAGGACGAGCTGGGCGCCGCGGGGCCGGGCCCGCGGCTGCTCGACCCGGGCTAGCGGGCCGGCCACGGGCCGGGTGCCGGCAGCGTCGCGGCATCCCCGGCTATGGCGCCGGCCTGCCGGATCGGCTCGCTCCCAGCCGGTTCCTCGGACGATCATGAGGCTCCAAGGCAGCACGGATGCTGGCCATGATGATTCCCACCGACCGCTTCGACGATGCACTGGGCTACGCCAGCCGCCTGCACCGGGCGCAGCTGCGCAAGGGGACCCAGATCCCCTATGTGGCCCATCTGCTCGCGGTGGCGGCCCTGACGATCGAGCATGGCGGCGACGAGGACCAGGCAATCGCGGCACTGCTGCACGATGCCGCGGAGGACCAGGGCGGTGCCCAGACCCTGCGCGCGATCGAGGGCCGGTTCGGTATGGGGGTGGCGGCGATCGTCGCCGACTGCACCGATTCCTGGGTGGAGCCGAAGCCGCCCTGGCGGGCGCGCAAGGCGGCCTATCTGGAGGGGCTGCACCACAAGCCCGCCCGCTCGCTGCTGGTCTCGCTCGCCGACAAGACCCACAACGCCCGGGCGATCCTGGCCGATCGCCAACAGGTCGGCGAGGCGATCTGGGATCGCTTCACCGGCGGGCGGGACGGGACGCTGTGGTACTATGACGGGCTGGCGCGGGCGTTCCAGGCGCTGCTGCCCGGGCCGCTCGCGGACGAGCTGGCCGCGACGGCCCGGGCGATGTCGGGCTGATCAGAGGCCGTCGAGCGAGACACCCTCGCGGCCGGCCAGATCCTGGACGAACTGCATGGCGACGCGGCCCGACCGTGCGCCACGGGTGGTGGCCCATTCGATCGCCTGGCGGCGCAGCTCGTCCGCATCGATCCTGATGCCCAGCCTCTGGACATAGCCCTCGACCATGGCGAGGTAGACGTCCTGGTTGCAGGGATGGAAGCCCAGCCACAGGCCGAACCGGTCGGACAGGGAGACCTTCTCCTCCACCGCCTCGCTGGGGATCAGGGCGTTCTGCCGCTCGTTCTCGATCATCTGCCGGGACATCAGGTGCCGGCGGTTGGAGGTCGCGTAGAACAGGACATTGTCCGGCCGGCCTTCCAGCCCGCCTTCCAGCACGGCTTTCAGCGACTTGTAGCTGGTCTCGCCCTGGTCGAAGGAGAGGTCGTCGCAGAAGATCAGGGTTCGCCGTCCGCTGTCGCGGAGCACCGCCAGCAGCCTCGGCAGGCTCTCGATCTCCTCGCGGTGGATCTCGACCAGCAGCAGGGCACCCGGCCGGTCGTGGTTGATCTTGGCGTGGATCGCCTTGACCAGCGAGCTCTTGCCCATGCCGCGGGCACCCCAGAGCAGGGCGTTGTTGGCGGGCAGGCCATTGGCGAAGCGGGTGGTGTTGTCGATCAGGATGTCGCGGACCCGGTCGATGCCCTGGAGCAGCTCCAGCTCGACCCGGGCGACCTTGCGTACCGGCCGCAGTGACCCGCCTTCCCAGACGAAGGCGTCGGCGGCCGACAGGTCGGGCAGGGCGGGCGGCGGGGGGGCCAGACGTTCGAGGGCGGCCGCGATGCGGGCGAGCACGTTGGGATCGGCGTCCATCATCATTCACGCATGGAGGAAAGGCAGGGCCCGGCATAGCGGGCCCGCATGTGAATTGCCAACGGCCCGGTCGTTGCCAACGTCCGGCGTTGAACCTATGGTCCGCCGCGATTGTCCGACCGAAGCTTCGAGGCGTGGATGTTCGTGAAAGATGCTCTGGCGCAGGCCGCCGGGGCCCCGGCTGCCGGTGGCGCATTCGACATTGTGTCGCTGCTGCCGCTGGTTCTGATCTTCGTGGTCTTCTACTTCCTGCTGATCAGGCCGCAGCAGAAGAAGATGCGCGAGCATCGCGACGTCATCGCGTCGCTCAAGCGTGGCGACAAGGTGATCACCGGCGGCGGCATCGTCGGCACGATCGTCCGCACCGAGGAGGGCAAGCCCGTGGTCACGGTCGAGATCGCGCCCAACGTGCGGATCGACGTGGTCCGCTCGACCATCTCCGACAAGTATGTCGACACGCCCCCGCCGCCGGCCAACCAGGACAAGGGCGCGCCCGCGGCCAGCGGTGGCATGTTCGGCAGGCTGCTCGGCAAGAAGTGAGACGAACCTTCGGTGCTCAACCAGTCGCCCTGGAAGGTCACGCTGGTCCTGCTGGTCTGCCTGGCGGGCTTGATCTTTTCCTTCCCGAACCTGTTCAGCCGTGACACCGTCGACGGCTGGCCGGGCTTCATGCCCAAGAACCAGATCAATCTCGGCCTGGACCTGCAGGGCGGTGCCTATCTCCTCCTGGAGGTCGACTCCAAGGCGGTGGTCCGCGAGCGCCTGGAGGAGCTGACCAACGAGGTCCGCGTCGCCCTGCGCGGCGCCGGGGTCGGCTACCAGGGTCTCGGCACCACCGGCAACGCCGTCACCCTGACGCTGACCGATCCCGGCCAGCGCGATGCGGCGATGGCGGCGCTCACGCCCTTGAACGTGGCGACCACCAGCGGGTCCGGCATGTCGATGTTCGCGCCGGGCACGCTCGGCGGCATGGAGCTCGACATCCGGGAGCCTGGCGAAGGCCGGATCACGCTGGCGCTGAGCGAGGCTGGGCTCTCGTCGCGGATTTCCGCGGCGGTCACCCAGTCGCTGGAGATCGTGCGCCGCCGGATCGACGAGCTGGGCACCCGCGAGGCCTCGGTGCAGCGCCAGGGCGAGAACCGCATCGTCGTCCAGGTCCCGGGCGAAAGCAGCCCGGAATCGATCAAGCGCCTGCTGGGCCAGACCGCCAAGCTCACCTTCCACTTCGTGGACATGGACACGCCGGTCAGCGAGGCGCGGAGCGGCCGGCTGCCGCCGGGCTCGATGCTGCTCGACAGCAACGAGCCGGGTGTCGACGGCCAGCCCATCCAGTATGTGGTCAAGCGGCAGGTCGTGGTCGGCGGCGAGAGCCTGGTCGACGCCCAGCCGACCCTGCAGAACAACCAGCCGGTGGTGAGCTTCCGCTTCGACAGTGCCGGCGGCCGCAAGTTCGGCCAGGCGACCCAGCAGAATGTCGGCCAGCTGCTCGCCATCGTGCTGGACAACAAGGTGATCTCGGCACCCCGGGTGAACGAGCCGATCCTGGGCGGGTCGGGCATCATCAGCGGCAGCTTCTCCTTCCAATCGGCCACCGAGCTGGCGGTCCTGCTGCGCGCGGGCGCCCTGCCGGCCCCGCTCGACGTGGTCGAGGAACGTTCGGTCGGGCCGGAACTGGGGGCCGATTCGATCCGCTCGGGCGTGCTCGCCTGCATCGTGGCGGCGATCGCCGTGTTCATCTTCATGGTGGTCTATTACGGGCCGGTGTTCGGCATGATCGCCAACGTGGCGCTCGTGGTGAACCTGGTCCTGGTGTTCGCCACCATGAGCTTTCTGGGCGCCACCCTGACCTTGCCGGGCATCGCCGGCATCGTGCTGGTGATCGGCCAGGCGGTGGACAGCAACGTGCTGATCTACGAGCGCATCCACGAGGAGGTGAAGAACGGCCGCTCGCCGATCTCGGCGCTGGACGTCGGCTTCACCGAGGCGATGCGCACCATCGTGGACAGCAACGTCACCTCGTTCATCGCCGGCATCGCGCTGTTCATCTTCGGCACCGGGCCGGTGAAGGGTTTCGCCGTCACCCACTGCATCGGCATCATCACCACCATGTTCACGGCCGTCACCTTCACCCGGATGGTGGTTGCCTACTGGTACATCTGGCGCCGGCCGAAGGTGCTTCCGATATGATGGGGGTCATGATCGCCCTGAGCTTCACCGAGGACGGCTTCTGATGGCCCACCGCCTGCGCCTGGTCCCGGACGACCTGAACATCCCGTTCTTCCGCCATCGCTGGCCGTTCTTCATCTGGTCGGCGCTGGTGCTGGTCGCGACCGTGGTCATGGTCGCGATCAACGGCATGAATTTCGGCATCGACTTCAAGGGCGGTACCGTCATCGAGGTCCAGATGCCGGGGCCGGCCGATCTGGCCGCGATGCGCTCGACCGTGGACGGGCTGGGGCTCGGTGCCAGCGAACTGCAGACTGCCGGCAGCGACCGCGACGTGCTGATCCGCCTGGAGGCCAGCGAGGACCAGGACGAGCAGCGCGCCCGGGTCGACCAGGTCAAGGAGGCGCTGAACGCCGCGTTCGGCGAGGGCATCGTCTACAAGCGCCAGGAGTTCGTGGGGCCGAAGGTCAGCGGCGAACTGCTGATGAACGGCGTGTGGGCCGTGCTGATCTCGGTGGCGGGGGTGCTGGTCTATCTCTGGTTCCGCTTCGAGTGGCAGTACGGCGTGGGCGCGCTGGCAGCGCTGATCCACGACGTCTCGACGGGAGTCGGGGTCTATGCCTTCACCGGCATGGAGTTCAACCTGACCTCGATCGCGGCCCTGCTGATGATCGTGGGCTACTCCCTGAACGACACGGTGGTGATCTACGACCGGGTCCGGGAGAACCTGCGGCGCTACAAGGCCATGCCGATCGAGCAGCTGCTGGACCGCTCGATCAACGAGACCATGGCCCGCACGCTGGCCACGTCGATCACCACGCTGCTGGCGCTCCTGGCGCTGTTCGTGCTGGGCGGCCCGGTGATCCGCGATTTCACGGTCATCATGATCGTGGGCGTGATCGTCGGCATCTATTCCACGATCTACATCGCCGCCCCGGTGCTCTACTACCTGAACCTGCGGGCCAGCAGTCCTGCGCCCGCCAAGGCCGGGCCGGCCACCGCCAAGGGCTGAGGGAGAGGATCGCTTGGAAGTCACGCCCCTAGTCGCGGAAGGCCGGCAGGTCATCCAGTCCTACCGGGCAGACGGCTTCACCATCGGTGGCGAGCGGTACGCGGGCTCCGTCCTGGTCTGGCCGACCCTCACCCAGGCCTGGGCGGTGAGCAGCTTCGACGAAGTGACCGAGGCCGGCCTGGCGCCGCTCCTGGAAGCGGCGAACCTGCCGGAGGTGCTGGTGCTCGGCACCGGCGCCACCTTCCGGATGATCGACCCGCGCCTGCGCCAGCGCCTGCGCCAGCGCGGGATCGTCGTGGAGTGCATGACCACGGCCGCCGCCTGCCGGACGTTCAACGTCCTGCTGGTGGAGGACCGCAAGGTGGCAGCGGCACTCATCGCCGTCGGCGACTGAGCCTCCCATGGGCCTGGACCTCCAGCGGGTACGCGCGGATACGCCGGCTGCGGCACGGCGTGCCTTCCTGCACAATGCCGGCTCGGCCCTGATGCCGGTCCCGGTGGTCCGGGCCGTGCAGCAGCATCTGGAACTCGAGGCCGAGATCGGCGGCTATGCCGCGGCCGATGCGCAGGCCGAACCGTTGGACGCGGTCTACGGGCAGGTGGCGAGCCTCCTGGGTGCGGCACCCGAGGAGATCGCCCTTACCGAGAATGCCACCGTCGCCTGGCAGATGGGCTTCTACGCCCTGGCCCAGGACTTTCGCCCAGGCGACCGCATCCTGACCGCCCAGGCCGAGTATGCGGCCAACTACGTGGCGTTCCTGCAGGTCGCCAAGCGCACCGGTGCGGTGATCGAGGTGGTGCCGAGCGATGAGGCGGGGGAGCTCGACCCGGACGCACTGGAGCGGATGATCGACGATCGGGTCCGGCTGATCGCGGTCACCTGGGTGCCGACCAATGGCGGGCTGACCAATCCGGCCGAAGCCATCGGCAGGATCGCGCGGGCCCATGGCGTTCCCTATCTGCTGGATGCCTGCCAGGCGGTCGGCCAGATGCCGGTCGATGTCGAGACGCTGGGCTGCGACCTGCTCTCGGCCACCGGACGCAAGTTCCTGCGCGGGCCGCGCGGCACCGGCTTCCTTTATGTCCGCAAGGCGCTCCTGGACCGGCTCGAGCCGCCGATGATCGACCATTTCGCGGCACCCTGGGTCGGGCGGGACGAGTACCGCCTGCGCGACGACGCGCGCCGCTTCGAGACCTGGGAGAACAACTACGCGGCAAGGCTGGGGCTGGGTGCTGCGGTGGGCTATGCGCTGGAGATCGGCCTGGACCCGATCATGGCGCGTTGCCGCCTGCTGGCGGGCCGGCTGCGGGACGGCCTGCGCGAGGTGAGGGTGGTGACGCTGCGCGATCTCGGGCGCTCGCCCGGCGCCATCGTCAGCTTCACCGTGGCCGATGTCCCGGCCGAGCAGGTGGTCGCCCGTGCGGCGTCTGCCGGGATCGTGATCGGTGTGTCGGGGCCTGCCAGCACGCTGCTGGATGCCGAGGCGCGCGGTCTGCCGCCGCTCGTGCGGGCCTCGCCGCACTACTACAACACCGAGGAAGAGATCGACCTTCTGGTCGAGCTGTGCCGGAGCCTGCCGGCGGCGTGACCGCCGGCAGGTAACGGAAGGTCAGGCCGAAGCCTTGGCCAGCTCCGCCTCGACGGCTTCCCAGTCCACCAGGTGGTTCAGGAAGGCCGCGAGATAGTCGGGGCGGCGGTTGCGGTAGTCGAGGTAGTAGGCGTGCTCCCACACGTCCACGCCCAGGAGCGGGGTGGCGCCGTCGACCAGCGGGTTGGAGCCGTTCGGGGTCTTGGAGACCTTGAGCTTGTCGCCGTCCAGCGACAGCCAGGCCCAGCCGGAGCCGAACTGGGTGACGCCGGCCTGCTTGAACTGCTCGGCGAAGGTCTCGTACCCGCCGAAATCATGCTCGATGCGCTTGAGCAGCTCGCCGCCGGGCTTGCCGCCGCCGCCCTTCTTCATCGTCCGCCAGAACAGGTTGTGGTTCCAGTGCTGGCCGGCGTTGTTGAAGATGCCGGCCTTGGTCGGGTCCTTGGAGGAGATCACCACGATCTCTTCCAGCGACTTGTTCTCCAGATCGGTCCCGGCGATCAGGTTGTTCAGGTTGGTGACGTAGGTCTGGTGATGCTTGCCGTGGTGGAGCTGCAGCGTCTCCTCGCCCATGTAGGGGGCGAGCGCATCATGCGCGTAGGGCAGCTCGGGTAGGGTGAAGGCCATCGGAAGTTCCCTCGACGTGGAGGCGTGGCAAGCCACGCTCGTCTCGCCTCCGCTACATAGGGGCGAGTCGACAGTGTGGAAAGATGCCGCGACCCTTGCGGGTTCCGTGAGCACGCGCCAGTTGAGGGCCGGCCCGCCGGACGACCGGCAAGGAGATCCCGGTTGAACCTCGGCCTCGACGCCAGCCTCACCCATGCCCTGCACCAGGACGACCCGGACCGGTTCTGGTGCCTGGTGCCGGCCGGCCAGGACCAGCGCCCGGCGGCGGCCGCCCTGCTGGCGCTCAACCAGGAGCTCGGCCGGATCCCCCGGCAGGTGACCCAGCCGATGGCCGGCTTCATCCGCCTGGAATGGTGGCGCGAGGCGATCGCCGAGGCGCGGGCCGGCCGGCCGCGCCGTCATCCGGTGGCGGGTGCTTTGCCGCTGATCCAGGCGGCGGGGCTGGACGATGCCGCCCTGGTGGCCATGGTCGATGCCCGCGAGCGCGAGCTGGACGAGCGGCCGATCGCCGACCTGGGCGAGCTGCTGGCGCATGTCCGGGCCACGGCGGGGCTGCTGCAGGAGAGCCTGGCGGCGGTTGCCGGCGGCGATCCGGTGCGTGCGCGGCGGATCGGCACGGCCTACGGCCTGATGGGCATCCTGCGCGCCACCGGCCATCTGGCGAGACACGGCCAGATCCTGCTGCCGGACGACCTGCTGCGGCAGCACGGGGTCGGCCGCGATGCGCTGCTGGCGGGCAAGGCGGGGCCGGGCCTAGCCGAGGTCGCGGCGGTGGTGGCACTGGAGGCGCGGGACGAGCTGCGCAATCTCCGGCCGGTCCGGGGCGAGCCGGCGACACCCTTGCTCCTGATCACCCGCCACCAGCTCCGGATGCTGGACCGGCTGGACAACGACCCGTTCGCCGCGGCCGCCATTGGCCGGCCGCCGCTCCTGGCCCTGCGCCTGCTGATACTGCACGGGCTGAGGATCTGAGCGGCCGGTTCACTCCTCCCGGCGCACCTCCTGGCCGAACAGCGGCACGGTCGAGATCGCGAGCTTGGCCGAGGCGTCTTTGACCTGTCGGGAATAGACCACGTAGATCATGGTCTGGTTCTTCTGGTCCCAGATCCGCCGCACCGCGACCGACTTGAAGATCAGGCTGCGGCGCTCGCTGAAGATGTCCTCGCCTTCCTCGTCGGTCTCGATGTCGCCGATCACGATCGGCCCGGTCTGGCGGCAGGCGATCGAGGAGTTGGACGGGTCCTCGAACCAGTTGCCCTTGGTCATCCGGTCGATGAGGCTGCGCGAGAAGCTGGCGACGTGGCAGGTCACGCCCTGCACGCCCGGGTCGGGGAAGGCCTGGACCACGATGCCGTTGCCGGTCCAGTCGTTGCTGAACGAGCCGACCTCTTCCTGGGCCAGGGCCGGGGCGGCCAGGAGCGGCAGGGCGAACAGCAGCGGCAGGAACGGGCGCATGGCGGCTCCGGTTGGCGAACGGGGAGGGGGGTCTCTATACCGGAAGCACAAGCCGAGCCGCGAGGGGGTGGTTCCATGTCTGCGAGTTGGCCTGGCGCCGAGGAATGGCTGGCGCGGCTGGTGGGCTTTCCCACCGTGGCGGGCGGTCCGAACCTCGACCTGGTGACCCATGTCCAGGATGCGCTGGACGGGCTGGGGGTGCCGGCGTCGCTGGGCTACGACCCGACCGGCACCAAGGCCGACCTCCTGTTCACGCTGGGGCGCCAGGACGGGCCGGGCGTCCTGCTCTCGGCCCATTCCGACGTGGTGCCGGTGGCGGGCCAGGCCTG
>Ga0182739_1002874_pt1 | contig 15662 bp, 15 predicted proteins | sample eDN5th30CBELigBY_FD_128873 | JGI IMG/M metagenome (GOLD analysis project Ga0182739, IMG submission 128873) | Enriched backyard soil microbial communities from Emeryville, California, USA - eDNA 5th pass 30_C BE-Lig BY (version 2) (version 2) | ecosystem: Environmental > Terrestrial > Soil >... | reverse complement strand
GAGGTCGAAGGGCTGACCAAGCACTTCCCGGTGAAGAGCGGCATGTTCGGCCGCACCTCGGCCCATGTGCGCGCGGTCGACGGCGTCGACTTCCATGTCGGGGAGGGCGAGACGCTCGCTGTGGTGGGCGAATCGGGTTGCGGCAAGTCGACCGTCGGCCGGCTGGTCCTGCGGCTGATCGAGCCCAGCGCCGGCAAGGTGCGTTTCGAGGGCGACGACCTGCTGGCGCTCGATGCCGACCAGATGCGGGCACGACGGCGGCGCCTCCAGGTGATCTTCCAGGACCCGTACGCCAGCCTCAATCCGCGCATGACCGTCGGCGCCATGCTGGGCGAGCCGCTGCATCTCCATCATCTGGTGAGCAACGAGGCGCAGCGGCGCGCCCGCGTCGGCGAGCTGCTCGAGCTCGTCGGCTTGCGGCCCGAACATGCCCGGCGCTATCCGCACGAGTTCTCGGGCGGCCAGCGCCAGCGGCTCGCGATCGCGCGGGCATTGGCGGTCGAGCCGCGGTTGATCGTGGCCGACGAGCCGGTGTCGGCGCTCGACGTCTCGATCCAGGCGCAGGTCATCAACCTGATGCGCTCCCTGCAGCAGCGCTTCGGTCTCGCCTACATCTTCATCAGCCACGATCTCGCGGTCGTGAAGCACATCGCCGACCGAATCGCGGTGATGTATCTCGGCAAGATCGTGGAAACCGCGACGACCGACGAGCTGTTCCGCAATCCGCGCCATCCCTATACACGCGCGCTGCTGTCCGCCGTGCCACTGCCCGATCCGACGGCGGTGCGCGAGCGCGCCCTGCTCGAAGGCGACATCCCGAGCGCGATGAACCCGCCGCCCGGCTGCCGCTTCCACACACGCTGCCCTTACGTGCGCGAGAGCTGCCGGCAGGACGTCCCGGCGCTCGCCGACGACGGCACCGGGCATGCCACGGCCTGTCCATGGTGGCCCGGGCTGCCGCCGGCGACGGCGTTGATCGCCACGGCCATCCCGGACCAGGATCGGCGAAGACTGGACCGCCTGCAGGCGGCGTTCGTGTCACAGATGGAGGAAACATGAAAAGACTGGCCCTTCTTTCGCTCGCTCTCGTCGGGTCGATGGCAAGCAGCGCGCTCGCCCAGAGCAACCTGCGCATCGGCCTCGCCGAGGATCCCGACGTGCTCGACCCGTCCCTGGCGCGCACCTATGTCGGGCGCATCGTCTTCTCGTCGATCTGCGACAAGCTGTTCGACATCGACGAGAAGCTGGCGATCGTGCCGCAGCTCGCCCTGAGCCACGAGACCTCGGCCGACGGCAAGACGGTCACCATCAAGCTGCGGCCCAACGTGAAGTTCCACGACGGCGAGCCGTTCGACGCCGAGGCCGCCAGGTACAGCCTCGAGCGCCACCTCACGATGAAGGGTTCCTTCCGCAAGCCGGAGCTCGGTTCGGTCGACAAGGTCGAGGTCGTCGATCCGCTCACCATCAGGCTCCATCTCAAGCAGCCCTTCTCTCCCCTGCTCGCCCAGCTCACCGACCGTGCCGGCATGATGGTCTCGCCCAAGGCCGCACAGGCGGCGGGCGACAAGTTCGGCCTGCATCCGGTCTGCGCCGGTCCCTACAAGTTCGTCGAGCGGGTGCAGCAGGACCGCATCGTGGTCGAGAAGTTCGCCGACTACTGGAACAAGGACCAGGTGTTCATCGACAGGATCACCTACCTGCCGATCGTCGACGGCACGGTTCGGCTCGCCAACCTGCGCTCCGGCAGCCTCGACCTGATCGAGCGTGTGCTGGCGACCGACATCAAGTCGGTGCGCGACGATCCCAAGCTCAAGCTCAGCAAGGCGGTGTCGCTCGGCTACATGGGCCTGACGATCAACCTCTCCAACGGCCCGAAGGCCAACACGCCGCTGGCCAAGGACGCGCGCGTGCGGCAGGCCTTCGACCTCGCGATCGACCGCGACGCGATCAACCAGGTGGTCTTCAACGGCGAGTTCGTTCCCGGCAACCAGTGGGTCAGCCCGCTGAACCCGTACTACCAGGAGAAATTCCCGGTGCCCAAGCGCGATATCGCGAAGGCCAAGGCATTGCTCAAGGAAGCGGGCGTCACCGGTCCGATCACGCTCGATTTCATGGTGCCCAACGGCCCCGAGACCCGCGCCGTCGCCGAGGTCGTGCAATCGATGGTGGCCGAGGCCGGCTTCGACCTGAAGATCCGCGTCACCGAGTTCGCCACCTCGCTCAAGCAGTCCGAGCAGGGCGACTATCAGGTCTTCCTGATCGGCTGGAGCGGGCGCAGCGATCCCGACGGCAATTCCTATTCCTTCCAGGTCTGCGGCCAGCCGCAGAACACCAATGGCTATTGCGACAAGGAAGTCGACGCCGCGCATGCCGAGGCGCGCTCGAAGTCGAGCATGGCGGATCGCAAGAAGGCGTACGAGAAAGTCGCCGCCAAGGTCCTGACCGAAGGCGCGATCAAGTACATCTACCATACGCAGGTGCTCGTGGCGCATACCAACCGGCTCGAGGGCTACCGGCAGATGCCCGACGGGCTGGTGCGCGTGATCGGCCTCAAGCTGAAGTAGGCCGGCGTGCTCGCTTTCCTCACCCAGCGGCTGCTGCAGATCATCCCGACGCTGATCATCGTGTCGATGCTGATCTTCGGGCTGCAGCAGCTGCTGCCGGGCGACCCGGCGCTGATCATGGCGGGCGAGGAGCGCGATCCCAAGGTGCTCGCGGAGATCCGCGAGCAATACCGGCTCGATCAACCGATCCCGGTCCAGTACTTCTATTGGGTGAAGGGCGTGCTGACGGGCAATCTCGGCGAATCAATGCGGCTCAAGAGCTCGGTGAGCTCTCTCGTCGCCGAGAAGCTGCCGGTGACGCTGCAGCTCGCCTTCATGGCGCTGCTGATCGCTATCGGCGTCGGCATTCCGGCCGGCATCGTCTCGGCGGTGAAGAAGGAAACGCCGTGGGACTACGCCGCCAACCTGTTCGCCCTGTGGGGACTCAGCACGCCCAACTTCTGGCTGGGCATCCTGATGATCTTCCTGTTCTCGGTGACGCTCGGCTGGCTGCCGGCGTCCGGCTACGTGCGGCTGGGCGAGGACTGGAAAGCGAGTCTCGCCACCACCGTCATGCCGGCCTTCGTGCTCGGCAACGCGCTCGCCGCCGTCCTGATGCGCCATACGCGCAGCGCCATGCTGCAGGCGATGGGCACGGACTACGTCCGCACGGCGCGGGCCAAGGGCCTGCACGAGAATCGCGTGGTGCTGAAGCATGCGCTGCGCAACGCCATGACGCCGGTCATCACCCTGCTGGCGCTCGATTTCGGCACGCTGCTCTCGGGCGCGGTGCTGACCGAGCAGATCTTCTCCATCCCCGGCTTCGGCAAGCTGATCGTCGATTCGGTCTTCAATCGAGACTACGCCGTCGTGCAGGGCGTCGTCCTGGTGACCTCCTCGATCTACATCTCGCTCAACCTGCTCGCCGACATCGCCTACATGCTGGTCAATCCGAGGCTGCGCGGATGACCGTCGCCGCCCTGCCCACGCAAGCCGCCGCCGCGCACGAGGAGAATCCCTGGGCGCGGGCCTGGCGCCGGCTGAAACGCCGCAAGGGCGCGATGGCCGCCCTGATCGTGGTGGTGGCCCTGATCCTGCTCGCCGTCCTGGCGCCGTGGATCGCGCCCTACGATCCCACCGCCACCAGCTTCACCACGGTGCGCAAGCCGCCGTCGTGGGCGCACTGGTTCGGCACCGACGAGGTCGGCCGCGACGTGCTCTCGCGCATCCTGTTCGGCGCCCGCGCCTCGCTCAGTGCCGGGCTGGTCTCGGTCGGCATCGCGGTCGGCGCCGGCGTGCCGCTCGGCCTGCTGGCGGGCTATGCCGGCGGCTGGATCGACGCGGTGCTGTCGCGCGTCGTCGATGCCATGCTGGCCATCCCGTTCCTGATCCTGGCGATCGCCCTGGCCGCCTTCCTCGGGCCGAGCCTCAGCAACGCGATGATCGCCATCGGCGTGACCGCGACACCGGTCTTCATCCGCCTGACGCGCGGCCAGACGCTCGGCGCCAAGGTCGAGGACTATGTCGAGGCCGCCCGGGCCGTCGGCAATCCGCACTGGCGCATCGCGCTGCGCCACGTGCTGCCCAACATCGTCCCGCCGCTGCTGGTGCAGGCGAGCCTCGCCATCGCCGGCGCGATCATCGCCGAGGCGGCCCTGTCGTTCCTCGGCCTCGGCCAGCAGCCGCCCGCCCCGTCATGGGGCAGCATGCTCAACACCGCCCAGCGCTTCATCGCCCAGGCGCCGTGGATGGCGTTCTGGCCGGGCTTCGCGATCTTCTTCGCCGTGCTGTCGTTCAACCTGCTGGGCGACGGCCTGCGCGACGCGCTCGATCCGCGGCACAAATGAGATGTCGGGCCTAGTTCGGCAGGCTGGTGTCGGCGCCGTCGAGGACGGCCGTGCTGCCACCGAGTGCGGCCACCCCTTCCTCGGCTACCAGCTGGACGACAGCCAGATGGTGGACGAGCTCGCCATCGCCGAGCTGCTCGGCCTGCTCGATCAACTCGCTCACGGCATGCCAGACCCGGAACAGGGCCGCGACACGCTCCTTCACCGACAGCGTCGGCATCTAGGCCGCCACCGGACGGTCGACGTACGATAGAAGGCTGTCGACCAGCGCCTGCTTCGTGCTCTTGCAATGCCGGGTTTCGGCAACGTCGAAACGGCCGTGCTCGGCGATCTTGTTGGATGGAGCGCCGCCACCGCAGACATCGAAATAGGCGCAGCCATTTCGGCAGCGTTCGATGCCGAGATCGATTTCCGCCTTCATCCGGAGCAACCGGTCGTTCGCCCTGATGTGCTCGAAGGAGTCGGTCGACACGTTACCGATCGAGAAGTCATCGAAGCGCCGGTCCGACTGGCCGGCGAGTTCCGGCGAGAAAGTGTAGATCGAGCCGTCGCAGGCAACGGTCACGATGCCGAAGGGCTGGACCAATTCCGAGAGTCGTCCCATTTCGCCGTATCGCAGGGAAGCGACCAGATCGTCGATCTCCCGCAAGTAAAGCGCCCTGCGTCCGAAGTGATGGCCGATCAGGCGGTTCCAGAATTGGCGGAGCCGCCCCAGGTACGCGTCCGAAGAAATGTCGGATGTCCTGTTCTGGCCCTCGATTTCCGGCACGTTGAAGCCGAGGCTGCGGGCGCCGAGGCCCGCGAAGAAGTCGTAGATCTCCTCCGCGCGATCAAGAGCCGCATCGCTGAGAACGCAGATGGCGTCGAACCCGATGCCCCGCGCCCGCAGGCGATCGATGCCGCGCATCACCTGTCCGAACGTGCCGCGGCCATTGCGCATCTTTCGATTGAGATCATGCAGATCCTGGGGGCCGTCGATGCTGACCCCGACCCGCATGCCGATCCTTTCGAACAGGTCGCAAAAGGCATCGGAGATCAGGGTCCCGTTCGTCTGGACGCAATGGTTGATCTTGAAGCCCGCCGCCTCGAGGCGCCGCGTCGAGCCGACCAGCCGATCAAGAGCCGGCGCCCCCACGGCCAACGGCTCCCCGGCGTGCCAGACGACGGAAAGACCGTCGGCGACCAGCCCGGCTTCGGCGAGCAGGTCGCAGGCCGACGCCACCACTTCGGGCGATATCTGCCGTCGGCCGCTCCTGTCGGGCAGGTAGCAGTAGCTGCAATCGATGTTGCAGAACGGCGTTGTCTGAAGGATCAAGAGACGCGTGGTCATCTGCCGATCTCCCGGACAGCGGCTTAGCCGCCGTTGGCCCAGTTGGCGAAATCCTTCCAGACCGCCGGGTTGTGCGGGCTGTTGTGCCAGTTGGCGTGATCGTTGAAGCTGTAGATGCCTTCGCCCGATGTCGTCGACGGGGCGCTTCGGCCCGGCCGGTAGTGAATATTCTGCAGCCGCGACTCGTCGTCGACGAGCCAGGCCCGGAAATCCTTCAGGCGATTCTGGACGGTCATGCGCTTCTCCTGGAGCGGGGTCGAGTTCTTCTCGAAGCACGACAGGACCGGGAAGGTCCGTCGATCGTTCCGACAATTCCACGGCGCCTGAGGATTCGATATTGCCGGAAATTGATTTCTCTTGCGGCCGATGGGCCGTGACGGCTACGCACCGGCGATCCGGTCCCTGCCGCACGATGAACGAGCCTCAGCCAAGCCCCATCGATCGTCTCGAAGCCGAGATCCACGCTCTGCGCGCCGCCCTCCCCGGGGCGCAGCGCCCGTTGATGGTGTCGCTCGACCGGCTGGGCGTGGAAAATCTCTCCGTCGGCGCGCACGCCCCGGCCATCGAGGCGCTGCGCGAGGCACTGACCCTGGCCGCCGCCGTCGGCACGCCGCAGGATCTGCTCAGGATCAAGCGTCGCCTCGCCAACTGCTACCAGGAGATCGGTCACTTCAGCCGGGCGATCGACCTGTACGACCAATGCAGGCCACCCGACGACGCGCCTGTCGTGGACAGGTTCGGATGGACCGACGCTCGCGCGCGCATGGCCGAGCGGGTCGGAGATGCCGACAGGACGACCGAGCTCTACGATCGGGCGGTCATTCTCTTCGACGCGCTGCCCCGCCCCTACGGCCGCGCAATCTTCGCATTGTCGAATGCGGCGATGTGGTTTGCTGCCCGCGACATCCCAAGGGCCGAGCGGCTGCTGCGGAAGTTCAGGCGAGCAGTTCGCGACGAGCAGCAGGAAGTGCCGGCCCTGGAGGTCTCGGTCATCCGGGCGACGATCGCGGAGACCAGGGGACTCTTCGCCACGGCCGATCGGCACTGGCGGGGAGCCGCGGAGGCCATCGGCCAGGGCGGGCAGGAAATGCTCCGCGACAGCGTCGCCGTTTCCCGCGCATCCACTCTCGCCCGGCTGGGCCGCACGGCGGAGGCAACTTCGCTGCTGCGAGCCCGCATGATGGATGGGCAACCGGCGAAACTCACGTCACCTCAGATCGCGGTCGCGACGACGCTCGGCTGCCTGTTGCTGGATCAGATGGACGACGATGCCGCAACGACTTCGCTGGACGAGATCGAGAGCTGCCTGCGGCAGGCGCTGGCAGCCGAGGCAATGCGCGGCATGCCGGACGCAGAATGGCGAATCTTCGCCGGCCTTGCGGATCTCGCCGCGCGTCTCGATCAGGCCGACTCCTCAATCCTGTTCGGCAAGGCATCGGTACGCAGCGTGGCGACCCTGTCCGAACGGGACCAGGTCGTCGGCGACCCGGACCAGCCACGCCTGCTGCCCTATCAGCGGCTGATCGATCGGCTGGTCATCGCGGGACGTTTCCCGGAGGCAGTGCGCGTCCAGTCGATGATGATGCAGGAGAAGGTCTTCGAGCTGGTCTCGCTGAGGCTCGATGCCGATCGGCGCGACTCGACGATGCCCCTGCGGCCTTCCGAGGAGAGCATCCTGGCCGAGCAGCAACTGCGCTGCGAGCGTTTGAGGGCGTTGCGCTTCGAGAGCGAGGCTCTCGATCGCGAGGAAGGTGAGTTGGCGCGGATCGAAACTGCCCAGCGGTCGGAATTGAAGGGCTTGTCGAACTGGCTGGACCGGGTCCTGGGCGGCACCTGGACCGGTCGTGGGACGCCGGAGGCCACGCCGGCGGCGGCGGTGCCGATGGCAATGCGCGGCGCGGGAATCCTTCAGTTCCTGAAGAGCGACGGCGGGTGGACGGCCGTCCTGCAAACCGCCTGCGGAACGAGCGATTTCAGGGTCGCCGGGAACGTGGCCGAGATTTCCCTGGCCATCTACGACTTTCGCCAGCGGATCATGGCCCGGGCCGCCGACTGGAAGCGGCCCGCCAACGAGCTGTTTCGACGCCTGCTGGGTCCGGTAGAGTCGTCGCTGAACGGCCTGGAAACCCTCGAGATCGTCCCGGATGGGCCCCTTTCCTTCTTGCCTTTCGCCGCGCTGCACGACGGCGAGCGCAGCCTGTTCGAGCGCTTCGAGCTGATGTTCCGGACGGGTCTCGCTGCCACACCGCTCGACGCGCCGCCGGCGATGCGGCGCATTCTCCTGATGGGCGCGCCCGGCTCGCCGCGGCATATGCTTCACCATGTCGACGCAGAGCTTGCGGCGATCGCCAGACATTGGCCGGAGGCTCGCATTTCCCGGCCGTTCACAGGAGAACGCCTCGTCGAAGAACTCGCGGCTGGCGCCGAGATCGTGCACCTGGCGAGCCACTTCACGTTCGATCCGACAACTCCCGATCGTTCCTACTTCGAGCTGCATGACGGGGAGCGACTGACATTGGGTGCCCTGCGCTCCGATCGCTTCAGGCTGTCGGGCGTGCAGTTGCTGACTCTCTCCGCCTGCGAGACGGCGATCACCGACCATGGCGCATTCGGCCCGGAGAGCCTTGCCGGGATTGCCCAGAGCAAGGGCGTCCGCAATGTCCTCGGCACGCTCTGGCCGGTCGCGGACGCCAGCACGGCGACGTTCATGGATTCCTTCTACGGCGAGTTGGCGCAGGACTTCCCATCTCCCCAGGCGGCCGGGAGAGCGTTGCGGAATACGCAACTGGCACTGATGTCCGGCCGGGTCCGTGGCCGATCCGACGGGCCGCAGCGGGGCGGTCTCGGCGGATCGGACGACGACTGGCGGCTGCCTTATCACTGGGCCGGCTACGCGCTGTTCGGGCTGGCGTAATTCGCCGATGCGCAACAAAGCGCAAGCTCGATCAATCGACAACATCCGGTTGCCGGTACGAACATCGGCAGAGGGGAAGGAGGCGCGATGAGCCGGGGCAGGAAGCAGGAGGAGGACCGCTCGAGCGCCAGGCCGACGCTCCGCGAGATGGTGGATCATCTCGTCGGCCTCACGGCGCATAAATTTCCCCTCCACCACGAGCGGGACAAGAATATCGCCCGACATCTCGGAGTCACTGCTGCGACATGGACGCGGATGAAAGCCGGAGACCGAAACGTCGAAATAGGCAAGCTCGGCCGGCTGGTAGACTATTTCAGGCTCCATGAAGATTACGGACTGACCTACGAGATCTTCCACTGCCCCACATTGGATGAGTTCAAGGACCGGCTCGAGCAAAAGGGCGTCGGTGCCGACAACGGCAACCATGTCGATCGCCTGCGCCGCATTCTGAGGAACGCCCGCAATATCCGTATCGCCGGCATAAGCTTCGAAAAGATACGTCCGGCGACGAGAGGCGGCCTGGGATCGGCTGAAGAAGCGGTACAGAACCTGACGATCTTCCAGCCGGGCGACGCCGTTGCGCTGAGGATAGCGCACCGCACGGGTGGACATCTCATCGTGCTCAATGACGATCCTCTTCGCCACATCACCTGCCTGATGCCGTCGAATTTCGCGCCGGGTGTTGCCGTCACCGGCGCCGCCACACGCGTCCCTACGGTCGAGGGCGTGGCCAAGGCTTTCGACGTCTCGCCGCCGGCAGGCCGTTACCACCTTTACGCGATCTGGCTGCGAACAAAGGGCAATCACCAGATCGGCGCCATCGTCGACGGCGCCGCGGGCTTTCCGCCGCGCACCTTGTCGGCCAGCCAAATTCGCGGTTTAGGCGATTGGATCGAGAGACTTGATCGTGCCACCCCGGCGAACGAACGATCGCCGGACTATGAGATCCGTGTCACCGAATACTACGTTTCGGACCTGGTACGGCGCGGAGGCCCGCGGGTCGATCCCGGCCTGCGAGTCGGCAGGCCAGGGTGCTAGTTCGGCAGGCTGGTGTCGATCCGGTCGAAGGAAGTCGTGCCTGCAGTCAGTGCGGTCGCCTTCTCCTCGACCAGGAGCTGGGCGACCGCCAGGAAATGGACCAACTCGCCATCGCCCAGGCGCTCGGCCTCGTCGATCAGCTCGCGTACGCCGTGCCAGACGCGGAACAGGGCGGCGGCACGTTTCGATCCCGACGAAGGATGACGGCTGCGCCGCCGCCGAACATTCGGTTCGACGACGATCTCGAAGACTCCCATTCACTCCCCCATCCATTTTGGCGGGCGAGCCGCCCTCCAGGCAGCCCTCCCAGACCGGAAAGCATAAGGACGATCCGGAGCGCCGTCTGTGCTCCATTGCACAGAGACGATCAATATTAAGGGCCTACACCAAAATAATCGCTTCAGAGCTCGACATCGTAGATCATACTCACAACAGAAATCGTGTCATCCCGAGCGTAGCGAGGGGACCTATGGCAACGGCAGCCAAAGATCCTCGCCCGCGTTCGGGATGACAAGTTTGTTGAACTCGCGGGCACATCGTAAACTGTGGCGACTATTTCGTCACAGGCTCTAACTCGTGATCGTGCCGCTGGGCATGCCGCTCGAATCGAGCGGCGGTCCGCGTCGAAGGATGATCGCCTCGGGCGCCTCTACATGCGGCAGCGGCTTGGCCGGATCGACCGCTTTCACCATCGAGACGATCTGCCGGGGATCGGCCTTGCTCGTCGCTTCCGGCACGAGCCGGCGCCATCCCTGCTTCCCCCAGTAACCGGTTTCACCGGGCAGGACCTGGGCATAGAGCATGTTGCATCCGCGGCTTGCCGCCAGGGTGCGGCACCGCTCCAGCAGGAACTGACCGACATCGTGACCACGAAAGCGCTGCATCACCGCCAGCCGCTCGGTCATGGCAAACGACTGGAACCAGCGGATGCGCACCGCGCCGATCGGCTCCTCGCCGAGGCAGGCGATGACATGGGTGGCGCCGTAGTCGTGGCCATCGAACTCCTCCGAGAACGGAACGCCGAGTTCGCCGATGAAGCAGGCGGCGCGTACCGCCAGGGCCTGCAGCGCATCCTCCATCTTCATCGCCAGCCGGGCCGTGACGGGCGTGCCGTCGATCGTGGGTACAACGGTACTCATGTCGAACTACTCTTCCCCCATTCGATCATCCCGACCGGACCGGCCGGATGTCCGGTCGTTCGGCTGACCGGTCATTCTCCAGCACTTCGGTCAATACGCCATAGTCATTCCGGAAGCGGCGGCCGCCCGCCGCGACTTCCGGAAGATTGCGTGAAATCTGGTCCAGCACGTCGGTCACGACGGCCGGCGTCATGCCCTTGGCCCCTTTGCGTATCGCCGTCGCCGAAACATTGTCGCGGCGCAGGATGCGCCATGGATAGATCCAGCCGCACTCGTCGCAGATGGAGCGCACCAGCATGCCGCCGAAGTCGGTACCGTGCAGCGTATGCAGGCGTGTCCCTGGATGACGCTTCCTGATGTCGGCGATCACGCCCTGGAAGCCACGCGCGTCGTAGGTCTCGCGCAGGAAAATCACCTCGACCTTGTCACCGAGGCCCGCCTCCGCCACCGCGAGCTCGATCAGCGCCCGGCGGGTCTCGGGCGGCAGGAAGACGTTGCCGGTCGGGAAATAGTCGACGTTGACGTCGGCATTCTCGGTCTTCTCGTAGACCTGGAAGCCGTCTTCCCGCAGCCGGCCGACGCGGATCTGGCCCTTGCGGAAGGCTTCGGCGTGAAGCCGCGGAATCAGGGTCGGATGGATGATGATCCTGTCGAGCCGCCGCTCCGCCATTGCGCGCTTCAGGATCGCGAGGTGGGTGTTGTGGAACGGATTGAATGTCCCGAAGTACATGCCGACGCCACCCGTCGGCGCGAAGATCGAACGCAGGTCCGACAGGATACCGACGAGCAGCAGGAAACCGCCCAGGCCGAAGCCGAGCAGCAGGAAGGCCTCGCGCCCGTACGGCAGCCCGGCGGTGCCGAGCGCGGTCAGGACGGTATTGACGCAGAGCCCGACCAGCACGTTGCGATTGAGATCACCGATTCCGCGCGCGAACAGATAGCCGCCGAGATACTGCAGGCCTTGCGAGGCAAGGCTGGTGATCAAGGCCGCGCCGGCGATGCCGCCGACAGTGGCCACGCCGCTGCGGCTCATGCCGCCGCCCCACAGCATCACCGCGAACATCACGAGATTGAAGGCGAACTGCGGCACGAAGCGCCCAAGCCGGCCGGCCGTCACGAAGCCGAAACGGTTGTTGGCCCACAACTCGGCCTTGTTGCTGAGCCTGGTGTAGGTCGGCATGAAGATCGCGAAGAAGATCGAGATACCGATCAGAGCCGGATTCATCCAGCTGTCGTGCGCATATGCATAGCAGAGATAGGTGAGCAATCCTGCGAATGCCGCCAGTCGCGTTGACGGGCTGCGCAGATAGCGACCGACCTTGTCCGGCAGACCGGACAGGTGCGCCGCCTTGCCATCCGGGCTGACTGCGGACACTGAGATACCTCGCGGCGAACGCCAATAAAATCACAACATATAGCCAACGCGCGAATCCCAACGGCTAATCCATGTGTTCGCATCCCGCGACTGGCCTTTGAACGGACCGGCTGCCCCCTACAAAAGAGACATAAAACGACATTCCGGAATCAATGATGTAGGATAAGCCATAAACCTGCCGTCCCAGTAAATGTTTCATCTAAAAGCACATTGTATCGATTGTTTCGATGTTGAATCCGTCACCTCGTAGAAGCAAAGTGCCGAACATCCTCGGCGATTGGGACGACGTGCGCTTCTTCCTGGCTGTCGCCAAGACCGGCAGCTTCAGTGCCGCTGCAACGCAGCTCAACACCAAGCAGACAACTGTCGGTCGCCGCATCCAGGCACTCGAACGCCGGCTGGGCGCCAAGCTGTTCGACCGCCACCGGCATGGCATGGAGGTGACGCCGGCCGCCCGCGGCGTGCTGGTGCAGGCCGAGTCGATGCTGTCCAACGCCACCTCGATCGAACGGCATCTGGCCGGACTTGACCGGGAGATGGCAGGCGTCGTGCGCATTGCCTCCACCGAGGGCATCGCCGCGCACTGGCTGGTGCCGCGGCTCGATCACCTGCGCCGCAGCCATCCCGACATCATCGTGCAGGTAATCTCGGGCGACCAGGTGCTCGATCTCGCCACGCGCCAGGCCGACCTCGCGATCCGCTTCTTCCGCCCGACCTCCAATCAGCTCGTCGCGGCGAGGGTCGGTCAATTCAACATGTCGATCTTCGCCGCACCGAGCTACATCGAGCAGTACGGCCTGCCGCAGAAGCTCGACGACCTGCGCGAGCACCACATCGTCGACCATACGACCCTGCACAGCCTGCCGGCGATGAAAGCGTGGAGCGAAGTGGTCGAACGCAGCCCGAGCGTCGTCCTGCGCACCAACTCCTCCTACGCCGCCGTCGAAGCCGTGCGCGTGGGCTACGGCATCTCGGTTTTCCCTGACTACGTCACCAAGTCGTCCAACCTGGTGGCGGCGCCGATCGACCTGAAGATCGTCCGCGACATCTGGTTGGTGAGCCACGAGGAAACCAACAAGGGTGTGCGCATCCGCACCGTGATCGACTATGTGCGCGACCAGTTCCGCCAGGACGAGCGCGAGTGGTTCAGCCTCCCGGCGGGCCGTGCGTCGATGGGATCCGATTGAGAACCTCGTATGCCCGCTACCCGCGGGTATTGACGGTCGGACGGACAGAGGAGTGCAGACCATGATCACCGGCGGCTGCCATTGCGGCGCAATCCGCTACCAGGCTGAAGGCGAGGCACTCGTCCACGCGCTGTGCCATTGCACGGATTGCCGGCGCCATGCCGGTGCGCCGATGGTTGGCTGGGCGATGTACCCGAAGGCGGCGGTCAAGGTGACGAAGGGCACAGCCAGGGTCTACCCATCATCGGAACATGGCCGGCGACACTTCTGCCCGGACTGCGGCACCGGCGTCTTCTATGAGAACGCGGAGATGCTGCCGGGGATCGTCGACATTCAGAGCGCGACCTACGACGACCCCGACGCCGTGCCGCCCGGTGCGCACATCCAGGTCGCCGAACGGATCCGATGGATGGAGCGCGCCCACGAGCTGCCGGCGTTCGAGCGCTACCCGCCGCGGGAGTGATCCCGTCGAGCGGCTCCGACGCGCTCTTCATCTTGCCGGAGCGCGGGCTTCCGGCCTGCTCATGATCACGAGGCGGCCCGGCGGCCGGGTTCGGCGAGACTAGAGAGCCGCCTTCAGCCGTTCATACACCGCCTTGATGGCGGCCATGTCGCCAGGCTTGTAGGCCCAGTTGAGCGAGACGCCGTCGCCTGCCACGCGCGGCATGATATGGAAGTGCAGGTGCGGCACGCTCTGACCGGCACCCTCGCCGTTGGCCTGCAGCAGGTTCACGCCGACCGGCTTCAATTCCTTGAACACGGCCTTCGCCACACGCTGCGCCGTCTTCGCCACGTCGGCCAGCACCTCCGGCGGAATCACGTCGACCGTCGGCCAATGGCCCTTGGCGACGGACAGCGCATGGCCGGGATTGACCGGATTGATGTCCATGAAGGCGATGGTGTTGTCGTCTTCAAGCAGCTTGAAGCACGGGATCTGGCCGGCAACGATCTTGCAGAAGATGCAGGCGCCATCGGTCGGGTGGGTCATCACGGTGTCTCCAGGGCAGCAGTCAGGTCGCGCAGGCGCTCGAAGGGCTGCGCCCCCGCCGGCAGCGTCGCATCCAAGCCAAGAGTCGGCAGGCGTGCAAGCCCCCGCGTGCCGAAGCGTTCGCGCAGGGCTTCGCGCACCCAGCCCTCGCTCTGGCGATGGCGCGCGACGGCAAGCCTTCCATCGTCAGCCAAATACGCACGATGCCTCTCGAGCGCCTCCATCAGCAGGGCGATTCCGGCGCCGTTGCGCGACGAGACGGCAAGCGCCGTCAACGGCCAATCGTCCGCCGTCGCCAGGGACAGGGCGCCTGCCACGTCGGCGCGCGCCCGCTCGGCCGCGGCGCCGAGGTCGGCCTTGGTGACGACGATCAGGTGCGGGATCTCGACGATGCCGGCCTTCATGAATTGCAGCGAATCGCCCGAGCCCGGCTGGACGCAGAACACGACCGTGTCGGCCACGCCGGCGATCTCGGTTTCCGACTGACCGACGCCGACCGTCTCGATCATCACACGGTCGAACAGCGCGCGCATCACGACCATGGCAGCCAGCGTCTGGTCGGCGAGGCCGCCCAATCGCTCACGCGCCGCCATCGAGCGCACGAAGCTGCCCTCGTCCGACGAATCATGGACGATGCGGACGCGATCTCCGAGCAGCGCGCCGCCACTGGCCTTCGACGACGGGTCGACGGCAATCACTCCGACTGTCTTGCCGTCGTTGCGCCAGCCTGCAACCAGGGCCGCACAGAGAGAGGACTTGCCGACGCCCGGCGGTCCCGTGACACCGACCACGTGCGCGCGCGGCGAGCGCCAGGCCTCGTCGAGCAGGCGTCGTGTGCCCTCGCCGCCGGGGTCGCGCTCCACCGACGCAAGGGCCGCCGCCAGCGCGCGCTTGCCGCCCCCACCCTGAGCTACGGGCCGAAGCGCGTCGAGGCTCATTCCGTCTTGAGCGCGCCGCCCAAGGCTGCCTGCGCCGCTGCCAGCCGCGCGATCGGCACGCGGTAGGGCGAGCACGAGACATAGTCGAGGCCGGCCTTGTGGCAGAAGAACACCGAAGCCGGATCGCCGCCATGCTCGCCGCAAATGCCGACCTTGAGCTTGGGCCGCGTCTTGCGGCCACGCTCGCAGCCGATCCCGATCAGTTCGCCGACCCCTTCGATGTCGAGCGAAGCGAACGGATCGTGCTCGAGGATGCCGCGCTGCTGATACTTCTCGAGGAACGAGGCCGAATCGTCGCGGCTGAGGCCGAAGGTCGTCTGTGTCAGGTCGTTGGTGCCGAAGGAGAAGAACTCCGCCGTCTCG
>Ga0182739_1002872_pt1 | contig 15664 bp, 20 predicted proteins | sample eDN5th30CBELigBY_FD_128873 | JGI IMG/M metagenome (GOLD analysis project Ga0182739, IMG submission 128873) | Enriched backyard soil microbial communities from Emeryville, California, USA - eDNA 5th pass 30_C BE-Lig BY (version 2) (version 2) | ecosystem: Environmental > Terrestrial > Soil >... | reverse complement strand
TACGCCTTGTTCGAGGCGTCGTCAGCCGCTTGATACAGAGAGGGAAAATCATTCTTTTTCATAGGCTAAGCGAGGTGTAGACGTGAGGCCTTGGATACAAGTCGATAAAGCCCCGCGTCTTGTAGTTGGCAAATCTATCGCAAAAGTCGTGCAGCGCACACTGGATGGCCTTTGCTTTGAACGGCACATGAATCGTGCATGTACCGCGTAGGATTGGAGGGCACAAAGGGTTTTCACACGGCCTCGGTCGAAAGCCGACATTCGAGTTGGTCATCGCACTGAGCTAAAACGGTCATTCTTGTTGTTTTCCTTTTAGACCGCTGCCGTATACTCCCCCCACTACCGCAACAACGGTTGTCCGGTTTGGAAGCCGGTCAGCTATAGGCGGGCGGCCGCCGCTAAGGCGGCTTATTTGTGCCCGTGCGTCTCTGCACGTCCCTATGGACGGGCCTTGGCGGGGGTGCGCTTGCGCACGCCGGGTCCTATAGCTCCGGTCTTCCAACCTCGACTCGTGCCCGTCCTCCCCATTTGGAAGTGGGGTGCGGGTTTGTTCGCCGCTATAGGAGATTGTCCATGACGCAGCACTCGCTTACCCAAGACCCCTGGTTCGTCGACACCAATCCCGAACTAGGCCTGGTTCCCCTGTCTCACCTCTACAACATCGACCGCGCCCGCTATGCCATCGCGTCGATCGCTCGCCTCGTCGGCAACAGCGCCTCCGAACCAGACGCCACCGGCGCGCAGCCGCTGGACGCATGGACCGTGGCCGCGTTGATGGGCGGCGTGGAAGGATTGTGTGAGCACATGGGCGTCATGACTGAGGCCATGCTGGAAACGGCACGAGCGTGTGCACAAGATGCCGATTGCGCCGACCCCACGCATGACGCGCCCGCGTCGATTCAATAAGCGCAAAAAAAGCTCGGCCTGCCGCGACGTGCGACAGGCCCGAGCCGTTAGATTTCGAGGAAGACGTGCGCGATGCGGGGCGTCAATATCTCCCAGGCGTCACGACTCACCCACTTGCATGTTGTGACCGCGACCATCCCCCGGCGTCACCAACGCATAGTTGTACCCCTGCCCCGACCAATACCGCGCCAGCAGCTCGCCATCCCTGCGACTCCCGTGCGCCAAAAACTGCCCCCCCGGCTCAGGCGGCCGAATATAAAACGTAGCGCGTTGTCCCTCGTTCTCATAGATAACAAGCGCCGCCGGCCCCTGATCGGTAGCCAATAGACGCGCACCAACAGGCCTAAACCCGCTATCGCTCAAATTCGGCAACCGCGCGGCGTGCGCAAAATACGCATCCAGCCACCCCTGCAAATCCCCAGCATCGGCCCGCACATCCGGCTGCGGCGCATCGGCAGACGCAAACAACCGATAAGCCTGCATCGCGTCCTGCATAGGCAGCACCCGATTCGCCAAGGCTGTATCGCGAGCACTCCATCCCGTGACACCGCCAATCGCCACTGCGACAACGAGACTAGCCGCCATCGCCATACGCCGCCGTCTGCGAACTCTTAGCCCCGCACGCACCGCCGCAGGATCCAACGCAGGGTTACCCGGCAAATCCTCCCCGCCAGCCCCTTCCCTCAGCCGCTGCGCATCCCGACGCCACGCCTCCAGTTCCTGCGCCTCATCAGGATGCGCCCGCAAATACGGCTGCAGCTCCTGCAATTGCGACGGATCCAACTGCCCGTCCACATACGCATTACGCGTCAGATCATCGATAGAGCGTTCTTTCATTTCAATATCCTCAGACGAGCCTCGCCGGCCTGCCCCTCATGCAATTCACGCAAGGCGCTGCGCGCACGGGACAGGCGCGACATGACGGTGCCCAGCGGCACGTCTAAAACATCGGCGACGGCCTTGTAGCTCATGCCTTCGACGCTGACGAGCCACAGCAGCGTGCGCTGCGCCTCGGGCAGGCGTTCGAAGACATCCAGGGAAGATCGCGCGATGACCTCTCGCTCGGCCGACGGCGCGGCGGCGTCGGACCCGGCAAACCATGACAGCAGTCGCGCATAGCGGCGCGAGCGGCGTTGGGCGTCCAGGAACTGGCGGTACAGGATGGTGAAGAGCCACGCGCGCACGTCGCCTTGCGGACGGCGGCCGCGCCAGCGGGTGAGCGCTCTTTCCAATGTGGATTGCACCAGGTCGTCGGCCGCGACCGCATCGCGCGTGAGGCGCAGCGCAAACGCCGCAGGCGCGGCAGTAGCTGGCGCAGCACGGCGTCGGAGAGTTCTTCCAGTGGCATCTCGTCGTCGGGGGATGCCGGGGCGTCGGGCGGCACGCGTACCGGTTGAATCATGGCGGGTTCCTGGGGAGGCCTGCGGAGCCAGCTTACAGGTCAATGCAGTAAGACGCCGCCCCGGCGGGTTTATTCCATCGCGGAATAACTTTTTTGGGGTGGCGTCCTACAGGGGTATTCATCGCCCCATGGGCAAGGAGCCTTATGCAACAAGGATCTGACCGCAACGGCCCGCCGCCGGGTCAAACGCCACCGGGAAGCCAGCCGCCGGGCCGCGTGGCGCCGAATCGCCAACCGCCGGGTGCACGGCCCCAGGACGGCCAGCCCGCGGAAGACCGGCCCCTGAAGCCCCGGCCGCTCACCACCCCGCAAACTCTCCTTCGTCTCACCGCAATCGGCGCCATCGTGCTCGCCTCCGGCGCCGCCTTCGCCTACGTGGGCGGCTGGCTCGACCCTCAGCGCCTGACCCCAGACCGCGTGGTGAACGCCCTGGAAGCCAACAGCGGCGTCCACGAGGGCTTCCGCCGCAACCATGCCAAAGGCGTCTGTGTCATCGGCCATTTCGAGAGCAACGGCGCGGCCCACGATTTATCCACCGCTGCTGTGTTCGCCTCCGGCAGCACACCGGTGGTCGGACGATTGGCCCTGCCGGGCGGCAACCCCTACGCGTCGGATTCCAGTGTGCCGATCCGCAGCTTTGCATTGATGTTCACGTCGGCCAATGGGGAACAATGGCGAACCGGCATGAACAGCATGCCGGTCTTTCCGCTGGCGACGCCACAGGCGTTCTATGACCAGCAGATCGCCGCGCGCCCCGATGCCAAGACGGGCAAGCCCGATCCGCAGCGCATGCAGGCGTTTTTCGCGGCGCATCCGGAAACGGCGGCGTTCCGCGCCTGGGCCAAGAACGCCAAGCCTTCGGCCAGCTACGCGACGGAAAGCTATTACGGCCTGAATGCGTTCTACCTGATCGATGCGAAGGGCGCGCGGCAGCCGGTGCGCTGGCGGTTGGCGCCGTTGGACGCCGCGGCCGCACCGGGGGCCCAGCCGGGACACGACGCCGACTATCTGCAAACCGACCTGCAACGGCGCCTGACCCAAGGGCCGTTGCGCTGGCGCCTGCTACTCACGCTGGGCCAGCCCGGTGATCCCACCAGCGACGCAACCCGCCAGTGGCCGGCGGACCGGCCGACCATCGACGCCGGCACCGTTGTAATCACAAGCAGCGCCCCGCAAAGCGACGGCCCTTGCCGCGACGTGAACTACGACCCGACCGTGTTGCCGCAAGGCATCGCCGTTTCCGACGACCCGCTGCTGGCGGCGCGTTCCGCGGCCTATGCGGCCTCCTATGAACGCCGCACTGGCGAAGGACCGCCTCGATCCGCCCCTGCGCCATCCCATCCCACCCAACCGGAGCGCGCCCAATGATCCCGTCGCCCAATCAAATCCGCCGGCCGCCCGCCATGTTCAGCCTCTTTGCACGCGTGCTGCATTGGGCGATGGCGGCCGGCATACTCGCGATGCTTTTCATTGGCGTGGGGATGGTGGCCTCAGTGTCCGAGCGGCATCAGTGGCTGGTGCAGATCCATAAGCCGTTGGGCTTGGCGCTGTTCGCGCTGGTGTGCATACGGCTGGCCAGGCGGTTGTACAAAGGCGCGCCGGCGTTGCCTTCCGACCTGCCGGCCTGGCAAAGGCACGCGGCGTTGGCCTCTCACGTCCTCCTGTACGCGCTGATGTTCGCGATGCCGCTGATCGGCTGGGCGATGCTGTCGGCGGGCGGCTATCCGGTGGTGGCGGCCGGTTGGCTGTTGCCGTCCATCGCGCCTGCCGATGCGGCGCTGTTCAGTGCGCTGCGCGGCGCGCACCGCTATCTGGCCTTCCTGCTGTTCGCGACGGTGTTGCTGCATCTGGCCGCCGCGTTGTTTCACGGCTGGGTGCGGCGGGATGGCGTGCTGGAATCGATGACGCGTGGGCGTCCGGTGTCATCGCGCTGACTTGGGGAATGGGCCATGCGAGGCAACCTCCGTGGCCCATGCAACCCGAACTCAAGGGGGGACACGAATTCAATTCGGCTTCCACGTCACGCCATCCTTCGTCCGATACTTGGGCGTTCCCGTGCAACACCCGCCAGCCCCAAGCGCCTGCCGCCCGATGAACGCCGTCACGCCGCCCTTCTCTTCCGTCAGCGATTGACTCAAGCACGACGTCGGCAAGGGATAGAAATCGCCCTCCAGCACCAGCCTCCAGGTCACGTTCTCCCCTTCGGCTGGATCTACCCGATACACCTTGCAGTTATGCGCGAGCAGATGAATGGGCTTTCCCGCGAGCACACCTTTGAACTGATGTTCAGCCGGCGCTTCACGCGTGGCGATAGTTTCAGCGGTGAGCTTCGACCCGACCGGCGGTGGCGGCAGCTGGGGTTCGCATGCGGCAAGCAGGCTGGTCGCGCATAGCGTCATTGCGACGCGGCGGGCGGAATGCTTCAGCGATGGTGTCGTTTTCTTGGTGGCCATACTCGCTCCTTGGGCGACATCTTAGGCCTCAAGTACCAAACTCACGCCAGACCGAGAGCCGCAAAGCGAAGAACCCATCCCGAAGCCCCCCCGCATCATCGAATCCGACCCGTTCCGCCTTCACCCCTATAATGGGAACCATTCCCATTAACAAAGCCCGTCCGATGTCAGCCAACCCCAGCGCCAGTCCCGACGCCGGTATCTCGACGATTTACCGTGACCACCATTCTTGGCTGCATGGCTGGCTGCGCCTGAAACTCGGCGACGCGCATCGCGCGGCGGATCTGGCGCAGGACGCGTTCGTCCGCCTGCTCTCGGCCAATTCCTTCACCCAGACCGAAACCGCCCTGCGCGAACCGCGCGCTTACTTGCGCACCATCGCCAACCGCCTGCTGGTGGACCATTGGCGCCGCCAGGAAATCGAGCGCAACTACCTGGCGGTGTTGCAGACCTATCCCCAACAGCATTGGCCGTCCGAAGAGTCGCGCCTGCTGATCCTGGAATCGCTGGAGCAGATCGCGCACATGCTGGGCCGGTTGAAGCCCGAGGTGCGCGAGGTTTTCCTGTTGGCGCAGATGGAAGGCCATACCTGCCCGCAGATCGCGCGGCAGGTGGGCAAGTCGGTGGCGACGGTGGAGCGCTATCTGGCGAAGGCGCTGCAACACTGCTATCGCCTGGTCTATGAGTGCTGATCGCGTGGCGTCCGCCAAGCCGGGCGCGGGTGCGGACGCCACCCTGAACGGCGCGGGCGATGCGGCAGTGCTGGACGCCGCCATCCGTTGGCGCATCAAGCTGCAATACAACACGGCGGACGCGTCGGCGTGGCGGGCGTTCGATGTGTGGCTGGGCGCCAGCCCGGCGCATGCGCTCGTGTGGGAGCGGTTGCAGGCGCTCAGCGCGCGTTTGCAGCGGCCCGCGATGGACATGCCGCCGGAAGCCGCGGCGCGAATTCTTCGGCAGACGGGAACGGCGCAGGCGCTGCGTTCGCGGCGCAAGGCGTTGATGTCGCTGGGTGTGCTGGCGGCGGGCGGCTGGATGGCGTGGCAGGCGCGCGATGCCCAGCTGGTGCAGCATGCGCTGGCGGATGTGGCCACGTCGCGCGGCGAACGGCGGCGGGTCGTGTTGCCGGACGGCGGCACGCTGGTGCTGAACACGGACACGGCGGTCAACATCCGTTATGGCGATCAAGCGCGCAGGATTACGTTGCTGGCCGGCGAGGTCTACCTGATCTCCGGCAGCGACCCGCTGTCGCGTCCGCTGTTCGTGGAGACGCGCGACGGCCAAGCGCGGGCGTTGGGGACGCGCTACCGGGTGCGTCAGTGGGACGAGGCGAGTGAAGTGTCGGTGGACCAAGGCATGGTCGCCGTGCTGCCGCGCGATGGCGGCGACGAGGCCGGAAAGACACTGCAGGCAGGTGAATCCGCACGGATGACGCGTCAGAAGGCATTCAGTGCGGGGCCAACCGACGTGCGCGTGATGGACGGCGGCGCGTGGGTCGAAGGCGCGCTGTCGGTGCGGGACATGCCGCTCGCCGCATTCCTGCAGGAACTGTCGCGTTATCACGGCGCAATCGAATGCGACCCCGCCGTGGCGCGGCTTATCGTATCCGGCGTGTTCCAGTTGGACGACACGCACAAGGTGTTGGCGCTGCTGCGCCAGATCCTGCCGATCGAACCGCAAGCCGGCCGCATGTGGTGGGGCGGACGCGTGACCCGGGTGCGGGCGCGCGCGTGATGGACGACGCCAGGCAAAAAATATTTGAGGGGATCGGCGAATTTGTTCGTCATACCGCTTGAAGCAGTGCGCACTGCCCAAGATGGACCGACCCTCATTGGAGTAACCCTTTCGTGAAGACCTACCGACACCCGGCCGCCACGGCACCGGGCGCCCGGGCTTGCTTGCGCGCCTGCCCGACCCCTTCCCTTGCCGTTCTGCTGCCGCTGGCGGCGGCGCTCGGTCTAGCTGCGTTGTCCGCCAGCCCGTCGACCGTGCGCGCTCAGACGGCGCCCACCGCGAACGCGCCCTCTGCCGCGTCGCGCGCCTATGCGATCGCGCCGGGTCCGTTGAACGACACGCTGGCCGAATTCGCCCGCCAGGCCGGCATTTCGCTGGCGTACTCGTCCGCCCAGTTGAACGGTGCGCGTAGCGCGGGCCTGAATGGCCAGTATGGCGTGGCGGACGGTTTGCGCGCGCTGCTGTCGGGCACGGGCTATCGCGCCGTCAATGTGGATGGCGGCATCCGCATCGAGGCCGAGCCGCAATCCGCGGCCAGCACGCTGGCGCCGGTGCTGGTGACGGGCGTCTTCAATGCGACCACCGAGAACACGAACTCCTACGCGGCCCGGGCGGCGACCATCGGCAAGACCGAGGAAGCACTCAAGGACATTCCGCAGTCCGTCACGGTGATCACGCGCCGGCGCATGGATGACCAGAACCTGTCGACCATCAGCGAGGTGCTGGAGAATACGACGGGCGTGACAATCAGCGAGGTCGCCGACGGCGGCCGCAATTTCTATTCGCGTGGTTTCAAGATCACGAACATCCAGTACGACGGCGTGCCGCTGTCGCGCAGCTTCTACGCGGTGGGCAACAGTTTCACGGGCAGCACGGCGTATCTGGATCGCGTTGAGGTGTTGCGGGGCGCGCAAGGCCTGATGGAAGGCGCGGGCCAGCCGGGCGGATCGGTCAACCTGGTGCGCAAGCGCCCCACCGCCGAGACGCAGGTGTTGATGGAAGCGCGCGCGGGCTCGTGGGATCACGTGGGCGGCATGCTGGACGCGGGCGGCGCGCTGAACGCCGACGGCAGTTTGCGGGCGCGTGCGGTGCTGGACTACGACACCAAGGGTTCGTTCATCGACGTGGTGAAGGAACGCAACACCAACCTGTACTTTGCGCTGGACTACGACGTGTCGCCTCGCACGACGGTGGGCGCTGGCGTTCTGGTGTCGCGCGTTCGATCCACGCCCTTCTTTGGCGGGCTGCCGCGTTACAGCGACGGCCGCTCGCTGGACTTGAAGCGTTCGACCTTTCTGGGTGCGGACTGGAACCAGTGGGACCGTGACGAGACCCAGGTGTTTGCCGACCTGACGCATCGCTTCAACAGCGACTGGCGCCTGAACGTCGCAGGCACGTACGTGAAGGAAAGCAGCCTGACGTCGGCACTGGATGCGACGGGCGCGGTGGACCCGGTGACGTTGATGGGACCGATGCGCAATGCCTGGAACTACGACAAGTCCGCCGAGCACTTTGGCTTTGATGCCAATGTGAATGGCCGCTTCACGACGTGGGGCATGGCGCAGGACCTGACGGTGGGCGTGAGCATGTCGCGCCTGAAGTCCAGCGACCGGATCGAGTACGCGTCCAACTACCTGCCGCTGGATGTGTTCCATCCGGATCCGCATGTGCCCAAGCCCGAGAGCTTTCCGGATTCGCAGCGGCTGTCCCGCTATGACCCGCATGTGCAGAAGGGCATTTATGCGCAGTTGCGCAGCAGCCTGACGGATGACCTGACGCTGGTCACCGGCGGGCGATTCAGTTGGTTCGAAAGCCGCTATACGACGCAGGCCGCGACGTGGAGCGACGTGAGCACCGCGAAAGCCAGCGCCGAGTTCACACCGTTCCTGGGCCTGGTGTACGCGCTGACGCCGCAGTGGTCGGCTTATGCCAGCTACGCAGATATCTTCGAACCGCAGACCGCGACGACGCTGGACGGCAGCGTTCTCAAGCCCATCGTGGGCGCGAACTATGAAGTGGGCATCAAGGGCGAGTTGATGGACGGCAGGCTGAACACGTCGTTCGCCGTCTACCGCATCGACCAGAAGAATCGTGCGGTGCAGGATTACGAGGCCGGGCCGGTCTGCAACGGCGGCTATTGCTCGCGCGCGGCGGGCAAGGTGCGCAGCCAGGGCTTCGAGGCCGAGATGAGCGGCGAACTGGCGCCGGGCTTGCAAGTGGCCGCAGGCTATACGTTCAACAGCAACAAGTATCTGAGCGACCCCGAGCGCGAGGGCCAGACCTTCAGCGAGGAAACGCCGCGGCATATGCTGCGCGTGTGGAGCGAATACCGTCTGCCGGGTGACCTGAATCGGTTGAGCGTGGGCGCGGGCGTCAATTGGCAGAGCGCGTTGACCAATACGATTTCAAATGTGCGGCGCCCTTCGTATAGCGTGTGGAATGCGCGCGTTGCGTATGACCTGACTTCGCATTGGACTGCGGCGGTGAACGTGAACAATCTGTTCGACAAGGTCTACTACGAGTACCCGGGCTATCTGGAGAACCGCAACAACTACGGCGCGCCGCGCAGCGTGCTGCTGACGCTGCGGGGAAGGTTCTGACGCGTTCTTTACGCAATTGAAAACGGCCTGCCGGATGCTTCGGCAGGCCGTTTGCTTTTCGCGCGGTCAGGCGACGTTGGCGAAGCGCTTTTCCAAATACGCGATGATGTCGTTGGATTCGTACATCCAGCGCGTGCCTTCGGCGTCTTCGATGCGCAAACAAGGCACCTTCACCTTGCCTCCGCCCGCCTGCAATGCGGCGCGCGCTTCCGCGTCGTTCTTGGCATCCTTCAACGCGACCGGCACGTTGAGCCGGTGCATGGCGCGGCGTGTCTTCACGCAGAAGGGGCAGGCCTGAAATTGATACAGCGAGAGCGCGGCCGCGTCGGCATTGACGGTGGCTTGGCCTTGCGGCGAGCGCCTCTGCGGACGCGGACGGGTCAGTGCGTCGCCCAGGACAATGATTTGACCCAGGCCGACACGTAGAGCTTTGACGAGCATGGATGTGGACTCGGAAGGTTGAGAGAGGCTGCCAGTCTACTCTGTGCGGCGGCATTGGCGCGTGCGGGGCGCGGTCAGGAAGCGCAAGCGGCTTGGCGCATGCCATGACGCTTGCCGCGATATCATGCCCTGGCGCCTCGCCCGCATCCCGCTGGCAGGATTCAGTGGCAGGCGCCGATTCACTCAATATCCGAACTCATAAAGGAACGAAGACCGATGACGCTGTCTCGCCGCGTGCTTGCCCTTGTATGCGTGTCTGCCCTGTTAGCCCCGGCCGCGGCTTGGGCACAGTCGCCAAACGATGGAAAGCTGGCGGCCGACGCGGCAGCGGTGCGGGACCGGCATCGCGGGACCACGGACAAGTTGCTCGGTGAAGCTCTCGAAGACATGGCGCTGGTGGTAGTCCCGACCGTCAATTTCGATGCGCAGCCGCCGCGCGATTTCGATGATGCGGCCACGCGGGATCAATTTACCCGCCAGAGCAGCGTGCTCTTGCACTGGCAACATAAGACCGAGAAGGGATTCGCGATCACGGTGGGGCAAGGCAAGCACAAGTTTGTTTTCTCCGACACGGGTCCGATGTTCCAGACGACGCACGGCGCGGTCGCGTATCAGGTGATTCCGGTCTGGCCCGGCGAATACCGGCTCAATCGCATTACCTACCACCAGCCGCGGACGGCGTTGCCGGACTCGACGGTGCGCGCGAAATCGATGGACTATCTGAAGGATCTCGGCATGGCGACGCTGACCGAGACGGCGGATATCGACTTCAAGAAGGACGGACCCTGGACGCCGCTTTCGCCGAGCGAAGATGGGCTGGGCTCCGGCTGCGAGGTCACGTTGCGCTATGGGGACGGCTGCAATGAGGCAGCCCGGGAGTATCGCTGGGTGGAGGGGGCCAGGCGCGCCTTCCACAATCGCGAGGCAGAGATGTTGCCGGTTGCGGGCGTTGACATAGAGCTGCTGTTTACGCCGTTGGCGACGATCACGCTGAAAGCGGGTGACGTGGTCCTGATGGATGGGTTCAAGTTGCCGGACGACCAGCCCAAGATGGTCAAGGATTCGTGCGGGGTGCTGGCGCGGGAATGGGTGTGTTTGGTGGAGTCGATGACATTGGATCGTCTGCCCGCCAGCATTGAGGATTTTCGGAAGGCGCGTAGTGCTGCCAGTTTCCAGCTGCCGAAGCTGGATGCCGCGTTGCAAGAGCTGGTCTATCGGGAACCTAAGTATTACTTCGATCCGGCGGCTGGGGCGCCGAATCGGTTTGAGATGAGTAAAGAAAGCTGGAAATAAAGCCGGTCGCAGTTGCTTCGTGATCAGCGCGGAGCCCAGTCGAGTTCCATAAGATGCAGTGCGCCTGCGGTTCCCCTACTCAGCTCTTTCGACCAAGTAAGGGCTTCCATGGCCAACTGGAATCAAAGACGATACGATGGCCCAATAAAAAGGAGAGACGATGGAAGATAAATCGTACCGAGCACGCATGGTTCCTGAGCTGATGGTCAGAGATCTCGCGCGTAGTCGGCAATTCTGGATCGACTTGTGCGGCTTCGAGGTCGTCTATCAGCGCGAAGAGGAGGGGTTTGTTTTCCTTGACCGCGAGGGCGCACAGTTCATGCTTGAAGAGGTCCGAGGGGACGGTGGCTGGGTCACGGCACCGCTTGAAGCGCCGTTGGGTCGTGGCGTGAATTTCGAGATCAAGGTGAAGTCGATCGACGCACTGTGCAGAACGTTACGCGACGCCGATTGGCCGTTGTACCGGGAGCCGGAGGGGCGATGGTACAGAAGCGGGGAAATCGAGATTGGCGTGCAACAGTTTCTAGTGCAAGACCCTGATGGCTACCTGTTGCGCTTTTCGGCTTGGATCGGAAATCGCCCTTTGTGATGCGCAACGCGCTCCATCTAAGGCACTACCGCTGCATTTAGAACTTCCTGGTACGAATTAAGGGCAGGACGGCTCAACAAGGGAGCGATTGATGCGAATCACGGCGGCCCCAAGCTCTGGCCACCCGGCGGTCGTGCTACGGCAGCTAGAGCGATCCGACGCGGACGATTGGTATTCTTATCTTTCCTTGCCGGAGGTGTTCCAGCATACGAGCTGGAATCTGGATTCAGTCAGAGACCTTTCCCGCTTGTTCGACTTGTTCGATTCCCCCTCTGGCGATTCGGACCGACGGCTAGCTATCGTCGACAGACTTGACGATCGGCTCATCGGGACAATCGGTTTTCACACCATATCGAACGCCAACAACACTGCTGAAATCGCTTACGACGTCGCTCCATCACATTGGGGATTGGGTATCGCGGGCGCGGTATGCGACGCTGTTACCCGATGGGCCTTCTCTACATACGGATTTATCCGTGTGCAGGCCACGGTCTTGCACACCAACGTGCGGTCCGAGCGCGTTCTTAAGCGATGTCACTTTCGCCGCGAAGGACTTCTACGCTCTTACCGAATGGTCCGAGGAACGCCAGGGGACTTTGTGCTGTATTCGAAGCTGTCTACTGATGAGATGAGGTATGAGCGCTGAGCGACCACGCTGCGCTTCTCTTCGTCTGATTTCGGCTTCGGCAAGTGGGAAGGCGGGCTCGGCTTCGTCACACTACATCTCCTAGCGAGTAGCGTTGATCTCGTTCGACACGCTGAGTGCTCGCAAAAACGCAGCTCGCACTGCCGCGTTTGAACAGGGAGTTTAGTAAGTGAAGGGGCGAAAACTGCATCGCGTGGTTGGTCGATGGCGGGTGTATCGACTTGAGGTCAAAAGTCTGGGCTGCGGCGCTTCAATCTACTTTGCGCCTCTCAATAAATTGTTAGTACAATTAAATCGTGCTAACCGTTATTGAGACGGGCGAATTTGGTGTTTGGGCGGCTAAGGTGTGGAGCGACTCCGAACGCGAGGCATTCGTTGACTGGATCGCGGAGAACCCTGAAGCGGGGGACGTTGTTCCCGGTTCTGGCGGATGTAGAAAGGTGCGGTGGTCGCGCAGCGGTATGGGAAAGCGCGGCGGCGCCCGCGTGATCTATTACCTTCGATTGACCCATGGTGAGGTGGTGCTTCTGATCGTGTACGCCAAAGCCAAATTCGACAATCTTCCTGTCTCGTTCCTAGCCAAACTCAAGGAGACCTTTGATGGCCAAGAAACCTGATCCCGAGATTGCCGAATTTGAGGCGGCTCTGCTGCGAAGTGCGAAGCAGGCTGCGCGAGGCCAATACGCTCGCGTGCACAAGCCTGACGACATTGTGCGTCGCCGTGGCCGGCCCGTGGGCAGCACCGCTGCAACGCGAAAGTCGGCAACCACCATTCGTCTTGATGAGGAGATCCTGACAGCTTTCAAGGCAACTGGGCAGGGTTGGCAGACGCGGATCAACAACGCGTTGAGAGACTGGTTGAAGACGCATCGCTTGACGTGATAAGCGTGCGGGAACGCGAATGCGATTAGCGTCGGCATCCGTTACCGAGACGGCAACCGTTCCGTCGCAGATTCGCTCATGCAATCGGAAGTGGTCAAATTGGCGAAGAGTCTCTCTGTGCTCTCTTCGTCTGCTTTCAGGTTCCGCTACGGGGAAGGCCGGATCAGCACTGTCACAATAGATCTCCTAGCAAGCAGCGGTGATCTCATTCGAAAATCTGAGTGTGCGTAGACACGCAGCTCGCATTCTCACGCTTGAGCGGAACGGGGAGACTCGTTAGTGGTAGGCAGCCGAGGTCGACAATCTTCCAGCCTCGTTCCTCGTCAAAATGAAGGAGTGCCTTGATGGCCAGGAAACCTGATGCCGAGATGACCGAGTTTGAGGTCGGACTGCTTCGTAGCGCGAAGCAGGCTGCGCGATGCCAATATGCTTGCGTGCACAAGCCTGACGATATCGTGCGGCGGCGTGGGCGTTCCGTAGGTAGCACTGCCGCAAGTCGAAAGTCTGCCGCCACCATTCGTATCAATGAAGATATCCCGGTTGCTTTCAAGGGGACAGGGCGGGGCTGGCAGACGCGCATCAATAATGCGCTGAAAGACTGGCTGACGTCGCATCAGTTGACCTAAGAGCGTGCTTGCACGCGTCCTTGCGGTCAGCCTTGTCATGCGCTCGTGGCGCGAGGGCGCAGGCTATTTCAACGGCAGATCCTCCACCTCCTCGCGTAATTGCCTGGCCCTGCGTTGATTGAGCTCGGCGACACAGGCCAGCTTGCCCATTTCGTGCGCGTTGCCCGCCGCGCCGCCACTCATCGATGCGGACCATGCGCATTGCACTGAACGGTATTCTGTAAACGCGCTATTCGATGCCGCGAGCCGTGCCTTGGCCTGGTCAACGTATTGTCTATTCTCGTCCCACTTGCCCAGGGCCGCGACAGCTTCCTTCTGCGCTACCGCCAGCGCCCTGCCGCTCTCTTCGGCGGCGCGCGACAGGCAATCCCGCATTCCTGCCTGCGAATCTGCGGAACATAGCGCATACAGCTCCTGTTCCGTCGGAACGCCCTCGTCCGCTATGGCGTCGGATAGCGGCGTTAGAACCAATACGCATAGCGCCAGAAGTTTCAGCGGGCACATGATTCCTCGCGTCCTTGGCTGACCAGACCATAAGCGTGGCTGAGCTTCTTCGCATAATTCTTGTCCCGGCGCATCGAGTTATAGCGGACGGCGACGGACATTGGAGTTACCGGGCGCCAGCCTGCAATAACCTGTTGAACGGAAGCCTTTTGAATATTCACGGACTGTCCTGGACGTAGAGTGATAGCGTGCGGGTTCAGCTTGCGCATGACCTCGAGCGTGCTTCCATGCGCGTCCGCGATCTTCGCAAGGCTGTCACCCGGCTGGACCTTGACCTGCTGGATTTTCGCATCCTTGGCCACCACACTCACGTGCTCGTAATTCGCCATGCGCATGAGCAAAAATCCGATCCCCGCGCGGATGTTATGCGAGGGATTGGTCCTAACGGAATGCACCGTCAAACGTCCCCCTCGTGGAGTGTCAGGTCAATGAGCGTGCAGCGCCATCAGACCTGTCCGATGCGGCATCACTAAGGCTGTGATTAACCTGCTTTGAGCTTCACGATGCCCAATACGAGATAGTGATGTCGCCGAACTAGTATGTCCGGCGTGGACGGCGCGCATGCCCGATGCGCTGGCGGGCGTTTTGCAGGAATACGGGCGGCCTGAAAGAGGTCGGTGGATGAGGCGGCGTAGACCGTGCCGACCTGGCCCGCCACGATCTACGATTGCGCGACCTCGTTCCCCTGCAGCGTCCGCAACCGCCTCAGTTCCGGAAACCACCGCATCCACAACCCCGCCACCGCGATGGTCCCGACTCCGCCGATCACCACCGCCGGCACCGCGCCGAAGAGCTGCGCCGTCAGGCCGGATTCGAATTCCCCAAGCTGATTCGACGCGCCAATGAACAAGGTGTTCACCGCGCTGACCCTTCCCAGCATGTGATCGGGCGTATTCAACTGCACGAGCGACGACCGCACCACGACGCTGACCGCATCTGCCGCACCCAGCACGACCAGCGCGGCGACCGACAGCGGGATCGACGTCGACAGCCCGAACACCGTGGTCGCCAGACCGAACACGATGAGCGAGCCGAACAGCAGCCGCCCGACGTTCTCACCCAGGCTCAAGCGCGCCAGCGTCAACGACATCAACGCCGCGCCGCAGGCAGGCGCGGCGCGCAAGGCGCCAAGCGCCCACGGCCCCGCATTGAGAATGTCCTTAGCAAAGATCGGCAGCAACGCCGTCGCCCCGCCCAGCAGCACGGCAAAGAGATCCAGCGACAACGTGCCCAGCAGCAAACGGCGCTGGAAGATGAAGGTGATGCCGCCGAACAGCGTGCGCCACGTGGTCGGCTCTTTGCGCGGCGGCGCGCGGTCGATGACGAGGGTGGCGATGGCGATGAAGGCCGTCAGATACAACGCCGCGGCGACGCAGTAGATCCACCCTGCTCCGAGGCTGTAGCCGACCCCACCCAGCGCCGGCCCGGCGATCTGCGCGATTTGCCCGCCCGATGAGGACAGCGCGGTGGCCCGCGGCAGCCATTCGCGCGGGACGACGGCGGGGATCAGCGTGGACAGGGTCGGCGCTTCGAAGGCGCGGGCCGAGCTCATGATGATGATGGTGGCGTAGATGAGCGTCTTGCCGCC
>Ga0182739_1002869_pt1 | contig 15675 bp, 12 predicted proteins | sample eDN5th30CBELigBY_FD_128873 | JGI IMG/M metagenome (GOLD analysis project Ga0182739, IMG submission 128873) | Enriched backyard soil microbial communities from Emeryville, California, USA - eDNA 5th pass 30_C BE-Lig BY (version 2) (version 2) | ecosystem: Environmental > Terrestrial > Soil >... | reverse complement strand
TTCGGAGATGGAATGTCCTCCTGAAATACTTCTAAATTCAACTTTTCTGCCACCCAATGGGGATCATAATTCAAGTTATGACAATCTATATCGACGTATAAAGCCCGTAATTGCTTTATATTTTCAATACGACGCTGTGGCTTAAAGAATGTATTTTGGCTAAAGAAAATATTATCCCCGAGCCAATTAGGCAACTCTGAAGCCAATTCTGCAGGTTGATAGTGATATTGCTTCCAAGATCCATCACCCTCCTTCTTAGCAAAAGTGATCCATCCAGACGCTTTATGATGATGGAACAGCACGTGCCGTTTCGCTTCGTCAAGCGCATAGCTTTCCACCGTATTTAAATTTTGCATGACAAAAAATCCTCCTACTAAAGAAGGACAATCGCAAGTATATATGATAAAATTTGTCCGTATATATGCATATAGGGGGATGCGATTCCTTCTAGTATTTTCGGAAAACTCCTGGAGCGGCCAAACTCATATAGGGGTTTTCTTTTTTATTTGATTAGAAATTTAGAATCTTGTACTTTTTGAGGTAAAAAATAAAAGAATTGAAGATAAATAATAAAAAGTTGCAAGAAGAAAAAAGAAGAAAAAAAGAGGTCTTTCACTTTCAAACTTCGACACAAAGACCTACTTTCCTTCAAAATTCTTTGTTTTTATACATAAAATACGGTAAAAATGTACTATTTTAGAAGTTGACATAAGATTTAAAGCATTGATAGAGGGATATTAGCTGATTCTACATTCACTGGTGACCCGTAGTCTTTTGGTTTGAGTGGGCCATGTGATAGGCTTTCTTAGCCGGAGGGCGCCTTGTTTGAGCGAGCGGAGAAAGGTAATCCCCCCCTGTTTTGAGGTGCGAGGCTGGTTCTTTAAAACGTCTCTCTATTCATTGAAAAAGCACACTAGAGACGAAAGATCAAACGGTTTGGCAGGTATAATGGACAGACCAAGCCGAGTTAACTTCATTCCCGTTTTGAGTATGCTCGGCTTGGTAACAAGACTCTACCTGCCAAAATCCTTTAGTCAAGGAGAAAAGGGTGGAGATTTTTTGAGTGCCCTTCTCAAAAAATACTACCCGAACCTTGACTAGAGGATAGTGTACTTATAGAAGATTCTTCTGAGCTTCTTCGAGTAAAACGAGAGGCAAGCTCTGGAGCCCCAACCTGAAGCTTTAGCTGAGGGTGGCGGTGGAGGAGATTGGCGCGGGCTGCCTTTGAACTTGCTTCCATGTAGGTATGCGGGAGGGGCTTCTTGAATGGGCGGCAGCATAGCTGCAGGTTGAATAAGCTTGCAAGAATGCTTCCTCGACTAGAGCACGGGGCTCTGGAGACCGTGCCGGATGCGATAGCAGGAGGCTGATGTCGGAAGAGACTCGGGCGGCTACTGCGTGGAGATCTCCTTCGAGTGAGCGGAGAATGCTTCTGCGAGGAAACCTTCGAAACAAGAAAAGAAGAAAACAACTTTTCTTGTTTCGAAGAAAGGTTGTTTTCTTCCTTGTTGTTGCTTCCATGCAGGTATGCGGGAGAGGCTTCTTGAATGGGCGGCAGCATGACTGCAGGATGAGTATGCTTGCAAGACTTGCTTCTTCGATTAGAGCACGGGGCTCTGGAGACCGCGCCCGATGCGATAGCAGGAGGCCGGTGTCGGAAGAGACTCGGGCGGCTACTGCGCGGGGTCTTCTTCGAATGAGCGGAGAATGCTCCTGCGACGAAACCCTCGAAACAAGAAAAGAAGAAAACAACTTTTATTTGTTAGAAGAAAGGTTGTTTTCTTCCTTGCTTTTGCTTCCATGCAGGTATGCGGGAGATACTCCTTGAATGGGCGTCAGCATGGCTGCATAATGAATTTACTTGCAAGAATGCTTCCTCGACTAGAGCGCGGGGCTCCGGAGACCGCGCCGGATGTGATAGCAGGAGGCCGGTGTCGGAGGAGACTCGGGCGGTGGCTGCGTAAAGATCTTCTTTGAGTGAGCGGAGAATGTGCAAAATGAGAATAAAGTTATTTAATTTTAAAAGCTCAAACAAGCATAACCCCGTTCAAATTAGGACGGGGTTAAAAATATAGTTGTTTAATTATTAATTTACGAAACCTCACTATACTAAAAAATCTAACAATAAAGTTGTTTGAAAATCTAAGTTTTATTTAACAATCGCGCCCAATTGTTTCTGTAAAGTCATCCGTTTATTTCATTCATTTAATTTGCCTTGAGTTCTTGGTGCTTATTCCCCTACCATACCATCATTATCTCGATCATCCATATATGGGTATAACCAATGATCACTCGTTATTGGCATACTAAAGCCTGCTGCTTTTGCTTCTTTAATCGTCACTTGTCCATTTCCATCTGTATCAACGCTAGAAATATCTTCAGTGCCATTCGAAGCATTGGACTTATTAGAACTTGTTGACTTATTTGAGTTAGTTGATTTACTTTCAGTTAATCCTAGAGATTTATTTATTTCATCAGGGTTGCCGTTATCAAACTCATCTACAATTTTATTCCCTTTTAAAGTGTAAGTGTACTTGTAATGAGAAGGAATCTGCGTTTCCGTATTAGGATATGTGATAATTGCTTCAAAATTAGTAGCTCCACCAGCTTTACGAATAGCGTCTTCCATATATGCTTGATTACCATGTCGGTTAAGCGTACTATCTTGTGGAGTAATATTATAAGCGTTTGATACCCCACCAAGAGAATCTGCAATGATATGTCCTTCATCTAAATCTGATCTCTCGACACCAGGCACTTTTGCTTCATCAGCGTAGTATCTGCCAGACGATGTTACAGGTTCGGTACGGTCATCTTGTAGAACGATTTCGTCAGCAATGACACGGACCAGTTGCCCAAATTCATTCGTGAAGGCCCAATACTTTCGGTCCCCAAAACCAATGTCAATGACGACGTTAGTTTCACGATATCCAGACAAATCACCACCATCAACTTCAATAAGTTTGTATCCCGAGAAACGTTCATTATTTGATTGGGTTGGTGTTTCCTCTACTACCGGTTCATCAACAACCGTAGTGACATTTTCTTCTTTTTCATTATTTGTATTTGTTTTAACTGTGGTTACTTCCTGTGGATCTGTTTTTATATCCGTATTGGATGCATCTTCTACGTTGGTACATCCAACTATAAAGATGGTCATTAAAAGTAAGATTAAATAGTTCATTTTCTTTTTCATTTTAGGACTCTCCTATAATAGTTTCATACTGTTCATTCTAAAAATCTCGGAATTTAACATAGATTAACATTGTTAACCTATTTATAATAGTATATTCCAAGATTAACTTTATTACAGTAGATAATTTGTTCGAAGTGTGCAGTATTAAATTTCAATAAAGGCTTGTACAGTTTCAACAAAAAACACAAATAAAAAGAAAAGAAGAAATCAATGTTTCATCTTTTCTTCGTTTATTAATATCAAAATTCAATACTCTTCATTATTTAAAAGCATAATTAAATAATCCATAGTATAAAGGACCAACACAGATAATCAGTGTAATCACAATAATTATTGGTTTAATGAATTTTGGTATCTCTTCATCGGTTACCTCTTCATTAAATTTTTTGAAACTAAAAATAACATCCCATAATAATCCACCTACAAATACAAATTTCCATACAAACGGGGTAAGAATCTGGTTATTTGTAACATAGCCAAATAAACCTATCCAGGTAATTATAGAGAACACAAAATCCAATTTAGTAACAGTCGTTTTATAACCGCCCTTTATGAGAAATCCAATTGCAGCTGTAGCTAGAATTCCTAAGTAGATTAACCAAAAGATATAAATCATAATGTACCTGCTCTCTCTAGTATTCGTTCATTATATAAAATTGCAATTAAATAAGAGTAACATAGATAATGCTCATAGAAAAATAGATTATTGCATAATACGTTAACTATATGCACTAAAGAAAAATTTTCTTGTCAATCGAAAGCATTGATGAATCGGGGACGGAAGAGATCTATGTAGCTTCCACGAAGAAACCTTCTAAACAAGAAAAGAAGAAAACAATTTTTCTTCGTTAGAAGAAAGGTTGTTTTCTTCCTAGCTGTTGCTTCCATGCAGGTATGCGGGAGCAGCTTCTTGAATAGGCGTCAGCATGGCTACATGTTGAATCTTCTTGCAAGAATGGCTTCCTCGACTAGAGCACAAGACTCTGGAGACCGCACCGGATGCGATAGCAGGAGGCTGATGTCGGAGGAGACGCGGGCGGCTTCCACGTGGAGAACTTCTTCGAGTCAGCGGGGAATGTGTAAAATGAAAATAAAGTTATTTAATTTTAAAAGCTCAAACAAGCATAACCCCGTTCTAAATTTAGGATGGGGTTAAAAGTATAGTTGTTTAATTTTTGATGTAAGACACTTCACTACACTCAAAAATATAACAATAAAGTCGTTTAAAAATCTAAGTTGTATTAAACAACCACGCCCTTTAATGGAATAACTGAAACGGTCCTTATTGTATAAACCACCTGATCCTTCTTCAACTATCGCACTCCGTTAGCTTAATAAGAACCTACAAAATACCAATTTTCATCTAACTTTTCTATTTGTTTAAAATCTCCATCAAAATCACTTTGATTTGGCTTTTTATCATTAGGTGAATATACGAATCCAGAGAAATTATCTAACATTCCACGGTATGTGAAGAACAAAACCAGGTCACCGTTTTTTTCAATAACGATTTCTCCACCACCTTTAGATAGTTGTTCATATTTTTTAGGTAATAGAATAAGTGATGAATCGTATGAAACATTTGGTTTAAGAGTACCGTTTTCCACCATTTCCACTACTTCTTTTCTTTCTGATTTATTCATTTTGAAGTCCAAATCTAACATAACTTGAGTAAAAGGAAAGAAAAGCCACAATAAGATAGTTAATATCTGTATGGTGAACGGCTTCCAATCCTTATTTTTAAATAAATTCATAATGGTCTTCACTGTAATGAAAATAAAAAACCCAAATGTCAGTAACCAAATGGGCAGCATTAAAAATTCGGTTATTATATCAATCAAATACCATTGAAAAAACGCAATTAAAATAACCAATATGCTACTTGCTAACGCCAAGAATAAAAGTCGATTATGCTTCAAGTTTTTCACTCTCTCATAGGATAGATTTGCTTAATTTTATAGGTATAATTACGATAATAACAATGGTATTTTATGATAAACATTCTTCCACTAAACTGCCATTTAGCTTAAGTACATTTATTCACAATATCCATTTACCCCACTAAGCATTACTAAACAATCCGGCCTGATTGTTGAATAGAATGACTCACATTGTTTTAAATAATTTTATTGTAAGTTAAATAACCTTGTTGTTAGTATACAGAAGGCTTCAGCGAAAATTTCTTCTAAACAAGAAAAGAAGAAAACAACTTTTCTTGTTTAGAAGAAAGATTGTTTTCTTACTTACTTTTGCTTCTATGCAGTATACGGGGGATGCTTCTTAAATGGACGTCAGCATGGCTGCGTGGATTACTTTTATTTTACAACAGTTATTTGAATATTAGGCGCAGGTCCAAATGTATCTTCGAGTAAAATACCCATTTCAAATTTCCCTGGCTTAACTGCTTTAAGTGCACCTCCGATATTTTCAAGTGGACCACCTCGACCTGGTATAACACTTGGTGAGGCATACAGTCTAGATATATAAGTCGAGCTATCAGTTTTGTTTTTTCGAATAATAGAGAAACTTTCTCCCACTTTCATTTTAATGTTTTTATTGCCGATTAAGTGGGAAGTCCCATTTCTTTTTTCCAACATAAGAATATGTTTTGCTTTTCCAACTATTTTACGATCGTCTGCTCCTGTACCTTTATATCGAACAAACTTCCCCTTTTTATAAACATATCTTTCAGAAACAGTAGATAGGAAGTCTACGAAAAACAATTCTTTATTTTTAATTATAGCCGTTCCATCAACAAAGCCCTTACTTCCCGCAGGAATTAATGTTTTAATCGTTTTTCCATCAGTCGATCCATAGACGATTGGAGTAAGAGAAAAATCACTTCCCCATATATGCCCTACAACTAATTGCTCCTTCTTATCGTCTAGTAATTTCCCCTTTGTTATAAACCCTAAAGGTCTATATGTGTACATTTCGTTTTTACTAATAAACTTCTTAACAACTTTCCATTTCTTCTTAGTTTTATCATACTGGTACACTTGTAAGAGCGACTTATCAATGATGTCGGTCCCTTTCTCGAATCCATAACTAGAAACCACGATTTCTGGGATATCTTTTCCGGTAAACTTAACAGGATATGCTTCATAAAATTTATAACCAGAAATTTTTTGTTTTTTCACAACTGCTAGTTGCTTATCTACTAAACTTTGAGTACTGCTTGTTTTAGCATAAACTGTTGTTTGAATTTGATAGGAAACATCAATTGTCGCTAACAATAAAAAGAGAATAGCAGCCATCAGGATTTTTTTCACGTTTATTTATCCCCCCATTTTAAAATATAGGTATATTTTACCATAAATATCACACCGGAGAATAAGATTATAGGTTATTTAATAAGTTAGATTTCTATGAATAATCTGTAGCATGGCCACATAATGAATTTGCTGATATAACTTCCTCGACTAGAACACGGGGCTCTGGAGACCGTGACGGATGCGACAGCAGGAGGTCGATGTCGGAGGAGACTCGGGCGGCTTCTGCGCGGGATCTTCTTCGAGTGAGCGGAAAATGCTTCTACGAAGAAAACTTCGAAACAAGAAAAGAAGAAAACAACTTTTCTTTGTTAGAAGAAAGGTTGTTTTCTTCCTTGCTGTTGCTCCCATGCAGGTATGCGGGTGAATCTTCTTGAATAGGCGGCAGCATGGCTGCAGGTTGAATAAGCTTCCAAGATTAGCTTCTTCGAGTAAACCGAGCGGCAAGCTCTGGAGCCCCAACCTGAAGCTTTAGCTGAGGGTGGCGGTGAAGGAGATTGGCGCGGACTTACTGCTTAAGAGACTTCTTTGAATGAACCGATAAGGCTTCTACGAGGAAACCTTCGAAACAAGAAAAGAAGAAAACAACTTTTCTTTGTTAGAAGAAAGGTTGTTTTCTTCCTTGTGGTTGCATCCATGTAGCGATGCGGGGCGGGACTTCTGTGAATGAACTTCGGCATGGCTGCAGGATGAGTATGCTTGCAAGAATACTTCCTCGACTAGAGCTCGGGGCTCTGGAGACCGCGCCGGATGCGGTAGCAGGAGGTCGGTGTCGGAGGAGACTCGGGCGGCTGCTGCGTGGAGAACTTTAAGAGATATTCTTTCTTCTAACCACCAATTAACCTACATTATTTTTCTTTATTTCTTTGCTGTAGTAAAAATAATGCTAGACCCATTAAAATGATTACGATACCCATACCTTGTTGTAAAGAAATAACCTCATCCAAAATGAAATAAGCGAGTATACAAGTTCCAATGGTTTCTCCTAATATACTCATTGAAATAACTGAAGTACTAAGCCATTTCAACAACCAATTAAAAATTGTTTGCCCTAAAATTGTTGCAATAAACGCTAATCCAATAAATGACCACCATGTTTGTACAGAATAATTGAAAAAGGGTGTTTGCTGACTAAAGGCAAAAACACCTAAAAGTAATGTACTGCTCCCATAGCCAATAACTGAATATGGAATAAGAGATAGCTTTTTACGAACATGATGGCCTACAAAGAAATAAGCTGTAATAACCCCCGCCGCAATAAAGGCTAGTATGTCACCAAATAAAGCTTGTCCACTAATTTTAAAATCTTGCCATCCAATAATGATACTTCCGGCAATCGCTACCAGACAACCTATTACAGCACCATTACTGAATCGCTCTTTAAATAGAAAATAGCCACCAACCATCGAAAAAAGTGGCTGCAATGTAACGATAACCGTCGAACTTGCTACAGAAGTGTAATTTAATGATTCAAACCATAATACATAATGAGCTGCTAGAAATAAGCCTGATAATAGCCCCAATCCCCATTGTTTTTTTGACAATGAATATAATTCATGCCGATTCTTTTTATTTATTAATAAAAATGGCAAAAGCATTATTGTTGCAAAAAACAGCCGATAGAACGCCGTGATTGTCGCAGGTGCATCTGCTAACTTTACAAAGATTGCTGAAGTTGATAATGCAAATACGCCAAAAAATAAAATTACATAAGAAGTAATTAATGATTGCAATTTTATATCCTCCGATTCTTTGTTTATAATAATAAAATTTTTATGTAATTTAAGAAAGTACTAATCGCTTATGTTCACTATGTCAGCACAAAAGGAATGAAATATACATTATCGTGTAAGGGGGTTTTTACCATGATTAATTATCGTCTTGGTCAAACAGTATTAAGTTATCGTAAGAAAAACGATATGACAATTCGTGAATTTGCCGATTATGCAGGAATCAGTACTTCGCTTATTAGCCAAATTGAAAGAGGACAAGCAAATCCTTCGCTAAGTGTACTAGAATTGATTGCAAGAGCATTGAATGTACCATTGTTTACGCTTTTCATTAACGATATTGATACCGATTCACTAATTTCTAGAAAGAAAGATCGGAAGAAGGTGTATCGGGAAAATAACGACCATATTGTCTATGATGTGTTAACTCCAGATTTTATGAAAGCACGTATCGAACTCTTAATGATGGATTTAAATGCACACGCAACCACTACGGAAAGCCACTATTCACACGACGACAAAGAAGAAATTGCTGTCGTCATGAAAGGTCAATCGTATGTTGAATTGGAAGGCACTGAATACTTTTTAGATGAAGGGGATGTAGTGCGTATTCCACCCAATGTTAAACATCGATTTTTGAACAAAAGTGATGAAACAAATCATATTTTATTTGTACTAACTCCATCACTAGTTTAAATAGCACTCCTTCTATGCAAAAATGAAAAGATAAAATAACTACCGTTACAAAAAACTGGGGCTTTTCTAAAAATCAATCAAATATCGATTTTTAGAAAAGCCCCGTAAAAAGATTTACTTTTTATCAACATTTAAACTTTCAAAACGTTTCATTTTTATATCAAAGCTATATTCACAACCTCTTCTAAACTTTAAAATTGATATCCAAATTCCTGTTGATGTCAACGGGATTCATGAACAAACTTTAGTCAAAATCCACAAAAGCTACATTCTCTGATAACCAGAGTTGTAGTATAGGAGTGTCTAAACTTTTGTGTCACTCGTCATAAATGATGATAACGAGTGACACAAATATTAATCTCATAAAAAAGCATCCTGAAAATACCGTTTCATAACGATATACCTGGATGCTTTTATAAAAAGGAGATTATAATGAAACAATGTCAGTTTCGACAATAAGCTAGTTGACCACGACAAAAGGCCATAACAATTTCCAATTGCTCATCCAAAACAACAACATCAGCATCTTTACCTAGTGAAAGGCTCCCTTTTCGATCAAATATATTTAACTGTTTTGCTGGATTAACGGATGTCATATAAAGTATATCTTGAATTGAACAACCAGTAAACTTCATCGTATTTCTCGCTGCATCAGTCATTTTGAGGACACTCCCAGCCAACGTTCCATCATATAGTGTCGCTCTTCCAGTTTGAACGGTAACTTTTTGTCCCCCGAGATCATAAAGTCCATCTCCAAGACACTTAGCTCTCATGGCATCTGTAATTAACATAACCTTCTCTCTTCCCTTTTGCAAATAGGTTAACTTCACGAGCTCCGGTCTAACGTGAATGCCGTCCGCTATTAATTCAGCACTTACTTCATCATGAAGTAGTACCGCTCCTACCACTCCCGGTTCACGATGATGAAGCCCTCTCATTCCATTAAAAAGGTGGGTGGCATGACTTGCTCCAGCTTGAATTCCTTGAAGTACTTCCTCATACGTTGCATCAGTATGTCCAATTGAAGCAATGACACCATGCTTGCTGAGATAGTTGATTAGCTCTAGACTTCCCTCTAACTCTGGTGCAATTGTGACCATTTTGATTGATTCTAAAGCTATTTCCTGCCATCGTAAAAACATTTGCAAGTCCGGCTTTAGAATACATTCTACCGGTTGTGCTCCTGCTCTTTTTTCTGATATGAATGGGCCTTCCAAGTGAACACCAAGCAATTCCGCATGACCATCAGGTTGTTGATTTTGAATATATTGAGCTGCATTTCGTAAAGCATTCTCAATTTTATCTCGCTCTTGGGTCATTGTTGTAGCTAAGAAGCTCGTGACTCCTTCCCGAGGCAACACATTCGCTATCCTTTTCAATGAATCGTAGGTTGCATCCATTGTATCCGCCCCATTCGCTCCATGTATATGAACATCAATCATTCCTGGAATCACATGATAGGAATCAGGCAGATGAATCACTTCATGGGATGCTACTCTGTCCATCATTTCCTGTCCTACATCCTTTATCTTTCCATCCTGAAATGACAGAAAGCCTCCTGCATAAATTTTATCCTCACTATAAACTATGCCATTTTGAAGTACGGTTGTTTTTTTCATATAAAATAGACCTGCTTTCTACTATCACTATGAAAATTATAAAAGCAGGAACGGATCAAAACACCTGCCCTATCATTCATTTTTTCCAATCACTCAATGGAATACTAAATAAATTGTTTTTGCATCGTCCCAATTCTCTTCTGAAGTAGTTCTATACTGGACGTAAAGAATAGAACAGGAAATATACGATCGCTTCTATTTTTAACAGTATAAGATCAGCATATTTTCCAGGATGAATAAAATTATTCCTAATAGTAGGAAAAAGACGTGAAGACCATGAATTGGCTATACAGAGATAATTAATAAAAGGAGGGCTTATTCTTGGAACAAACCATTATTCACCATATGGAAACAGTACGTAGCATAACTGAGCAAACGTTAAAGAAAATTCCGGAAGAAATTTCAGATACCATTCCAAAAGGTTTTAACAACAATATTCGTTGGAACTTTGGGCACATCGCATTTATACAGGAAAAACTTGTATTTGGACTTTTAGGTGAAGAGATGAAGATTCCGAGAGATTATGAACGACTTTTTAGTGCTGGAACGAAACCGGCAGAATGGGACGAAACTCCGCCATCATTTGACGAGATTGCCGAGATCTTGACGGAACAAAAAGCGAGAATAAAAAATTTTATTCCAGGGCGTTTTCATGATAAGTTGTCAACCCCATTTACAAATCGTATGGGCATTACGTTTTATACAGTTGGTGAGGTACTTTTGTTCAGCTTTTACCATGAAGCCTTACACATCGAAACGATAAAGCGATTATATCGAACGATTTCTTCTTATTAACCTGACAATATACAACAGAAATAAAAAGCCGTTTAAGTTCAGTTCGAGTGTTGCTACAGTGTGGCTACAGTTTGTCCGTAAACGTAAAGTAACTCCAAAATATACAATAAAAGTTGATTTTGGATTTATTTTTTGTTTACTTCACTTTTTTTCGGCACTCTGCATCTAGACGGTAAATCCGTTGACCACGGCAAGACTTTATCAATTTCTTCTTTATTGTTTAAATTGTAGGTGGGGAATATTTGACGCTTACTTATATACTAAAAATCTCAAACCCTTCACTATATATCCAATTTTCTTAAAAGGTGTTGTTCAACAATCTGTCCCGATTGTGGAATAGAATGACTCACATTGTTTTAAATGATTTTATTGTAAGTTAAATAACTTTGTTATTAGTATACAGAAGGGTTCTGCGAAGGAACCCTCTAAACAAGAAAAGAAGAAAACAATTTTTCTTGTTTAGAAGAAAGGTTGTTTTCTTCCTTACTTTTGCTTCTATGAATGAACTTCTAGCTGTATGACGAGTAAATTGCTTCTTCGAATAAAAAAGGGGCGGAGAAAACACGTACGGCTTCATAGGGAACCTCAATGAAATATTTATATAGACTCTTGTTTAAACTAACGTAAGCATCGAACACTGTTACGTTATAATAACTCTACTGAATAAAACTCTTAAGAACGTGATTTAAATGATTTCTACAATTGTACTATTTATACTCGCAAGAATTGCTGAAATAGACGGAGGATATCTAATTTAGTTATGGTTAAAGTAAGGAAAGCCTTTTTATTAGGCGTTCTTTGGAGGTATAACTTTGGGTTTATATGGTGTTATTGTTACATTTCAATCATTCCATTCGATAGAGTTTATGCTGCCTATAGAGGAGTATTTATCGTGCTTTCTTGTGGGGATGGAGCAGGTATATGCCTAGTTGGTATTTCTATAATGTTACTAGCACCACGGCAATAAAAAGGGGCAACTTACTCATTTAATACATATATTCTTCAAATGAAACGGTAGATAACGATGTTTGTGGTAAGCGGGGTACGAATACTTATGCTGCAGCTACTAATCACACACCTTCCTCTTCCATATATACATCTCTCACTTTTTCGAGTAAATTATTTTCAATCAGAAATTGATAAATCCAATCATTTATAAGATCATTTAAAGCGTCATAACCTTTAGTTCTTATAAATAGTCTTAGAAAAAATGCGTGTTCCCCCGATAAAGCTAATTCAAAGCGACCTAGATTTTGATTTTTATCAAAATCGTTCTCTAGCTCTTCATACCAAATTTTTAAGCAATCTGGACAAATCGGTAAATTCTCCAATTTCCTCATGTTATCACATACGTAATTTTCATTCTCTACAAATTCCAAAGAGGACCTGAAAATTTCACCGCATAACGTTTTATCATACTTCTCTTTTAACTTCCCATCATATCTATGCCAAAACACATCGTACTTCACTAACTCATAAAGGCGCCTTCGATAAGGAACAATGTTAATCATTCTTGCTAGAATATCCTGTTGTTCCATCTGCGTCACTCCTTTTTTAGTGTTTTCACTATATATGTAAGCAGAACTGCTTCTACGAAGAGAACAACGAAATATTAATGAATATTCAAATGTACTTGTCTATCCAAATCAGCAAGTGCATACTCTTTCGCTGTTTCTATATCTTCGGCTACACCTTTCCCTAAATAATTACGGTACGGAGCTTCTTCATCGTAAAGACTGAAATACGCCTCTACTCGATCACGAAAAATAAAAACCACAAAAATAGCTGCATCATCAAAATCGTCTATTAGGACTCCCCACTTAACTTCAATCAAACCCACTGCAAAATATTCATCATCTAATAGTGATAATAGCTTCGATTTACGTTCCATGTAGCTCCCTCCTCTTTTATAAATAGCTTCGACATTAAGAAAGCTTTACCCTTTTGACAATAATGTGACTGTTAAAAACTATTAGTTTTTCTATAATGATGATAGATAGTAAAGGTGGACCTGCTGTATAGGTTCCTTCTCCTATGAGTTGTGAAATGGTCTCTTCTTTCATTGAAGGAGGATAGTTCAACCTAAACCACCCCTTTTGTGGAAACTTGCACTATACATATAGAGGAAACACGTGCGCTTGCTACGCAGAGGGCTTCCTGAGTGAGAGGAAAAATCACATGCGAGGAAAACAGTTAAACTATCCGTCCACAAACTAATTTTCGAGTAAGCCTGTCTATTGAGATAAGCAACGGCCTTCTCCTTTACTGTTTCTACACCTCCGGCCACACCCCTAAATAATCACGGTAGGAATCTTCCTCATTGTAATTATTTAAATATACTTCGACTCGATTATGGAGAACCCTCAATTCTCCATTTTGTTAATTCAAAAAGAATCTGCTCCATAACCCCTAAGTTATAACACTTTTAATAATTACTTTTGAAAAAGAGTTGTAGAGTCCCATTCTCATACCTATCTTCACGACACTCGTGGAACGAAGCAACAAGATCTGCTGTTTTGGGCTCAAGCTATGGGGGAGACAACGAGGTATAGCTTCTCAGCTCCTCTTCATGAGCCAAGGACATCCCGAGGGACACAGAGACACATAATCATGTCCTAGCATAAGTCATAAATCCACCATTTCATCAGCTAAGTCTCACGGCTAACCACCCAACCAACAACCACCCACTCACACCTTAAGCTAAGGAAGGGGCAAAGGACACGGCGAAGGACATCAGCAGGACACTCTCAGGACAGCCTCCAAAAGCGTATGCCCTAACTACACTTGCATACTCTCCACTTAACCTCTTCCGACCTACTCCCATGCGGTCTCGCCCCCATGACACTCCCTTGGATACGGCAGTAAGCTCTGATGTCCAGAGGTTGGCGTAGGGATGAGAACGTTGCATCTTCTTCTACTAGAGAACGAGGCTCTAGAGACAGTGTCGGATACTATAGCAAAGGGCTGAGACTCGGGCGGCGGTGTGAGGATTTTTTCGAGTGAGCGGGGAATACATCCGCGAAGAAGCTTGGCCTCGTATGATTTACTCATTATCCATATAAACATGGTATTTGTAACTGAGTAAGCCTCCTGTCCATTCGCGAACAGAAGGCTTTGTTTGTAGGTGAAGCTTGAAGTCTTTTTGCTAATAATGCGGTTACTCTCCTGGGACGTTCACTTGGAAAGTAACGCCGAACTTGTCCTTTACTTGCCCATACAAGGGGCTCCAATCCGTCTTCTGAAGAGGCATAATGACTTGTCCACCGTCTTCCAAAGCAGCGAAGATTTCTCTAGCTCTACCTTCTTCTTTGGGATGAATAGCTATTTGAATCATATTGCCTGGCTGATATTCCATGCCTTCGTACGTATCGCTGAACATGAGATCTGCTTCTCCGACTTTCAAGTGTGCATGCATAACGCGACTCTTCATTTCATCCGTCAACGGATAATTCGGGTCCGCTGGCATATCTCCGAACGTCATAATACCCATCACTTTCCCGCCAAGCGCTTTCTCGTAAAAATGGACCGCTTCTCTCGTGTTACCGTCAAAAACAAAATACGGGTTCAAACTAATTGACATCATTCAACAGCTCCTTAGTTTTAATTTTTTTACAATACTTAAGTAATTTCCAAGTGGCAGTAACCACCTACTATTATTACCATAAATATACTTTACAACTTAGAACGTATGTTCGTCAACAAAACAGAATTGACTACTAATAATTTTTTTGATTAGCCTTCATAAAACCACTTGTTAACCTAGGATGCCAATACAACTTAAACGAATGAGAACTGAAAACAGGCTATAGCAATGATAGAAACTTAGGGTTGAGAAGCACGTCTCGCACTTTGGTTCGATATTGAACTAAAGTACTTTTATAAAATAGAGCAAGGCACACTGGTGTTATTTCTTGATGACTAAACGCCTTGCCCTTACTTACTGTATTCGCTTTCATAACATTCCGTAAATATTGGAAGCCGCTCCTATCAACTCCCCCTACACACTTCTCCGAAGAAAACAACTAAAGAAGAAAAAAATAAATAAACTTTTCTTCTTTTCTTTAAAGATGGATAACTTTTTATATATTAACAAAACATACATTCGGATATAATAATTGAGGGGGAACATTCTATGTGAAAAATAGAATGCTAAATTACTAGGAGGTTCGTATAATGAAACAACTAAAAATTCTAATTGTCCTTTCATTAATTCTTGCTTTGTTCACTGGAGTTGCACCTTCAGAAGCTGCAAGTACTGTCAAAGTGCATATTATTGATGTTGGACAAGGTGATTCTATTTTAATCCAGACTGGGAATGAGAACATTCTAATCGATGCTGGTAATAAAGGGACAGGCGATGAAGTTGT
>Ga0182739_1002868_pt1 | contig 15677 bp, 13 predicted proteins | sample eDN5th30CBELigBY_FD_128873 | JGI IMG/M metagenome (GOLD analysis project Ga0182739, IMG submission 128873) | Enriched backyard soil microbial communities from Emeryville, California, USA - eDNA 5th pass 30_C BE-Lig BY (version 2) (version 2) | ecosystem: Environmental > Terrestrial > Soil >... | reverse complement strand
GAGGCGGGCTTGTTGGAGGCAGTCTTGCCGGAGGCAGTTTTGGCCTTTTGCGGCCGCTGTGCGGATTTCGACTTGGCGGCGCTCGCCTTCTGGGCGGAAAACTCCTGCGCCGGAAGGGTTGCTACGGTCGAGCCGAGCGCCAGCAGCGTCGCACCGGCGAGGGCTGGCAGAGAAGCGAGACGGGCGCGGGCCATGTCGGTCATTAACCTTCCTGCATCGGCAGAGTCGGGCATGGCGTTCGATTACGAAGTCCGATCTGTTCGCCCCCAGATGGAATGTTTTCGGTCGAGACCGTTTAGGAAGCCCTAAGCTTCCGTGCGCCCGCATGTCGTCTGGGGGTTCAGCAAGTTCTGTCGGCCGCTTCGCGCCGGTGCGCCAGTCTGTGCGGACAGGAGCGCTAAGAGCCAAGTCCCTCGGGCATTACAGGCTGCATGGCGGCACACCGCGGCAAAAACAGGGCAGGGGCTGTTCAGCGGGCGGGCTGGCCGCCCGCGCCCGTCACTTTTTCCCGCTGCTCGTGCGGAAATGTCACGCTACACGCCGGTAAGAGGGCCTGTTCGGGCCTTTCACCGGCCGCGCCGAAACTGTAACAATGGCCGCCAAAGTCGGCGCGCAGGAGCGCCGCAGGAGGCCAGGAGCGCGCCATGACTACAAAGACCAAGTTCCGGGGATCGTTCACCGCGCTGGTCACACCGTTCAAGAACGGCTCGGTGGACGAGGCTGCGTTCCGCGCCCTGGTCAACTGGCAGATTGCGGAGGGCACCAACGGCCTCGTTCCGGTCGGGACGACGGGCGAGAGCCCGACCCTTTCGCACGCCGAGCACAAGCAGGTGGTCGAGTGGTGCGTGGAGGAGGCGCGCGGGCGCGTGCCGGTGGTCGCCGGCGCGGGCTCGAACTCCACCGCCGAGGCCATCGACTTCTCGAAGCATGCGGAGAAGGCGGGCGCCGACGCCGTGCTGATCGTCACGCCCTATTACAACAAGCCGACGCAGGACGGGCTCTATCAGCACTACAAGGCGATCAACGACGCGATCGGCATTCCGATCATCATCTACAACATTCCGGCGCGCTCGATCGTCGACATGTCGGTCGATACCATGGCGCGGCTGTTCGAACTCAAGAACATCGCCGGCGTGAAGGACGCCACCGCCAACATGGTGCGCGTGTCGCAGCAGCGCGCCGCGATGGGGGAGGGGTTCAACCAGCTCTCCGGCGAGGATGCGACCGCGCTCGGCTTCAACGCCCATGGTGGTCACGGCTGCATTTCGGTCACGTCGAACGTCGCGCCGCGGCTGTGCTCGGAATTCCAGAGCGCGACGCTCAAGGGCGACTACGCGGCCGCGATCAGGATTCAGGACAAGCTGATGCCGCTGCATTCGGCGCTGTTCGTCGAGACCAGCCCTGCGCCGGTGAAGTACGCGCTCTCGGTCCTCGGCAAGTGCGACGAAGCGCTGCGCCTGCCGATGATCCCGGTGTCGGAAAAGACCCGCGCCACCGTGCGCGAGGCGATGGTGCATGCGGGGCTGATCAATTGAGGCCGGCAAATGAATGCCCCTGCCCGAAACAGGCTTGATGCGGTGCTCGATCGCGTGCGCTCGTGGCCGTCCTCGCGCCAGGAGGATGCTCTCCGCACGCTGCTCGCGATGGAGTCGGAGGGCAGTGGACTTTATGAACTGTCCGATGAGGAGCGGGCCGACATTGATGCAGCGCTAGAGGAGATGGCGCGCGGAGAAGTGGCGTCGGACGACGAGGTCGCAGCCACTTTTGCGCGTTAGATCTTCTACAAGCTGTTGGGCGACGAGGTTCGCATCCTGCGCATTCGCTACACGGCCCGCCGATAGCCCGCCTACGACGAAATCTCCCGCATCAGCGCATAGAGTGCGTTCTGCCGCTCGAAGCCCATGCCGGCCCAGTCGCCGGAGGTGATCCAGCCGTCCTCGACCACCGCATCGTCGGCGTAGCCCGAGAACACGCCGAAGGCGTCGGGATAGGACTCGCACATGCCGAGGCCGAGGCCGGCCGCATGGTTGAACGACATCTGGTTGCCGCCATGCGGCAGCACCGAGCGCGGGCTCCAGCCGTGCTCGCCCAGCATCGCCAGCACGCGCGCGGCGGTCGAGATACCGTAGCTCTGCGGGATGTCGATCATGATGACATCCTTGTCCTTGCGCATGCCGCCGTGACGCACGAGGTTGCGGAAATCCTCGACCGAGAACAGGTTCTCGCCGGTCGCCACCGCGCCGCCATAGGCGCTGATGAAATCGGCATTGCCCTGATAGTCGACCGGGTGCGCTACCTCCTCGAACCAGCGCAGACCGTAGGGCGCGAGCGCTTTCGCATATGCCGGCCGACGGTCCGGCCCGATGCCGCAATTGGCGTCGACCGCGAGCCGCGAGGCGTCGCCGCCGAGCAGGCCGAGCACAGCTTCGAGCCGCGCGACGTCCTCCTCGATCGGCGCCCCGCCGACCTTCATCTTGAGTAGCCGGTAGCCGCGATCGAGATGGCCGCGCATCTCGGCGAGCAGTTCGGGAATGCCCTTGCCGGGCGCATACCAGCCGCCGCCGACATAGCAGAACACCTTCTCCGGATACTGGCCGCCATTGTAGCGGTCCGCGATCAGCTTGTAGGCCGGGACATCGGCGATCTTGGCGACCGCGTCCCAGATCGCGTTCTCGATGGTGCCGATGCCGACCGAGCGCTCGATGTCGCCGCCCGGCTTCTCGCCGAACATCATGGCCTTGAGCATCGCTTCTGGGTTGAAGGCTTTGGGGTCGAGTGTGGTGTCCGCCTCCGGCGCGCGCTTGAGCCGTGGGATGAAGCGGTCGCGCATCTGCGCCCCGCAGGCGTAGCGGCCGGTGGAGTTGAAGGCATAGCCGACGACCGGCTTGCCGTTCCGGATCACATCGGTGATCACCGCCACGATCGAGGTGGTCATGTCCTCGAACGAGAACACCGCATTGCGCAGGCTGCTGTTGAGCGGGACGGCTTTTTCGCGGATCTCGACGATGCGCATGGGGCGCTTTTCCTTCTTCAGTTCAGGCGTGACCGGGGGCCGCTGCAACCGCTGTCCCTCTGACCGGGAGCCGGGGGGCAGACCGTTGGGAGGGGCGGAAAGCGAAGTCGATCACTATATCCGGAACCTGCTCTACCTTGCTTTCCACGCCAGATCGATCATTTTGCGCCGTCCGCGGCGTGGACGTGCCCGCTGAAACTTTGGAATAGACATGGCCGCCAAGCCCGAGCCCAATTTCAAGATCGCCTCCGACAACCGGCGCGCCCGGTTCAACTATGCGATCGGGGATACTTTCGAGGCCGGCATTGCGCTGACCGGCACCGAGGTCAAGTCGCTGCGCACCGGCAAGGCGACGATCGCGGAGTCCTTCGCCTCGGCGAAGGACGGCGAGATATGGCTCTACAACGCCAACATCCCGGAATATCTGCAGGCCAACCGCTTCAATCACGCGCCCAAGCGGCCGCGCAAGCTGCTGCTGCACAAGCGCGAGATCGCGCGGCTTGCCAATGCGGTCGACCGCGAAGGCATGACGATCGTACCGCTGCGGCTGTATTTCAACGAGAAGGGGCGCGCCAAGCTGCAGATCGCCATCGCCCGCGGCAAGAAGCTGCACGACAAGCGCGAGACCGAGAAGAAGCGCGACTGGAACCGCGAGAAGAGCCGCCTGCTGCGCGCCAAGGGGTGAGGTGGAGTATCGCCGAGTGGCACGGCGTGACTCCCTCTCCCCGCTTGCCGGGGAGAGGGTAAAGCAGGCCGCGCGGGTTGTTCGCGAATGGCTCAGTGGCGCGCCTCGATGATCAGGTTGAACGGCGTCTGGCCCGCGCGCCGCACGGAGCCGAAACCTGCCGAATCGAGCACGGATTCCAGCTGGCCCGGTCCCGCCTGCGCCCCCAGTACATGGGGGCCGTTCTCAGAGAGGGCGTGCGCGCAGCACATCGTCGTCGAGGCGGCGTAGTAGAGCCGGCCCACCGGGTTGATGTTCTCCTCGACGCGGTCGCTGGCGAACGGCTCGATCAGCATCAGCGTGCCGTCCTCCGCCAAGGCATTCCGGGCGTGGCGCGCGGCCTCGACGGGACGGCCCATGTCGTGCAGGCAGTCGAAGAAGCAGATCAGGTCGTAGTCGCGCCCCGGAAAGGCGTCCGCCTTCGAGACGTCGAACTGCACGCGGTCCGCAACCCCGGCTTCGCGCGCCACCCGGCGGGCGATCTCGATCGAGCCCTCATGCACATCGAAACCGCGGAAACGGCTCTCCGGGAACGCCTTCGCCATCAGCACTGTCGAATGGCCGTGCCCGCACCCGACATCCGCGACTTTTGCGCCTCGCTCGAGCTTGCCGGTGACGCCGGCCAGCATCGGCAGCCAGTCCTCGACGAGGTTCGCGCTGTAGGCGTTGCGGTAGAACCCGGCGACCCCGCAGAACAGGCGCTCGTCGTGCTCGCCCCAGCTTAGGCCGCGGCCTTCCTTGAAGGCCGTGCGGGACTTCGGCTCGTCGGCCCACATCGACGCGACAACCTGCCAGCCGTGCGGGAGGTAGACGGGGCTCGTATCGTCCGCGAGGACGGCAGCCTGCTCCGGCGTCAGTTCGTAGGTTTGCGAGGACGGGTGATAATCGACATAGCCGCCGGCCACCTGCGCATTGAGCCACTCTCGCACATAGCGCTCGCCGCAGCCGGAGCGTCTGGCGACCTCCTGCGAGCTTAACGGGCCGCCGCCGGCCATCGCGCGATAAAGGCCGAGCTTGTCGCCCAGACTCACCAGCACGCCGCCGTAACCGGCGGACAGGTCGTTGAAGAGGCGTCCGACCAGCGCCTCGAGTTTCTGCTGATTGATCGTCATCATTCGCTCCATTCGCTTTGAGATTCCCGCGTTGACTCGCTGGAATTCGGGGCAGGATGGCGATCGGTGGTCCGGTCCGGGAGCGCGAAACTGGCCAGCGCCGGTTCTTTTGTGCCAGTCTCCTCGGGCGCCAGGAGGTGCTCGCATGTCGACGACGATGCGGCCATTGCATGTCAGCCTCGTCGCTATCCCCGACGCGGCGATATCGACGCTCAGCGGCATCTACGATGTGCTCGGATCGTTCCGCATGCTCGGCCGCATCGATGCAGCGATCCCCGAAGAGCCGCCTTTCGTGGTGGAGATCGTCGCCACCGTACCGGGCAGTATCATGCTGGCGAGCGGATTGCCGGTGGAGGCCGGGCGCGGCGTCGCGGAGATTGCAGCAACCGACATCGTCATCGTGCCCTCGGTCGTGCTCGGCCCGGAAGGCTGGACGTCCGGGCGCTATCCCGAACTCGTCGATTGGGCGCGTCGCATGCACGCGCAGGGTGCGTTGCTCTGCTCGGCCTGCTCGGGCGTGTTCCTGCTCGCCGAGACGGGGCTGTTCGACGGCGAGGAGACCACCATTCACTGGGGCTATGCCGACCCGTTCGCGCGCGTGTTTCCGCGCGTGCCGTTAAGTCCGGATCGGGTGCTGGTGGTCTCCGGATCGCGGGAGGAACTGATCACCTCGGGCGCATCGATGACGTGGCACGACCTCGTGCTCTACCTGATCGCACGCCACGTCGGCGCGACGGCGGCGCAAGCGGTGGCGCGCATGTTCGCGCTGCAATGGCACCATGACGGGCTCGCGCCCTATATCGTGTTCCAGGGGCGGCTGGACCACGGCGACGCCGCCGTTGCCGACGCGCAATCCTGGCTGGCGAAGCATTTTGCGATTGCGAGCCCGGTGGAGGAGATGGTGCGGCGCTCGGGGCTCGCCGAGCGTACCTTCAAGCGGCGTTTCACGGAGGCGACCGGCTTCGCGCCGATCGACTATGTGCAGCGGCTGCGGGTCGAGGACGCCAAGCGCCGGCTCGAACGCACCGACGCGCCGGCCGACGAGATCAGCTGGAAGGTCGGCTACGAGGATGCGGCTTTCTTCCGCCGGCTGTTCAAGCGCGTGACCGGAATGACGCCCGGCGCCTATCGCCGGCGCTTTCAGGTGCCGTCTTTCGCGCGATCGAATGGCAGGTGATGTACTGGCCCTCGCTTGCGCGAGGACCAGCGACCAGCGGGCGTAACAGGGGGCTACTTGTCGAACACCGCCACCGCGCGGACCGGCGAGCCGGTGCCGTCACGCCATTTCAGCGGCAGACAGATGAACTGGAACTCGCCCTGGCCGATCAGCGCCTCAAGATTGCACAGGCTCTCGAGGTGCGTGATGTCGAGTTCGAGGCACGCCTTGTGGACGAGCAGGTTCACCGGGCTGTCGGGACCGGGACGCATCGAGTCGATACCGAAATGCACGATGCCCTGCTTGGCGAGCCATTCGGTCGCGGCGACGTTTACGCCCGGATTGTCGGTCGAATAGGCGGGCTTCGGGAAGGTGCGCTCGTGATGGCCGGTGCAGAGCAGCACCGTGCCGCCCTTCGGGATCGGCACGCCGGCCTTCTTTACCGCGGCTTCGAGGTCCGCCGGCGTGATCTCGGCCTTGGGCGCGATGTGGCGCAGGTCCAGGCAGATGCCGCGCACGATGCAGTTCTCGAGCGGGTATTCGTTGATCGGCGTGCCGCTCGGCCCGAAATGGCGCGGCGCGTCGATATGCGTGCCGCCGTGATCCGGCATCGAGAAATACATCACCGCATTGCCGTGAACGCCGCCGGAGTCGCGCATGGACTCCTCGTGGTTTCTCCACATGCCGTGAATGACCGGCGGCTGGCCGGGATAGCTGGGCGTGCGGTGATAAAGCTCTCGGCTGAGATCGACGATCCTCATGGCTTGTTCTCTCCTTGGGCACTGGGTGCGCTCTGGCTCACATCACGCCGGTTATGCCCCGGCCGCTGCGCGACGGCAATTCCGGGCGCGCGTCAGGGGTAATGTTCCGGGAAAGCGGCCCAAGCGGCGTGCTGGCGGGAGCGGACGCAGTGACGCATCCGCCGGTTCGGCGATTTCCGTTCCGCCCGGGCCATAGTAGCCTCGTACCCCCGCCTTCGGCAGTGATCGGCTGCGCGTGTTGTACCGACAGGCGGCGACAATAAAACATATCGAAGAGGAGCGCCTTCATGCATTTCAAGCCAGCATCTTTGCTTGCCGCCGGCGCGTTCGTACTTTCGAGCGTGTTCGCAACAAGCGCCGTTGCACAATATCCCGACCGCGCGCTGCGCATGGTCGTGCCGCAGGCCGCCGGCAGTTCCACCGACAACAGCGCCCGCGTCGTCGCGTCCGAACTCAGCAAGGTGATCGGGCAGCCGATCGTGATCGATAACAAGCCCGGCGGCGGCTTCGTGATCGGCAATGATGCGGTCGCCAAATCGGCGCCCGACGGCTACACGATCCTCGCGGCGAATATCGGCGGCTTCGCGATTGCCCCCAACCTGATGGCGAAACTGCCTTACGATCTCGACAAGGATTTCCAGCCCATCCGCCAGATGCAGATGAGCCACCTGATGCTGATCGTCTCGCCCAAGCGAGACTTCAAGAGCATCCAGGAACTGATCGACTACGCCAAGGCCAATCCCGGCAAGCTCAGCCACGCTTCTTCGGGCTCGGGCTCGCCCGGCCATGTCGGCGCCGAACTGTTCAAGCACATGGCCGGCATTGACGCCGTGCACGTTCCCTACAAGGGCGGCGCGGCGGCAATCTCCGATCTGATCGCGGGCCGGGTCGACTTCATGTTCGAGAGCCTGTCGTCGAGTTCCCCGCACGCGAAAGCGGGCAACGTGCGTGCGCTTGGTGTGAGCGGGGAGGCGCGCTCCCCCGCGTTCCCCGATGTCCCGAGAATCGGTGAGGTCGTCAAAGGCTATCTCGCGCCGACATGGAGCGGGATCATCGCGCCTGCCGGGATGCCGAAGGAGGTCGTGACCAAACTGCATGCAGCGCTGGACGAGGTTTCCAAGTCGCCGAGCTATATCGACTTCGTCACCAAGACCGGGAATGAGCCGGTCAGCAGCACGCCCGAGGCTTTCGCGGACTTCATCAGGAAGGAACGCGCGAAGTGGAAGGCGGTCGTGGATCGTGCAGGCATCAAGCTGAACTGAGCCGCGCGCAGCGCCACGAACCTTGCTGCCGATGCAGGTCGCAAAGACGTCAGGCCGCAGGCCAAAGTTTGGCCGCGGCTTGCGTCGATGAGTGAGCGGTCTTCGAAGTGAAGCCGTGGCAGCCGGCGGCATACTCTTGAGCGCGCCGTGCCTCTTGCCGCGGCGGGCAGAGCAGGAAGGATGGATCGACGTGGCATTCATTGAGCGCGTGCGCATGCTGGCCGTGGTCACTGCGATCGCCGTGATCGCGTTGCTCGCCGTGCCTGGGACTGGCTGGAGCCAGCATCGCCAACACGGCGAAGGGCAGGCGGGAGGAGGCCACGGCCACCGCTTCGATGACCCCGCGGAATGGTCCAAGAGGTTCGACGATCCGGCGCGCGATGAATGGCAGAAGCCCGACGAGGTGATCCGGGCGCTGGCGCTCGAACCTGCGCACATTGTCGCAGACATCGGGGCGGGCACCGGCTACTTCACGGTGCGTCTTGCGCGCGCGGTGCCGTCCAGCCTGGTGTTTGCCGTCGACGTCGAGCCGAAGATGGCGCGGCATATCGCGGAGCGGGCGCGGACCGAGAGGCTCGCCAATGTGCGAACCGTGGTTGGCAGCGCGGCGTCAGCCAATCTTCCGCAGCCGGTGGACCGCGTGCTGCTGGTCAATAGCTATCATCACATTGATGAACGCACGGCTTACTTCCGCGATCTGCGTGAATCGCTGAGGCCGGGCGCGCGCGTCGCCATCATCGACTATCGCCCGGATGCGCCGCGCGGATCGCCGAAGCACATGCGGATGGCGCCGGAGAAGATCGCAGCGGAAATGAAGGAGGCCGGATACCGGCTGGTCGAGGCGTTCGATTTTCTTCCGCTTCAGACGTATCAGATATTCGAAGCGGCGAGCCCTTGAGGCGAGAGATGGATCCCGGATCGCGCCGGGTGGCGCGTCCGGGATGGCAACTCAGGAACAGGCTGCCGGAAGTCGTATCACCGCTCTTTGGCGACCAGCGGCGCCGCTTCCTTGGAGGCCGCGATGAAGCCCTTCATGGCCTGGTCGTACCATTCCTGGCTGGCCTTGTAGGACTTGAGCTCGGGTCCCCACATCTCGGCCCGCTTGAAGAGATCCCGCATCCGCGGTCCCTTCATGGCCTTCTGCACCGCATCGAACAGTGCGATCTTGATCGGCTCCGGCGTTTCGGTGCGGACCCAGACGGCATGCCAGAGCGTGTTGCCGACCCCTTCGATGCCGACCTCGTCGAGCGTCGGAACGTCGGGGTACAGTTTGATGCGCTTCTTGGCGGTGGTCACGACCGGCACCACGTCGTTATTGTCGAGCAGTGGTTTGGCGACGGCGATGTTGAGCAGGCCGGTATTGGCATCGCTGTTGGACAGTGCGGCCATGATGCCGCCGCCGCCCTTCACTGGCAGATGCAGCCATTGCACGCCCAGCCGGTTGGCGATGAGCATCATGTCGATATGCGGACCAGTCAGCGCGCCAGGGCTCGCATAGCGGATCTTCATCGGGTTCTTCTTGGAGAACTCGACCATCGACTTCCAGTTCTTGATGTTCAGTTCCTTGCGGACCAGAATCATCGAAGGCGGCCCTTCGCCTGCGGGCGAGATGATCGTGAAGGCCTTGTTGAAGTCGACGCTCGGCTTCTGCGGCATCGTCAACAGGCCGCTGGTCATCGAACTGGGGCCGCCGAGCAGCGTGTATCCGTCAGCCGGCTTCTGCACGACATCCTCGATGCCGATGATGCCGTTGGCGCCCGGCTTGTTCTCGACGATGACGCTCACGCCAAGGATGACACGCAGTTCATCCGCCAGGGTCCGCAATGTGATGTCGGTGGCCCCGCCGGCGGCGAAGGCATTGACGATCCTGATGGGATGCGACGGCCACTTTTCCTGCGCGTAAGTGGCGCCCGCGCTCACCATGAGCGCAAGCAGGGACAGCATGACTTTCTTCATAGGCTTCTCCTCCAAAATTATTTTATTTGGACGACGCCTTAGCAGCGTCTACCTCGGCAGGGGAACACACGTTCGGGTGACTTATCAAGCGTCTGAGGGGATTTGCGCCATGCTCGGTATGGCGAGGGCACTACCCTGCAACGTCCCGAATGCGGTCAGCTAACCGCGAGCAAGGAGGCGCGCGCTGGAGGCGGGGGCTCTACTGTCGTTGTCCATATTGTGGACCGGTTCTGACCGGCGCGCCGCCCGGTCCGAAATGACCGCTTGCCGAACAATTGTTCTTGAGTGCCGAGGCATGGGCATTTCGTGGTGCCGGCGGGGCATGGTATGGCGCTCGCGCCCCGAGATGTCGGGCGCTCGCAGCCGGTGCCTGCCACCTGCGTGAGCGCCTGCAAGAACCTCACAACAAAGGATATACGAATGAAAAACTTGCGAACCGCTGCGGCATTGGCCGCGGCATTGGCGATGTCGGCTTTTTCAGGCGTCGCTTTTGCCCAGTATCCAGACAAGGCGATCCGCATGGTTGTTCCGCAGGCGGCGGGCAGCGCGACCGACAACGGCGCGCGCGTGGTCGCCCACGAACTCAGCAAGGTGCTGGGGCAGCCGATCGTCGTCGACAACCGCCCGGGCGGCGCCTTCTCCATCGGCAATGACGCGGTCGCCAAGTCCGCGCCCGACGGATACACAATCCTTGCGGGTAATATCGGCGGTTTCGCCATTGCCCCGAACATGATGGCGAAGCTGCCCTACGACATCGACAAGGACTTCCAGCCGGTGCGTCTGATGCAGATGACGCATCTGATGCTGATGGTCTCGCCGAAGCGCGACTTCAAGAACATCGAGGAACTGGTCGCCTACGCCAAGGCCAATCCGGGCAAGCTCACGCATGCCTCCTCGGCCACCGGTTCGCCGGGTCACGTCGGCGCCGAACTGTTCAAGCACATGGCCGGCATCGACGCCGTGCACGTGCCGTACAAGGGCGGCGCTGCGGCGATCTCCGACCTGATCGCCGGCCGCGTGGACTTCATGATGGAGAGCCTTGCGTCGGCGTCGCCGCATGTGAAGGCGGGCAGCGTGCGCGGCATCGGCGTCAGCGGCGCCGAGCGCTCGAAGGCCTTCCCCGACATCCCGGCCATCGGCGAAGTCGTGAAGGGCTACGTCGCGCCGTCATGGGCCGGCGTCCTGGCCCCGGCCGGTATGCCGAAGGAAGTGCTGGCGAAGCTCGCGGAAGCGCTCGACAAGGTTTCGGACTCGCCGAGCTACATCGAATACGTGACCAAGACCGGCAACGAGACCGTGAAGTCGGACCCCGAGAGCTTCACCAAGTTCATCAGGGCCGAGCGTGCGAAGTGGAAGGAAGTGGTTGAGCGCGCGGGCGCGAAGCTGAACTGAGTTCGGCCACTCGCGACAGACGCATGAACCCCGGTGTCATTGCGAGCGGAGCGAAGCAATCCAGATCGTTGAAGTAGCTGGATTGCTTCGTCGCTGTGCTCCTCGCAAAGACGGCCGCAAGTCTAGCGAATACGTGTGCGGCGAGCGTGGCCATGTGCTGCGCTCGCCGCAGGCGTTTTGCGAACGCGAGAAGCCACGTCACTGCCGCGCGAGATACATCCGCACCTTGGCTTCGAGGTCTTCGGTCGCGCCTTCGGAAACGTCGAGCATCGCTTTCTTGACCGTGCCCGTGAAGGCGAAGGGCGGTGCGTAATCTTCCGCCAGCATCACAGGCGATCCGTTGTCGGCGCCGATGACGGCGCCGCCGCCGAGTCCGAGCGAGATCGGAATGGTGACGGGCAGTTCGCCTGAGCCAACTTCCTTGCCGTCGATCAGCAGCTTGACCTTCACAGGCGCGCCCTTGCCGTGAGCGACGTCGGGCTTGCCGGTTGGAATGCATTCGAAGCTGAAGACGTGATCGCCCTCGGCAAGGTGGCCGTTCTTTGCCTCGACCTTGAAACGCTGGTCGGCGACATAATTGTAGCCGTAGGTGAGCTTGCCATCCTTGATGTAGAAGACATACCCGCCGTCATTGCCGCCCATGCAGAACAGTACGCCTTCCGCTCCCCCGTTGGGGACATGCGCATGCACTGATACGGCGTGCTGCGCATTCAGGACCGAAGGCAGAGCGTTTTGCGGCACGACCTGCGTGCCCGGATAGAATACGACCTGCTTCCGTGATGGAGCGATCTGCGGCCTCTGCTCCGCAAGACGCGCCGTGCCGCGGCTGTCGATCGGCAGTACGTTGTACTTGCCCGCCTCGGCATACCACATGCCGATCATCTCGATCAGCCGGGCGCGCTCACTGTCGCCGAGGTTCCTGGTCTCGCACGGATCGTCGTTGAGGTTGTAGAGTTCCCATCCCTTGGCATCGAGTTCGTTGAGCTTGTCGTGGTCGAGCGGCGCACCGAACGGCAGGCCCGCCTCCGTGAACGACGTCCCCGGCCATGGACACACCGCGCGCCAGCCGTCGTGGTAGAGCGAGCGGTGGCCGAACATCTCGAAGTATTGCGTCTTGTGCAGCGCCTCCGCCTTGGCGTTATCGAAGGACGATTTGAGGCTGACGCCCTGGATCGGCGACTGCGTCACGCCGCGGATCTGCGCCGGCGGCTCGATGCCGAGACAGTCGAGCACGGTCGGAACAAGGTCTATGGCGTGGCAGTATTGCGTGCGGATTTCGCCCTTCGCCTTGATGCCCTTGGGCCAGCAGACGATGAACGGGTCCGACACGCCGCCGCGATAGGTCTCGCGCTTCCAGCGGCGGAACGGCGTATTGCCGGCATAGGTCCAGCCCCAGGGATAATGGTTGAAGTATTTCGGACCGCCGATGTCGTCGATGGCGGCGAGGTTCTGCGCCAGGTCGTCGGGCACATTGTTGAAGAACTTGTTTTCGTTGATCGAGCCGGTCGGCCCGCCCTCGGCGCTGGCGCCATTGTCGGAGATCAGCATGATCAGCGTGTTGTCGTATTCGCCGGTCTCCTTGAGGAAACTGATCAGTTCGCCGATGTAGTGGTCGGTGTGCTCGAGGAAGCCTGCGAACACTTCCATCATCCGCGCATAGAGCTTGCGCTCGTCGCCCGACAGCGTGGACCAGTCCTGCACGTCCGGATCATGGCGCGACAGCTCGGCGCCCTTTGCGACGAGGCCGAGCTTCTTCTGCCGTGCGAACACCTTCTCGCGATAGGCGTCCCAGCCGTCGTCGAACTTGCCCTTGTACTTGTCAGCCCACTCCTTGGGGACGTGATGCGGGGCATGCTGTGCGCCGGTGCAGAAATACATGAAGAACGGCTTGTTCGGCGCGACCTGCTTGGAGTCGGCGATCATCGCCTTGGCCTTCTCCACCAGATCGGGCGTCAGGTGGTAGCCTTCCTCCGGAGTCTTTTCCGGCTCGGTCTGCGAGTTGTCGCGCACGAGTTCAGGGTAGTACTGGTGCGTGTCGCCGCCGAGGAAGCCGTAATAGCGTTCGAAGCCCCGTCCCAGCGGCCAGCGGTCATAGGGACCCGCCGCCGATGTCTGCTCTGTCGGCGTCAGGTGCCATTTGCCGAGCGCATAGGTGTTGTAGCCGTTCTGTAACAGGATCTCCGAGAGAAAGCCGTTTTCGAACGGGATGATGCCGTTGGAACCCGGGAAACCTGTCGAGATTTCCGTGATGCCGGACATCGCATTGGAATGGTGGTTGCGCCCCGTCATGAAGCAGGAGCGGGAAGGGGAGCACAGCGCGGTCGTGTGCATGTTGGCGTAACGCAGCCCGTCTTTAGCCAGCGCGTCGATGTTCGGCGTATTGATCGGGCTGCCATAGCAGCCGAGATGGCCGAATCCGGTATCGTCGAGCACGATGAAGAGCACGTTCGGCTCGCCCTCCCTGGCACGGTTGGGCGCCGGCCACGCCGGCTGCGATACGTCGAAGGTGCGGCCGATGACGCCCGGAAAGCTCTGACCGGACTTGTATTCTTTCAGCGGCATGTTCGTGTCCTCCAGATCAACGTGCTTGATCCTCGCGCGCAGCTTCGCTGCGGCGTGGCGGATCGGATGGCTCGTTTAAGATCGCGCTTCTCGGGAGAACGGCCCGTGCCTCGGGCGTCTCCGTCGCGTTCAGGTCAGCTTGCGCTCACACACAGCGGGAGGCCATTGGATGTTGACCCTATGCGCGGTCAGGTTTTTCCCTGAAGGTGGCAGGTGCCGCTTGCGTTTGCGTCGCGGATCGCGAACTCCAAAGGACGGGACTGCAATTCAACCTTCATCCAGTGGGAGCTTGTTCGGCCGATGACCTCCTCGCACAACCCGCTCATCCTTCCCGATGACCTGCCGGCGCCGCAGGACGACGGCGCGGCGCGACATCTGACCGGCGCTGCCTGGCCGGACATCGCCTTGCCGGCGACCGATGGCCGCGCGGTCAGCCTCGCGGGCGAGGCGGGCCGCAGCGTCGTCTACATCTACCCGCGCACCGGCCGCCCCGGTCAGGCACTTCCCGACGGCTGGGACGCCATCCCCGGCGCGCGGGGGTGTACGCCGCAGTCCTGCGGCTTCCGCGACCATTTCGCCGACCTTCGGGCGCTCGGCGTGGCGCGGCTCTACGGTCTCTCGACGCAGGATGGCGACTATCAGCGCGAGGCGGCCGAGCGGCTGCATCTGCCGTTCGCGATCCTGTCGGACGCGGACCTCCGGCTCACGCGCGCGCTCAATCTCCCGACCTTCGAGGTCGCCGGCATGACGCTGCTCAAGCGCATGGCGCTGGTGATCGACGACGGGCGGATCACCAAGGTGTTCTATCCCGTGTTCCCGCCGGACCGCAGCGCCGAGGAGGTGATCGGCTGGCTGCGGGAACAGCAGGGAACGTAAGGCGGGACTTGACCGCCGCGGCCATTCACGCCTCTTGTGCGCCGCATGAGCACCGAACCGAAAGTCCAGACCGTCACCGTCACGCCGGACGAGAACGGCATGCGCATCGACCGCTTCCTGGAGGCGCGGTTCCCGGGGCTGTCGTTCTCCCATATCCAGCGCGTGATCCGTAAGGGCGAACTGCGCGTCAACGGCAAGCGGGTCGACTCCAAGGACCGGCTGGAGGCCGGGCAGGCGGTGCGCATCCCGCCGCTTTCCGTCGCCTCGCCCAAGGCTGCCGAATCGGAGGACAGCGAGGCGGCCAAGACGCGCGCCTTCCTCAAGTCGATCATCCTCTACGAAGACGACGACGTGATGGTGCTCAACAAGCCGATGGGGCTGGCGGTGCAGGGCGGCTCCGGCACCGTGCGGCACGTGGACGGCATGCTCGACGTGCTGCGCGACAAGGCCGGTCAGCGCCCGCGACTGGTGCACCGGCTCGACAAGGATACAGCCGGCTGCCTGCTGGTCGCCAAGACCCGGTTCGCGGCCGCGGCGCTGGCCAAGAGCTTTCGCTCGCGCACGGCGCGGAAGATCTATTGGGCGCTGGTGCCGGGCGTGCCGAAGCCGCGCCAGGGCCGGATTTCGACCTATCTCAGCAAGGAGGAGGTCGAGCGCGACAGCTTCATGCGGGTGGCGCGCCACGGCGAGGACGGGGCGAGCCACGCCATCACCTATTACGCGGTGGTGGACACCGCCGCGCAGCGGCTCGCCTGGCTCTCGCTCAAGCCGGTGACCGGCCGCACCCACCAGTTGCGGGCGCATTGCGCCCATATCAAGCATCCGATCGTCGGCGACCCGAAATACTTCGACATCGAGAACTG
>Ga0182739_1002867_pt1 | contig 15680 bp, 13 predicted proteins | sample eDN5th30CBELigBY_FD_128873 | JGI IMG/M metagenome (GOLD analysis project Ga0182739, IMG submission 128873) | Enriched backyard soil microbial communities from Emeryville, California, USA - eDNA 5th pass 30_C BE-Lig BY (version 2) (version 2) | ecosystem: Environmental > Terrestrial > Soil >... | reverse complement strand
GGCGGCGATGATGACGATCGTCTGACCGGCGGAGGCGATCCCGAGCACCGCGGCGATGCCCAGGAGGACCCCGATGTGGCCGACGGTGAAGAACGAGCCGCTCTGCGCCTGGGCGACGAGCATGAGCACCGCCAGCACGACGAAGGAGAGCGCCGCCGGGGGGATGGCGGCGATCGTGCGGCCGAAGGAGCGCCGCGGACGGGCCGTGGACGCGGCGGGCGTGGTCGTCATGACGTGGCCTCCGGGGTGTCGTTCGCCGTCCGCTGTCGCGGGAGCCGGAGCCCGCCGAGCGGGATCCAGCGGCCGGTGACCACGCGCGAGAGGGCGAGAGAGAGGATGAGAAGTCCGCCGTCGACGATTCCCTGGTAGAAGGACGAGACGCCGGCGAACTGCGTCACGTTGGTGATGAGGGTGAGAGCGAGCGCTCCGGCCAGGGCTCCGGGGATGAGCCCCCGGCCCCCGGCGAAGGAGATCCCCCCCAGGACCGCGGCCGTGATGGCCTTGAGCGTGTACGACTGACCCGAGAGCGGATCGCCGACGGAGGTGATGCCGCTCAGGGCGATCCCGCCGAATCCGAGGAGCAGGCCCGCGATGCCGAAGACGAGGAGTTTCGTACCCGGCAGCGAGATGCGCGAGAGGAAGGCGCCGAGTTCGTCGGACCCGAGTCCGTACACCCGGCGCCCCGCAGGGGTGCGCGCAAACCACACCGTGGCCACGGCGAGCACGGCCGTCGCGATCATCGGCACCGCGCTGTACATCCATGCCGAGAACGCGCCGGGGATGCTCCCGCCCGGTCGCGACATGATGAACAGGGCGATGCCGGCCCAGATCGTCGACATCGCGAGCGTCACGATGATCGACGGCAGGCGGACGAATGCGACGAGGGATCCGCTCACGAGGCCACAGCCGACGCCCACGGCCAGTCCGAGCGCGATGGCCATCACGGGATCCGTCGGCGCGAGGGTCGCGATCAGCACGTTCACGAGGGTCATCACGGCACCGATGCTCAAGTCGATCTCGGCGATCAGCATGACGTAGCCGGCGGCCGCAGCCGCGAACAGGAGCACGAGTGACGAGCTGAAGACGAACTCGAGATTGCGCAGTGTCAGGAAGCTCGGCTGGAACAGCACGTTCACCACGACGAGCACGCCGAGGATCAGCCAGATGAGCAGGTCGCTCACCTCGATGCTGCGCACGACGCGGCGCGGTGGCGCGGACAGGGTGGTGGTCATCTCACGCTCCCAGCATTCTCTTGAGGATCTCGGGCTCGGTGATGTCGTCGCCGACGAGCTCGGCGACGACGGCGCGATCGTGGAACACGAGCACGCGATCGCACAGTCCCACCAGCTCGGGGAGCTCGGTCGAGTTGAAGACGACGCCGACACCCGACTCGGCGAGCGACCTCAGGACGGCGTAGATGTCGGCCTTGGCACCCGCGTCGATGCCACGGGTGGGGTCGTCGAGGAGCACGACCGCAGGCTCGGTGACAAGCGCCCGCCCGATCAGCACCTTCTGCTGATTGCCGCCGGACAGGGTGTCCACCGGCACCGCGGCGGTGTGGGTCTTGACCGAGAGGGTCTGGATGATCTCGGCGGCGAGCCTCGCTTCCCTGCGCCGCGACAGGAACCCGAGCCGGGAGACGCGCCGCAGCGCGCTGAGCGTCGCATTCGTGCGCACCGAGTGCTTCAGCAGGAGCCCCTCGGTGCCGCGATCCTCCGGCACGTAGGCGACACCACGGGCGAGCATGCGGGCGACGCTGGGCCGGGACACGGCGCGTCCGCCGACGGTCACACGGAGACCCCGGGTGATGCTCGCTCCCGCCAGCGCCCGCATGGCGTCCTTCTGCCCGTGCCCCTGGAGCCCGGCGATCCCGACGACCTCGCCGCGATGAACCTCCACGACGGCGTCGTCGAGCACCGGGACGACGGCGCTCGCGACGATCTCCGGCTCGGCCGTCCCCTCCGCCCGCGCCAGCCGCTCCAGCGGCGCGAGCGCCTTCCCCGACAGCTGTGCGAGCACATCGTGACGGGTGACGGAGGCCGCCGGCGACGTCGACACCAGCATGCCGTCGGTGATGACGCTGACGGTGTCGGCGACCGCGAAGACCTCGTCCATGCGGTGCGACACGAAGAGAACGGACCTGCCCGCCGCGGCGAGGTCGCGGCTGATGCGCAGCAGGTTCTCGGCATCCGGCTTGTCGAGCGAGGAGGTCGCCTCGTCGAGGATGAGCAGTCGCGGGTCGTTGGCGAGCGCGCGGGCGATCTCGACCAGTTGCAGCTGCGACAGGCTGAGGGTGCGGCAGGAGGCGCCCAGCGGCAGGTCGATCCGGTACTGCTCGAGGATCCGCTCAGCTCGGCGATGCATCTCGCGCCGATCGATCGTCCCGAGGAAGGTCGCCTTGTACTGCCCCAGCAGGATGTTCTCCGCGACCGACAAGGACGGGAGGACGGACAGCTCCTGGAAGACGGTCACGATCCCGGCCGCCGCGGCCGCGCGGGTGCTGCCGAGACGGACGGCGGCCCCGTCCGCGAGCACCGATCCGGCGGTCTCCCCGACGGTGCCGGAGAGGAGCTTCACGAGCGTGCTCTTGCCAGAGCCGTTCTGGCCCAGGACGGCGTGGACCTCACCGGGCGCGAATCGCAGTGACACATCGGTGAGCGCCTTGACGGGGCCGTAGACCTTGGTCAGGCCCCGGACGGCGATTCCTGCGGCCGCGGGGGCCTGCGGGGACTCGTGGGTCCCCGCAGGCCGGGCGGCCGCCTCGACGGGCGGCGTCACGATCAGCCCTCGGTCATGTAGTTCGCGTAGAGGTCCTCCTCGGACACGATCGGCACGTCGACGTGGGAGCCCGCGGGCGTGCCGAGCTCGAGGTACTCGTCGAGGGTCTCGTTCGTGATGAGGTCGTGGCTGAGGATCGGCTCGCGCTCGTTCATCGTCCAGCCCTGGCGGATCTTCACTCCGGCCCACAGCGCATCGAGCACGATCGCCGGCGAGACCACGATGCCGACCGTCTCGTAGCCGCGCGCGTCGCGCTCGGCGGCCCATGTCTCGAGGAATCCGCCGAGACCGTCGCCGACGATCGGTGGGAGCTCGAGACCCTCGTCCGCGAATGCGCTCGCGATGCTGGGCGCCATGCTGCCCTGCGTCCAGACGGCGGCGATGTCGGAGTTGTTCGCGAGCACCGTCGCCATCTTCTGCTTGGCCGTCGCGCCGTTCCAGTCGGCGTACTCCTTGATCACCGTGATGTCGGGGTACTGTTCGAAGACCGCCGAGGCCAGGGCCTCTCGTGCGTCGCTCAGAGGCGCGCCCGCCGTGCCGTTCATCATGACGACGGTGCCCTTGTAATCGATCAGCTCGGAGAGCTTCTCGGCGGTCTCGGCCGAGATCTTCTCCTCGTCCTGGTACATGTTGATCGACTTCTCGCTGGTGATCGGGTTGTCGAAGCTGATGACCGTGACCCCCTGATCGATCGCGTTGTCGACGACGCCGTTGAGCGCATCCGCCGAGGCTGCGTCGATGAGGATCAGGTTCGCACCCTGGTTCACCATCGTCTGGATCTGCTGGGACTGGGTCGCGGCGGTGCCGTCGGCGTTCTGGATGATGTAGTCGGCGATCACGCCGGACTCCTTGAGGTCGAGGGCCTCGGCCTCGAAGTCCTTCAGCATCTGGGGACGCCAGACCGAATCGACGTTCGAGTTGCTGAGACCGACGATGATGTCCTCGGTCTCGGCGGAGCTCGCGGCGGGTTCCGCCGCTTCGCCGCCGGCACAGCCGGCGAGGACCAGACCGGCCGCCACGAGTGCGGCGGCGGCGGGGATGAGACGCATCTTCTTCACGAGGTTCCTTCGCTGTCGGGATGAGGTGGAGCAGGGTGATGGTGCGCGGGTGGAGCAGTCGGCGAGTTCGGGGTCACACCATGACATCGCCGCCGGTCGCGTTCATGACGGCGCCCGTGTAGTAGGCGCCCCCCTCGGACGCGAGCAGGACGGCAGTCGGCGCGATCTCGGCGACGGTGCCGAATCTGCCGAGCGGGATGTCGGCGAGCTTGCGCTCGAGGATGTCGGCAGGCAGGGAATCGAGGAGCTCGGTGCGGATGGGCCCCGGGGCGATCGTGTTCGCGGTGATGCCGAACGGGGCGAGCTCGCGGGCGATCGCCCGCATGAACCCGTGCACCCCGGCCTTCACCGCGCAATAGTGCGGCATCCCGATCGATCCGATGATGCCGAGGTTCGATCCGATGCTGATGATCCGGCCCGAGCGCTGCGCCTTCATGACGCGCGCAGCGGCACGGGTGCAGTAGAAGACGCCGCTCAGGTTGACGCGGACCATGCGGTCCCACTGCGCGTCGTCGATGTCGGTGACGGCGCCCGTGTCGTCGATGCCCGCGTTGTTCACGAGCACGTCCAGTCGGCCGAACGTCGCCGCGATATGGGCGACCGCCGCTTCCACGGCCGCGGAGTCTCCGACGTCGAGGCCGAGCGCCACGGCGTCCGGGAGCGTGGCGGCGACCTCGGTGGCGCGATCCGCGTCGATGTCGGCCAGGATGACGGTCGCCCCTTCCGCGGCATAGGCCTCGGCGATGCCACGACCGATGCCTGTGGCAGCTCCCGTGACGAGGCAGACACGTCCGGAGAGCACCGATGGACGGCTCGCGGTCGCGGAGATCGATGACATGTCGCTCCTCAAGGGTGGGGAAGATCTACGTGGCATGCTACCCACCACGCCTCAGCTCAAGAGTGCAATTCCTGTGCCTTTTACGGCATGGAAACATGCATGTAACATGTCACTTAAGCCATGGAATGACGGCTGATCCGACAAGCAGCACCGGAACCGCGAGGACGGTGGTCAAGAAGACCGCATCTCGCGCCAGGACCGTGGCCCCGACGTACCGAGAGGCATAGACGAACACGTTCTGCGCCGTCGGAAGAGCGGCGCAGAGCACGGCGGCGAAGAGTTCCGATCCGCTCATCCCGAACACCAGCAGGCCCAGCAGCGCGGCGATCACGGGCGCGACGAGCGACTTCAGGACGACGGCGAGGATGATCGGCGCGCGCGATCCGCCCCGCAGCGGCAGCCCGCCGCGATACAGACTCATCCCGAACGCGAGCAGCATCATGGGCACGGTCGCGTGCCCGAGCATCTCGAAGGGGACGAGGAACCACTCGGGCAGGTCCAGCTGCAGCATGCTCACCCCGAGTCCGCACAGCGACGCCACGACGATCGGATTGCGGAACGGGCGCACGAGCCTGCGCAGCGGCCGCTCCCGCTCACCCGTGACGATGTCCAGCAGCGACAGGCAGATGGGCGCCAGCAGGATCAGCTGGAACAGCATCACGGGTGCGATGAGCGTCGCGCTTCCGAGGACGTAGGTGGCGACAGGGAGACCGAGGTTGCCCGCGTTCACATATCCGGACGCCAAGCCGCCGATGACCGTTCGCACGATCCCCCAGCGCGCCGCGCACCCGATACCCACGAACAGCAGGATGCACGCGAGCGAGGTGATCGAGACCACGGCGAGCCCGGGAGTGAAGATCTGTCCGATGTCCGCAGTCGACAGCAGGTAGAACATGAGCGCCGGCGTCGCGAGGTGGAAGGCCGTCCGCGACAGCACCGCCTCACCGGCCTCGCCGAGGAGACCGATCCGCCCGACGATGAATCCGACGGCGATGATCGATCCCACCACGCCGAAACCGATCAGTACCCCGTCCACGTCGCTCTCCGCACTATGGTTGCCTCAGACGTCCTGTGTAGGTAACATGCTACATACAGCACGCGAGTGCAATTCCGACGTTCGATGCGCTCCACCCGATGATGGGAACCGCCGCCATGACAACGCCTCTCCAGAAGGTCCGGTCTCATGAGAGCCTGACGAGCCAAGTGGTCGCGTCCCTGCGGGCGGCTATCGTCGCCGGCGACATGGCCGCAGGCGAGAAGCACTCCGTCGGGTCCATTGCGGCGCAGCTCGGCGTCTCCCGCACCCCCGTGCGCGAGGCGGTCCTCCAACTGGCCAAGCTGGGCCTCGTCGAGATCCTGAAGAACCAGGGGTTCGTCGTCGTCGAGCGCGACGACAACGAGGTCCTGCGGATCTTCCAGATCCGCCGCTGGCTCGAAGTCCCGGCCGCGGGCCTGGCCGCCGCCTCCGCCGACGAGGCCGCCAAGGCGCGCATCCGCTCCATGTATGACCGCATGCTCGAGGCCGCGCACGCGGCGGACCACGCCGCGCTCGAACGATACGACGCCCGGTTCCACTCCGCCGTCCTCGACGCGGTGGGCAATCCGCGTCTCACTCAGATCGTCGACGAGCTGCGCGATCTGCTCATCACCCGGCAGCACACCACCACCGAGCGCTCACGCGGGATGATCGACATCGCACACGATCACGACGGCATCCTCGGCGCGATCGAGGCGGGAGACCCGCAGCGCGCCGAGCGGGAGATGGCCCAGCACCTCGACCTCACCCGCGACGGCGTCATCGCCATCCTCTGACGCCTGCAGCGCGCGGGGGTCACGCCCCGGCGTCGGTCGCCCAGTCCCCGACGGCCGCGGCGTCCCCGAGCACGTCCTCGTGGTTGTGCAGGAGGCGCCATTCGCCCACGTCTCGGCGCCATACGCTCGTGTTCCGCACGAATCGCCAGTGCGACGAGCCGCCCGCGCGGACCCGGAACACGTGACGGATGAGGGCGAGGTCACCGAGCAGATCGACGCGCGGCTCACCGGTCTCGATCTCGAACACGGCGTCATCTCCCGGGTCCGGTCGATCCCGTCGCACGTCGCGCAGGGCGTCGAGCCCTTCGATCAGGGCGACCGCGTCGGTGTCCCAGAACGTGGCATCCGGAGCGAGCAGCCGGTCGACGCCCTCGCTGTCGCCGCGTTCGGCGAGCCGGTACATCTCCCTCACACGGCTCCAGACCGCGTGCCTCTCGTCGGCGCTCATGCGGCCACGCTCGCCGGCACGGCGCGGATCAGCTCGGCCGTGTACTCGGCCGTCGGCCGGGCCAGGACGTCGTCGACCGCTCCGCTCTCCACGACAGAACCCGCATTCATGACGAGCACGCGGTGCGCGCTGCGCCGGACGACGGCGAGATCATGAGTGATGAGCACGTAGCTCACGCCCAGGTCCGCCTGCAGCTCGGCCATGAGATCCAGCACCTGCTCCTGCACGATCACGTCGAGCGCCGAGACCGGCTCGTCGCAGATGACGACCGACGGCGCGGTGGCGAGGGCTCGGGCGATCGCGACCCGCTGCCGCTGACCACCGCTCAGCTCGGTGACCCGGCGATCGGCGAACGAGCGTGCCAGTCCGACACGGTCGAGCAGCTCGACCACGCGCTCCCTGCGCGCCGCACGCGTGCCGACGCGGCCGACGGCGAGAGGCTCGGCCACCGCACGGGCGACGCTGAAGCGCGGGTCGAGCGAGCTCGACGGGTCCTGGAAGACTGCCTGCATCTCGGACCGGCGCGCACGGGCCGCGGGCGTGGCGAAACCCGTCACGTCGAGACCGTCGAGCCGGACCGTGCCCGCGTCGGGCGCGACGAGGCCGAGGACGATGCGCGCCGTCGTGCTCTTGCCGGAGCCGCTCTCGCCGACGATCGCCAGCGTCTCTCCTCGTGAGAGCGTGAAGGAGACGTCACGAACGGCATGGTGCACGACGCGCGCGCCGCTGGCCGTCCGAGAGTGGAACGACTTGTCCAGTCCCTCGGCTATCAGGATGGGCGGACCGTCGGCGGCGCGCGTCTGCGTCCCCGGGTCGTCGAGCCGCGGGACCGCGCTGACGAGCTGACGGGTGTAGGAGTCGACCGGAGCGGCGAAGACGGCCGCCGCGTGCCCCTCCTCGACGATGCGACCCTCGCGCATGACGAGGATGCGATCCGCACGGTCCCGAGCGACGCCGAGATCATGCGTCACGAGGAGCAACGCGGCGCGAGTGCGCTCGGAGAGCTCGTCGAGAAGGTCGAGGATGCGGCGCTGAACCGTCGCGTCGAGCGCGGATGTCGGCTCATCGGCGAGGATCAGAGCGGGATCGCTGGCGATGCCCGCGGCGATGAGGGCTCGCTGGCGCATCCCCCCGGAGAGCTGGTGCGGGAACTTGGCGGCGCTGCGGGCCGAACGCGGAAGCCCGACGCGGTCCAGGAGATCCCCGGCCAGACCGCGGGCGGCGCCACGACGGAGCCGGCCGTGCACCACGGGCGACTCCACGACCTGCCTGCCGACGCGCAGCAGCGGGTTGAGGCTGGACAGCGGATCCTGGGGGACGAAGCCGATCCGCTCGCCGCGGATGCGTCGCCATTGCGTCTCCGTCGCAGATGCGAGGTCCGTTCCCTCGAACCGGATGACGCCGGACTCCTCGGCGCCGCGGGGCAGCATGCCCAGGACGGCCTTCACCAGAGTCGACTTGCCGGAGCCCGACTCGCCCACGATCGCGACGCGCTCGCCGGCATCGACGCTCAAGGACACGTCGTCGACGGCCGCGACGTCTCCGAAGGCGACGCGCAGACCGTCGATGTGCAGCAGGGGCGCAGACTCGACCTGGATCATCACGCCAGCCTGTCAACCTCTCGCGATACGCCGTCGCCCGCGGTAACAGAACGACATGCGACGCCCCCGTTGACGTCGTCGCGTGTTTACATGACTGTCGATCCGGCAGTTCGGCATACCCCGCTCCCGCCGCCGTCCGTTCTCGGACGACCACTCCCCCAACAGAGAGGCTCAGGGGTATGTCCATCTTCACCAAGCGCCGCGGGGCGGTCGTGGCCGCCGCCGTGGCGACCGCGCTCGTCCTCGGGGGCTGCGCCGCCGGCCCCGGCTCCACGTCACCGTCCACGGACGAGGACGTCGTCTTCACATTCAGCGGTCTTCCGACCGCGTGGGATCCGGTGGCCAACAGCAATGGTCTCGGCAGTCTCGCCGTGATCCGGAGCGTCTACGAGGGACTGGTCGACCAGGTGCCCGGAACGTACGACGTCGAACCGGGTCTGGCGACGGACTGGACCGTCTCGGACGACAAGCTCGAGTACACCTTCACCCTCCGGCAGGGTGTCGAGTTCAGCGACGGCACGCCGTTCGACGCCGATGCCGTCGTCTACAACTTCGAGCGGATCAACGCGCTCGGCGGACAGGTCGCCGGCATCCTGTCGAATGTGAGCGAGACCGTAGCCGTCGATTCCTCGACGGTGCGCCTCACACTCTCACAGCCGCAGATCCAGTTCCTCGAGGCGCTGTCGTTCGCGGTCTTCGCCTCGCCCACCGCAGCGAAGGAGAACGAGGCCGACGGCGACTGGGGCAGTGCGTGGCTCGCCCAGAACTCCGCCGGCACCGGCCCTTACATCGTGGGTGACAAGGTCGAGGGACAGAGCCTCGAACTCGACCGCAACGACGAGTACTGGGGCGGATGGGAGGACGGTCAGATCGACACCGTCCGGTTCGTGGCCACGCCCGATGCCACGACCGTCGTGCAGCAGCTCCTGCGCGGAGAGGTCGATCACGTCAGCGGCATCATGTACCCGCTCGTCGACTACCTCGATCAGCTCGAGGGCTCGGACGAGGTCACGGTCTACCGCGCGGAGGGCACGCAGATCGACCAGATCCAGCTCAACACGCAACGGGCGCCGCTGGACAACAAGCTCGTCCGCCAGGCGATCCAGCTCGCGTACGACTACGAGTCGGCGCTGCAGGCGGCATACAAGGGCGAGGGCGTCGTGCCTTCCGGAGGCCTCCCTGCGGGCTACCCCGGCTTCGACTCGAGCCTGCAGCCGCTCGCCAGGGACCTCGACCGCGCCAAGCAGCTCCTGGCCGAGTCGGGCGAGAAGATCGACAAGCTGACGCTGTACTACTACGAGCCGCTCGCGTTCGAGAAGGCCGAGTCGCTGATCCTCCAGGACTCGCTCGCGGAGCTCGGCATCGAGCTCGAGGTGACGGCGACCACGTGGGACCAGATGGTCGAGGCGCAGAGCTCGCCCGCCACCGCCCCGGACTTCAACAACCTGTGGCACGGGCCCATCACAGCCGACCCCGCCGAGTACCTCGGCTCCTACTTCCACAGCAAGTTCATCGGCGGGTACAACTGGTCCTTCTTCGACAACGCCGAGTTCGACGAGCTGATCGACGAGGCGCAGTACGCAGCCGACGAGGAGACCCGGGACGCGGCACTGGCCGACGCCCAGGCGATCCTCATCGACGAGGCTCCCGCAGTGTTCGCCGCAGTGCCGAACCGCGTCGAGGTCATCAACGCGCGGTTCACGGGGTACGCGGTGCACCCTGTCGACTACGGCGGCGACATCTTCTTCTACGACCTTCGCGTCGCAGAATGAGCTCGTGGGGTGGGGGACGCGGCGTCCCCCACCCCTTCCGTTCCCAGAGAGGCCGCCGTGTCCGTTCCGCTGCTGGTCGTCCGACGCATCGCATCGATGCTGGTCGTGCTGCTGCTCATCGTGGTCGTGAGCTTCTTCGTCACGCGCGTGCTTCCAGGAGACCCCGCGACGACGCTCGCGGGGATCGGCACGAGTCCCGAGCAGATCGAGGTGGTGCGGCGCAACCTCGGTCTCGACAAGCCGCTGCTCGAACAGTTCGCGCAGTACCTCCAGTCCGTCGCGGCCCTCGACTTCGGATCCTCGCTGCGATCGAAGCAGCCGATCTCGGTCGAGATCGGCGCCCGCCTCCCGGCCACGATGGAGCTCGCGCTCTTCGCTACCGTCGCCTCCTCGGTCGGCGCCGTGCTCCTCGCGATCCTCGCCGTCGGAACGCGCAGACGCGGAGTCGACACCGCGGTGCGTATCGGAGCGGTGATCGGGTCGTCCGCGCCCGTGTTCTGGCTCGCGCTGCTGCTGCAGCTGGTCTTCTACGGCTGGCTCCAGGTCCTGCCGTCCGGCGGCCGACTCCCCTTCTCACAGTCCGCACCCCCCACGGTGACGGGGTTCTACACGATCGATGCGCTGCTCGTCGGGGACCTGGCCACGTTCGGCACCGCCGTGGTACATCTGATCCTGCCGGTGGCCAGTCTCGCGATTGCCAGCCTCGGCGCACTGACCAGACTCATGCGGGCGCAGCTGCGCGACGAGATGCGGACCGACTATGTCGCGACGGCCCGTACCCGCGGCGGCAGCCGGTTCCGTCTGCTCGCCCGCCACGCCCTGCCCAACGCCGCGAGTCCGGCGATCACCGTCATCGGCATGGAGTTCGCGTTCCTGGTGGCAGGAGCGATCTTCGTGGAGCGCATCTATCAGTGGCCCGGTCTCGGAAGCTACACGTGGGAGGCGATCGTCGGCCTCGACTATCCCGTGGTCTCGGCCGTCGCCGTCACCCTGGGCATCGTGTTCGTCCTGACCTCGCTCCTCGTCGACGTCGCCTACCGCCTCATCGATCCGAGGATCCGTCTCTCATGATCCTGCGCACGCTCTTCCGCGACACGGCGACCGGCTTCGCCACGGTCGTCCTGGCGGCCGTCCTGCTGATCGTCGTGCTGGGCACCGCGCTCTCTCCCTACGCGCCGAATGCCATCGACACGACCCAGCAGCTCCTCTCGCCGAGCATCGCGCATCCGTTCGGCACGGACGAGTTCGGCCGAGACCTGTTCACGCGATTCGCCCACGGCGGGTGGACCTCGCTCGGGCTCGCCATCGCGATCGTCGCCGCATCCGGAGTGATCGGCCTCCTCATCGGCACCGCGTCGGGCTACCGCGGGGGTGCGCTCGACACAGTCGTCATGCGCGCGTGCGACGCGTTGCAGGCCTTCCCGCTGCTGCTGCTGGCCATGCTCATCGCGTATGCCCTCGGCCGCGGCACCTGGCCCCTCTTCGTCGCCCTCGCCGTCGCCTACGTGCCGTACTTCGTCAAGGTCTCCCGCGGAGTCACGCTCTCCAAGCGCGAAGCCGTCTACGTGGAGGCAGCGCGCACGCAGGGCGCCGGCACGGGCCGGATCCTGGTGACCCACGTGCTGCCGCACGTCTTCCCGCCCGTGCTCACCCAGATGACGATGGCGGCCGGCAGTGCGCTGCTGGCCATCGCGGGCCTGTCGATCATCGGGCTCGGCGCGCCCGCACCCTCCCCGGAATGGGGTGCGATCCTGGCCGGAAGCGCCACGCACGTCTTCCAGGCGTGGTGGTACGTGGTCATCCCCGGTGCGCTCATCACCCTCACCGCCATGACCTTCAGCCTGCTGGGCGACTCCCTCCGAGACACGTTCGACGAGGGCGCCTCCACTCTGGGGAGGCGCCGCTCCCGCGCCGCCGCGGTCAGGCGAGCACAGGCTCGCCGAGCGCCAGCATGATCCGGTTGGCGAAGTTGAAGTAGCCGACGCTGTGGACGAAGTCGAGGGCGGCGGTCGCATCGCCTGACTCGGCCACCAGCGCCGCCACGAGCACGTCGTTCCAGGCCAGCGGCGTAGAGGTGATGGTCAGTGCCGCTTCGGCGAAGACGTTCCAACGGCTGCCCAGATCGACCCGCGGACCGTCGTCGAGCAGCGCGCGTACGTCGGCGGATCGGCCGGAGAACTTCTCCGTCGCGCGACTGTGCACCGATGCGCAGTAGAGACAGCCGTTCTCCCGGGACACGACGAGGGCGCCCAGTTCCCGCTCGGCCCGATCTAGGCCGCTCGCACCGTCCGCGAAGATGTCGTCTTCGAGCCGGCTCAGCGGCAGCGAGATATAGGGGTCGCGGGCCGAGAGCCGGAACGAGGGCGACGATGCACGACGTTTGCCGAACAGTCCGACCCAGTCGACCTTCCCCTCCGTCGCCGCGCGGTCGTCGGCGATCCACGGCTTCCATGCCACGACGCGATCGGTGAAGGCGCGCGGGTGCTCCCCCGGCCGGCCGGGGTCTGGCGAGGCAGATCCCCGCGCCGCGTTCCGGGCGCTCTTCCCGCGATCTGAGGAGCCGTCGGCCGCCGGGGGGACACTCCCCGTACGGACGGCCCGCGCGATCGCGCGGGCACCCACCGCGACCCGGAGCTGGAAACTCAGCGCGGCGACGATCTGGGTCAGGATGACGATCTGATCGCCCGTCCAGCCGGCCTCGCGGAGACGCTCCAGATGCTCACGGGACGTGTCCCGAGGGTGCAGCAGCACGAGGTGGGCGTACTCGAGAGCCCGGGCGATCCGCACGCCGAACACCGTCGACAGCGGAAGACGCAGGTCCGGCCCGGCGCTCGACTCCGCGACCAGGGCCGAGTCCTCGGCGTACGCTCCGAACGGTCCGGCGGCACCTGATCGGTCGGCGAGGGTGAGCACCGCTTCCTCGACCTCTCCCGACACGCCGAGCGCATTCAGACGCTCCCCGTAGAAGGAGACCGCCGCCGAGTCTCGGTGCAGTGCCGCGACGAACAGGGCGATCACGGAGCGGTCGGCGGGCGTGAAGCCGTAGTCGCCGTGCGCCGGGGCGAAGATGGCCTCGTGCACCGCCTGCAGCTGTTCGTGCACGGTGGGGCGTGCTGCCCGCAGCGAGGCCGCGTCGAGCCCCGCGATGGCGTCGATCGCGTCCCGTTGCGCGGTCGATACGGTCATGCGCGCGCCTCCCCGATCGAGGCGTCGGGATCCACGGCAGGGAGCCCCAGATTCTCACGGAGCGTCTCGCCCCGATAGGTCGGGTCCCAGATGCCCCGGCGCTCGAGGATCGGGAGGACATGGTCGAAGAACGCGTCGGAGTCCCGCGGGACCACGGGCGCCTGGATCACGAAGCCGTCGGCGGCGCGACGGGCATGCCACTCGGTGAGCGCATCGGCCACCTGCTCCGGCGAACCCACGAAACGCAGGTGCCCTGACCGTCCTGTCGCGGCGAAATGCTCGCGGATTTCGGTGACCGTCCGCGGCTCGGCGGCCAGATAGGCGTGCACCTGCGAGTACCAGCTCTGCGGGCCGTTGATAGCCGAGGGCGGGACGAGCTGCCCGGACTCGACGACGCGATCGGGGTCGCTCGTGCGGACGTCGAAGCCCAGCACCCACGACAGCTCGGTGGCGGTGTCGGCATCCGCACCCCATTCGCGCAGTTCGCGTTCGAGCCTGCGCGCCTCCTCTTCCGTCGACCCGACAACGGGGATGAGTCCTGGGAGGATGCGGATGCCGTCGGCCGGGCGTCCCTCCGCGACCAGGCGCGCCCGGACGTTCTCGGCGAAGGAGGCCGCGGTACGGACGTCCTGCTGCACGGAGAAGATGAGCTCGGCGTGGCGGGCGGCGACCGCGAGGCCATCGGGGCTCTGACCCGCGTGTGCGAGGAGGGGCCACCCCTGCGGGGGGCGGGGGACGTTCAGCGCCCCGGCGATCGAGATGTGATCGGAGTGGAAGTCGACCGGGCGGATCGATCCCTCTCGCGTCTGCGTGCCGGCGGCACGATCGATCTGGACGGCATCGGCGGCCCACGAGGACCAGAGTCGCTTCACGGCCTGCTGATACTCGTCCGCCCGCGCGTATCGCACGGCGTGGGCGGCGTGCGAGTCGTGCCCGAAGTTGCGAGAGGCCGTCTCGTCCGCCGTCGTGACGACGTTCCAGCCCGCACGGCCGCCGCTGATGTGGTCGAGCGAGGCGAGCTGGCGCGCCACGTTGTACGGCTCGGTGTAGGTCGTGGAGATCGTCGCGATCAATCCGATGTGCGAAGTGACCGCGGCCAGCGCGGACAGCAGTGTCAGCGGCTCGAGGGGCTGGGCGAGATGGTCGCCCCGGTCTCGGCCGAGCGCGAGCGCATCCGCCATGAAGAGCGCGTCTATCCCCGCAGCCTCCGCGCGCCGAGCCAGATCGACGTAGAGCCGCAGATCCGTCGCCTCGTCGATACGGGAGGACGGGTCCCGCCAGGAGCCGGAGGAGTACCCGCCGGGACGGAGCAGGAGCGCGAAAGAGAGAGTCATACTTCCTCAACGGTCGAATCGAGGGCCGAACAGCCCGCCTTCTGCCGCGCAGGGGTATGCCCGCCGGTGTGCGCGATCGCACATCTAGAAACTACCCGTGCTCGATCCGGCCGGTGGACGTGTTGCGGATTGCGACGGCCGATCGAGGGGACTCGCCGAGAGATCCCGATGATGGAGGGGTGGTAGCGGCATCCCTCGGTCACCGCGTCGTGATCGTCGGCGCCGGTCCCCGCGCGATCGTCCTGCTCGACCGCCTGGGCGCCCATGCCGCCCGCACCGGCCGCGTGCTCGCCGTCACTCTCGTCGACCCCTACCCCGCCGGCGCGGGTCGGGTCTGGAACACCCTCCAGCCTCGAGCTCTGCTCAACAACACGAGCGTCTCGGACACCACCGTCTTCTGCGACGACTCCATCCGCAGCGCGGCCGCGATCGACGGCGGGCCGAGCCTCTACGAGTGGTGCCGAACGATCGCGAGAGAGCACGCGGACGACCGTGTCAGACACGACGCGGCGCACGTCGAGCCGTGGTCGAAACCACCGCGCGCGCTGCAGGGCGAGTACTACCTGTGGGCTCTGCGGGAGGTGATCGACCGTCACCGGTGCACCCTCCGTGTCGACGAGAGACGAGCGCGCGCGGAGCGTCTCTCGTTCCGCGCTGGTCCGCGCGTCGTCCTCGACGACGGTGATCATCTGGATGCCGATGCCGTCGTGCTGTCGATGGGGTTCGTCGACGACGAGCGGGTGGCCGCGCTGCGGCGGGCGCTCGAGCTCGACGGCGGCTCGCAGCCGGCGCGCCGCGCCCGGCTGCTGGCGCTGCTCGCGATGGAGCTCGTCTGGGACGGCGACCCGGACGG
>Ga0182739_1002866_pt1 | contig 15689 bp, 20 predicted proteins | sample eDN5th30CBELigBY_FD_128873 | JGI IMG/M metagenome (GOLD analysis project Ga0182739, IMG submission 128873) | Enriched backyard soil microbial communities from Emeryville, California, USA - eDNA 5th pass 30_C BE-Lig BY (version 2) (version 2) | ecosystem: Environmental > Terrestrial > Soil >... | reverse complement strand
CTTCCTTGGTAAGGAAGAGGTAGTGGGTCCGATTCCCACAGGGGGCTCGGCTCGGTAGCTCAGATGGTTAGAGCGCACGACTCATAATCGTGAGGTCGGGAGATCGATGCTCCCCCGAGCTACTGGTTGGTTTCCAGCCCGATACGGGCGCCTTAGCAGCACGGCGCTGGCCTGCGCAATCCCCTCGGATCCGCCGGGCGGCGCGCGTAGCGTGCCCTCATGGTCAAGATCGCAGTCGGGTTGTTCATCCTGTGCACGCTGCTGGCGATGGTGGCGTTCGTCCTCGCCGAGCTCGCATGGCTCGGCCTCGTCGTGCTCATCCTCGCATCGGGGGCGCTGTTGTCGGGCTTCGTCTTCGACCGGCTCGAGGGCAAGGTCGGCCCAGTGCGCTCGACGCGGCAGGCGAGCTGACCTTCCGCGCTCGCGGCGGGCCGGTCTAGGGTTAGGGCATGTCGTTCAGCGTGGGTCGCTTCTCGGAGGACCCGCTCTCCGCGGCGATCGAGCGGGCGCTCGAGGACGCGGAGCTGCGCGGGGGCGACTCGCTCGGCGGCACGAGCGGCATCGTCGTCATCGACGTCGATCCCGCCGCGGTCGAGACGGGTGACGTCGGCACGGGAGTCGCGAGCGACGCGGACGGCGACGGCGACTGAGCCGCGCCGCGCGTCGAGCCGTACGAGCCCCTGACGCATAGGGCCCGAGCTACGACGATTTCGCCCGCTTCGTCGACTTCGCCGGCGCCTTGCGCTTGGGCGCGGACCGCTTGCGGTCGACGCTGCGCTTGAGCGCCTCCATGAGGTCGATGACCTCGCCGCCTTCGGGGCGCGCCGGCGCGTCGATGACGTCCTCGACGTCGACCGCATCGCCGCGCTCGAGCTTGGCCTCGATGAGCTCGCGCAGTTGCTCCTGGTACTCGTCCCGGTAGTCGGCGGGGCGGAAGTCGCTTTCGAGGCTCTTGACGAGCGCGTCGGCGAGCTCCTGCTCCTTCGCGCTGATCCGCGGCTTGCTGTCGAGCACGGGGAACTTCGCCTCGCGCAGCTCGTCGCCCCACAGCAGCGACTGGAGGACGAGGGCGTCCTCGTAGACGCGCAGCGCGCCGAGGTGCGTCTTGTTGCGCAGCGCGAACTGCACGATCGCGGTGCGCTCGGTGCGCAGCAGCGTCTTGCGCAGCAGTACGTACGCCTTGACCGCGCCCTTCTCGGGCTCCAAATAGTAGCTGCGCTCAAATGTGATGGGGTCGACCTGCTCGCTCGGCACGAACTCGACGACCTCGATCTCGTCGCGGCTCGCCTCGGGCAGCGCCTCGAGGTCCTCCTCGTCGAGGACGACCCGGCGATCGCCCGCGTCGTAGGCGCGGTCGATGTGCTCGTAGGGGATGACCTTGCCGCAGATCTCGCACCGTCGCTGGTAGCGGATGCGCCCGCCGTCCTTGTCGTGGACCTGGTGAAGGGCGATGTCGTGGTCCTGCGTCGCCGTGTAGATCTTCACGGGGACGTTGACCAGACCGAACGCGATGGACCGCTTCCCGATTGCTCGCATGCCATCTGTTCTGGACCGCGCGCGCCCGAGTGTCAACCCTGTGGACCGCGGCGCCGGGTCGGCGTAGCGTGCGCGCATGGCGCCGAGCAGTGAGCAGCAGGTGGAGGTCGCGGGCCGTCGCCTGCGCGTCACGAACCTCGACAAGGTCCTGTACCCGGAGACGGGCACGACGAAGCGGGACGTCATGCGCTACTACGCGGAGGTCGCGGAGGTGCTGCTGCCGTACGCGGCCGGTCGGGCGGTGACGCGCAAGCGCTGGGTCGACGGCGTGGACGGTCCCGTCTTCTTCCAGAAGGATCTCGAGTCCTCGGCGCCGGATTGGGTGCCGCGCCGCGTCATCCACCACAAGGATCACGACAACGACTATCCGGTCCTCGATGCGCGGACCGGTCCGGCGACGCTCGCGTGGTTCGCGCAGGTCGCGGCGCTCGAGCTGCACGTGCCGCAGTGGCGGTTCGCAGATGACGGGACGCCCGGCAACCCCGACCGCATGGTCTTCGATCTCGACCCGGGCGAGGGCGTGGGTCTCCCCGAGTGCGTCGAGGTCGCGAAGCTCGTCCGGGCGATCCTCGACGACATGCAGCTCGTCAGCGTGCCGGTGACGAGCGGCAGCAAGGGCATCCACGTCTACGGCGTGCTCGACGGCACGCACACGTCGGACGAGATCAATGCGCTCGCCAGGGAGCTCGCGCGAGCACTGGAGGCCGATCACCCGGACCTCGTCGTGTCGACGCTGCGCAAGGCCGACCGTCGCGGCAAGGTCCTCGTCGACTGGAGTCAGAACAACGCGTCGAAGACGACCGTCGCACCGTACTCGCTGCGCGGCCGCAGCCGCCCGACCGTCGCGATGCCGCGCACCTGGCGCGAGATCACCTCGGGGCGCCTGCGCCAGATCGAGTACCGCGAGGTGGCCGGGATCCTGCGCCGCCGCGGGGATGCGGCCGCCCCGCTTCGGCCGCAGGGAGCCGACCGGCTCGCCGAGTATCGCAGCATGCGGGATGCGTCGAAGACGCCCGAGCCGGTGCCCGAGGAGCCTCCGCGCGCGCGCGGTGGTGCCGAGCCGGCGTTCGTCATCCAGCGGCACGAGGCCAGCCGCCTGCACTACGACTTCCGACTAGAGCACGACGGCGTGCTCGTCAGCTGGGCCATCCCGAAGGGGGTGCCGGGCCTCGGCGAGCGCAATCGGCTCGCGGTCCACGTCGAGGACCATCCCCTCGCGTACGCGTCGTTCGAGGGCGACATCCCGAAGGGCGAGTACGGCGCCGGCCACGTCGGCATCTGGGATCACGGCACCTATGTCGCGCAGAAGTGGCGCGACGGCGAGGTCATCGCGACGCTGCACGGACAGCCGGACGGCGGCCTCGGCGGCGCGCCCGCGAAGGTCGCGCTCATCCGCACCGACCGCGACGCGGACAAGGACTGGATCATCCACCGGATGGCGCTCGAGCCGGTCGCAGCGCCAGAGTCGCAGACCAAGTCGACGCCCAAGTCCCGGTCCACGCCCCCGTCGAAGCCCAAGCCCCGCCGACGCAGCCGCGTCGATTACCGCCCCATGCTCGCGGTCCTCGGCTCGAAGCGGACGCCGCCGACCGGCGACGACCTCGCGGTCGAGATGAAGTGGGACGGCGTGCGGGCGCTCGCGACCGTGGCGGACGGGACCACTCGGCTCACGAGCCGCAACGGGCTCGACATCACGCCGACCTACTCGGAGTTCGCGGACCTCGCCGACCGTCTCGGCGGGCGCGACGCCATCCTCGACGGGGAGATCGTCGCGCTCGACCCGAGCGGCTACCCGAGCTTCGGGCTCCTGCAGCAGCGGATGCGCCTCACCGACCCGCGCCGGGTGCGCGCCGCGATGCGGGAGGTCCCGGTGCGGTTCATGCTCTTCGACGTCCTCGCGGTGGACGGTGAGAACGTCATGGACGCGCCCTACCGCGAGCGTCGCCGCCTCCTGGAGGCGCTCGTGCGCCAGGACGACGCCGTCCTCGTGCCACCCGAGTTCGACGGCACGATCGCGGAGGGCCTCGAGCGGGCGGCGGAGCTGCGACTGGAGGGTGTCGTCGTCAAGGACCGCGACGGGACCTACGCCCCGGGGCGACGCTCGGCCGCCTGGACGAAGCTCAAGCTGCACCGCACGCAGGAGGTCGTCGTGGCGGGTTGGCGCCCCGGCAAGGGCGCCCGTGCGGGCGGGATCGGCTCGCTGCTCCTCGGGGTGCCCGAGGATGGTCGGCTCCGCTACGCCGGTCGGGTCGGGACCGGGTTCGATGCGGCGGCCCTCGCCGAGCTCGCCCGGCTCGCGAGGCCGCTCGCGCGCAAGACGAGCCCCCTCGTCGACGTGCCGAGCGCGGACGCCCGGGACGCGCACTGGCTGCGCCCCCAGATCGTCGGCGAGGTGGAGTTCTCCGAGCGCACCCGCGACGGGCGACTGCGTCATCCGAGCTGGCGGGGCCTGCGCCCGGACAAGGCCGTCGCCGACGTCCGCGCGGAATGACTTCCTGACGCAACTGGGCTATGGTCGCTCGGATACCCGCCAGCTGTCATAAGGGAAGCGAGTACCACCATGGCGAAAGAACAGTCGAAGAAGGTCGCGAAGCAGACCCTCAAGGAGAAGCGCGAGCAGAAGCGGTCGAAGACCGAGGTCACGCCTCGCCGCAAGGGCGGCTAAGCCCATAGCGCGTCGGGGTGGACCCAGTCAAGCCCCGCGCGCGTGCTTCCGGGCTCGCCTAGCCTCGTCGTATCAAGCCACGGGACCACCCCCCCTCAGGGTCCCGAGCGCGAGAGGCCGGACCACACCCGGTGAGCGCAGACGGCCTGAGTGCCCTTCCGGTCTGGCGGCGCGAGACGGGCACTCAGGCCGTATTCTCTTGCCCGCGGCGAGTGACATCGGCCTGCGCCTGCTCTACCCTGGCGTTCTATATCGGGCGCATCATGCGCGAGGGGGCCGGAGATGAATCTCGACGTCGGCGATGCCGCCCAGATCGCGAGCACCGACGCGACGCCGCGCGCCGACCGGATCGTCGTCGCCTCCGCGATCATCACGATGGACGAGGCGCGCCCGCGCGCCGAGGCGGTCGCGATCGACACCGCGACGGGGACGTTCGCGCGCGTCGGCGACCGGGCCGAGCTCATCGCGTTCTATCCGGACGCGGAGCTCGTCGACCTCGGCGCCGCGACACTCATGCCCGGCTTCATCGACTCGCACAGTCACCCGATCGTCAGCGGCATGACCTGCCGCGAGCCGGCGCACTGGATCGCGCCGTACGTCGGATACCCGACCTACGCGGACGTGACGGCGCTGTTCGCGCGGCTCGAGGCGCAGACGCCGGCGGGCGACGGTCTCATCTTCAACGGCCTGGATCGCACCCTGCAGTCGGCGCCGGAGCTGACGAACGTCGAGCTCGACGGTTTCTTCCCCGACCGTCCGGTCGCTGTCGTCGACAACTCGGGCCACGAGGTCTACTTCAACACGGCGCTCATGCACCTCCTCGGCTGGGCCGACGGGACACCGCCGGCGGATCCGGTCGGCGCGCGGTTCGGCCGCAACGCCGACGGCACGTCGAACGGCCGCGCCTACGAGCTGCCCGCCGTCATGGCGGTCGCGACCCCGCTCATGGCCCAGGTCATCACCGACCCGCTGCTGTCGGCGGCGCGGTGGTACCGCTATATGGCGGAGAACGGCGTGACGGCGACGACGGAGCACACGTACAACTCGAGCCTGCTGCCCGCGATCACGGCGCTCGCCTCGCTGCCGGACAGCCCGCTGCGACTGTCGCTGTACCACATGTCCACGGAGGCGGACGCGGCCGCACCGCTGACGACGACGGCTCCCGCGGACATGGTCCGCAAGGTCGGCATCAAGCTCTGGGCGGACGGCTCGCCCTGGGTCGGCAACGTCGCGAACTCGTTCCCGTATCTCGACAACGCGACCGTCCGGGACGCCGGCATCCCGATCGGTCCCAGCGGCGAGTCGATGATGAACTACTCCCGCACGGACCTCGACGCCCTGCTCGACTCGTTCGCGGGCTCGGGCTACCAGATGGCGTTCCACGTCAACGGCGATGTCGGCCTCGACGTCGTCCTCGACGCGTTCGAGCGCGCGCTCGGACTCCAGGGCCTGCGCGGCACCGACCACGGTTGGCGGGTCGAGCACGTCGGCGGGGCGCGCGGCGACCAGTTCGAGCGGGCCGCGGCGCTCGGCGTCGGCATTTCGATGGCGCCCTTCCAGTTCATCTACTGGGGCGACCTCCTCGATGGCACGCTCTTCGCGCCGGAGATCGGCTCGCAGTGGCAGCGCTTCGGCGATGCCGTCCGCAGCGGCGCGACGGTGAGCTTCCACAACGACGGCACCGTCAGCCCGCCGATCCCGCTGCGCAACGTGCAGGCCGCGGTGACGCGCCGCACCGGCTCCGGTCAAGTCCATGGGCCGGAGCAGGCGATCGGGCTCGACGACGCGTTCCGCGCGCACACCGTCAATGCGGCGCGCCACATCGGACGCGGCGACGATCTCGGCATCATCGCGGCGGGGCGTCTCGCCGACTTCGTCGTGCTGTCGGCGGACCCGTGGACCGTGGATCCGGCGCACCTCGTCGACGACGTCAAGGTGCTCGGGACCTGGCACTCTGGCCGGCCGATCGATCTCGACGCGTTCCTCGCGGAGCTGTCGGCGGTCGACCCCGCGCAGCACGCGGGGCTGCATGGGCACGCGCAGCACCACTGCTGACCCGGCGCCGCGCGACTCCCTGACAGGCGGCCGCTCGGCGGAGTTGTTCCAGATCAGAACGCGGTGAACTCCGGCCCCCGCGCCGCCTCCCTAGCGTCGCGGCATGCCTCCCGAGCCGAGCCGTCCCACCTCCCGTCGCACCGAGTCCCCGTCCGATCCCGGTGCGACCCTCCGCCGCCTCGTCGCCGCCGTGCCGTCGGACCCGCGCGAGTACGGCGCGTGGTGGGGCGGTGCGTCGGGCCGCGCGCTCGCGGCCCGCATCGAGGCGGAGGTCGCGGCTCCGGTCGCCCGCGGCGTGCGGGCGCGCACCGGCCGATTCGTCGACCCGGGCGTCGTCCTCGGGCTCGTCGTGGAGTCCTTCGCGCCGCCGTCGCAGCTCGTCCGCGCCGTGCGCTCGCCGTCCACCCAGGACCCCGGCGCCTACCTCGGGCGCAGCCTCGTCAACGCGCTGTCGCGGGAGATCGGCACCGAGTCCGAGGTCGAGCTCGACGCGGTCTCGCGGAGGCCCGCGCCCCGGCGACGCATCGCGCCCGTCGAGCTCGCGACGGCCGTCGGCGCCGTGCACCGGGCGCTGAGGCCCGGGACCCCGGCGCGGCTGCACGGCAGTCTCGCCCGGGTCCTCGAGCGCGTCGTCGACCGGGCGCAGGACGGCTCGCTCAGCCGGCTGCACACCCGGACGGCGCTCGACGAGGGACTGCTCGGCCTCGGCTGGTCGCGCGAGCAGCTACGCGCCCTCGTCAACGTCGTGATCGGCGCCCGGCCGGATCACGCCCGCGCCTCGCTCCTCGTCGGGTTCCTCATCCATGAGGAGTGGCTGCCTCGCGCGAGCCCTGTGCACCGGGCGGCGCTCGACGCCTACGCCCGGCGCATGGCGCGCGCCGAGGCGGCCACGGCCGGCATCCGGCTCGCCGGATGACGCTGAGTAGGCTGGGCGTCATGCCGGTGAACCCCGATCTGCAGGGCCGCACATACCCGCCGACCGCACCGATCCGCGTCAGCGCCGAGCACATCGCCCAGTTCGCGGCGGCCGTCGGCGCGAGCGATGCGAGCAGCGCGCCGCCGACCTACGCGATCGTCGTCCAGCAGGCCGCACTCGACGCGCTGCTCGCGGACCCGACCACGGGCTTCGAGATCCGCAACGTCGTGCACGGCGAGCAGCGCTTCGCCTACGCGCGGCCCATCGTCGCGGGCGACGAGCTGACCGGCACGATGACCATCAGCTCGATCCGCACCCTCGGTGCGAACGCGATGCTCACGGCCGAGACCCTGATCGTCGACGGCTCGGGGGAGACCGTCGCGACGGCGACCTCGATGCTGCTCGTCGGAGCCGACGCATGATCGCCGTCGGCGACGTCATCGCAGAACGCGATGTCCACCTCACCCGGGACACCCTCCGCGCGTACGCCGAGGCCTCCGGCGACCACAACCCCATCCACCAGGACGACGAGGTCGCCGCCTCGGTCGGGCTCCCCGGCGTCATCGCCCACGGGATGCTCACGATGGGCCTCGCCGTGCAGCCCGTCGTCGACTGGGTCGCCGCTCTTCGGCCCGCCCCAAGCGGATCCCTGAGCGAGCGCAGCGAGTCGAAGGGTCCCCGGATCACCGGCTACGGCGTCCGGTTCACCCGCATGGTCGTCGTCGACGCCGAGACCGGCGCCGACGTGCACATCACCGCGACGGTCGGGGCGCTCGACGCCGAGGCCGGCACCGCGCGGATCGACCTCACCGTCACTGCGGCAGGCGAGACCGTGCTCGGCAAGGCCCAGGTGACCGTGAGCGGGCTCGCGCTCGACACCCCGGAGGCCGGGTGACCGACCTCGCGGAGCTGACCACGATGCGGGTCGGCGGTCCCGCGCGACGCATCGAGCGCCCGGCCGACCGCCGCGAGCTCGTCGAAGCGGTCGTCGCGCAGGATGCCGACGACTGGCTCGTGCTCGGCGGCGGGTCCAATGTCGTCGCCCCCGACGAAGGACTCGATCAGACCGTCATCCTCACCGAGGGCGTGCGCGGCATCGAGTCGATTGCCGCCGACGACGGGCGCATCCACCTGCGCGTCGCGGCGGGGGAGCGCTGGGACCGCGTCGTCGCGTTCTGCGTGGACCGCGGCCTCGCCGGCATCGAGGCGCTCTCCGGCATCCCGGGCTCCGCGGGTGCGGCGCCCGTGCAGAACATCGGCGCCTACGGCCAGGAGCTCTCCTCCGTGCTGCACGCGATCGACTTCTACGACGCGGAGCTCGGCGAGCTCCAGCGCATCGCCGCGGCGGACCTCGGGCTCGGCTACCGGACGAGCGAGCTCAAGCGCGGCCGCGCGGGCGTCGTCGTGTCCGTCGAGCTCGCGATGACGCCGGCGCGGGTCGGCGCCGTCGGCTACGACCAGCTCGCCGCCGCGCTCGGCGTCAGCGTCGGCCACCCCGTGCCGCTCGAGCGCATCCGCGAGGCCGTGCTCGACCTGCGTCGCGGCAAGGGCATGCTCGACCCCGCCGACCTGCCGCACGGCGAACCGCACGCCGACCTGCTGCCGAGCTGCGGCTCGTTCTTCGTCAACCCCATCGTCGACGAGAACTGGGCGCGCTCGCTCCCCGCCGACGCGCCGCGCTGGCCGGTCGGCCCCGAGGCCGCCGCGATCGCGGCCTCGCTCGATGCGGGTCCCGTCATCCGCGACTATCCGGACCGCCGCGACGTGAAGCTCTCGGCCGCGTGGCTCATCGAGCGAGCCGGTATCGCGCGCGGGTTCGCGATCCCCGGATCGCGGGCGGCCATCTCCCCGCGGCACACGCTCTCGATCGTCAACACGGGCGGGGCGACGGCGCGCGAGATCGTGCAGCTCGCCGAGTTCGTGCAGCTGCGCGTCTCGCAGGAGTTCGGCGTCGTCCTGCGCCCTGAGCCCGTCATCCTCTTCGACGACGCCGGCGCCTGAGGTCTGTTCCCCTCCCGTGGGCCCGCCGCTAGGCTTCGGGCCATGGCGGACCGCAGCGACGACTGGAATGCGCTCTTCGACCCGGCGACGGAGGTGCTCGAGCTGCGTCGGATCGCCGCGGAACACCCCGAGTTCGCGGAGCAGGCCACCCAGCACCTCAACTGGGTGCCGACTGAGGAGGCGCCACCGCCGCCCGCCGCCACCGCGGCTCCCGCCCCCGTTTATCTCGTGCCGACGCCCGCGGTGCGCAGCTATGCGCTGAGCCCGGCCGGCCGCGTGCTCTGGCTCACGACCGGTGTGGTGTGGATCGTCGTCTACGGTGTCGTCGGCGTGCTCCCGATCTTCGGCATCAGCCTCGTCGACACGCTCTTCGCGGGGGCCCAGGAGATCGCGAGCGGGGTGTCGGCGGCGTACGCCGCGACGCTGGGGCTCGAGGCGATCGCGTTCATCCTCGCCTTCGTCGCCGCGATCGTCGCCGGTCAGACGATCGGTCGACGGATCGGCGGCGCGGCCACCGTCGTCATCGGGTTCCTCGCGCTGGGGCTCCTGCTGCTCTTCATCCCGCAGCTCGTCATCGGGGCGATCACGCTCGCGTTCAGCGGCTTCGAGGGCGCCGGATTCCTGCTGGCCCTGTACACGGCGCTGCCCGTCGCGCTCGAGGTGCTCATCGGCGTGATCGCGTACGCGATCTCCGGCGACCGCAAGTGGCATGTGCTGTGGACGGTGCCGATCGCGCTCGCGCTCGTCTTCGGCGCCTACCTGCTCGGAGAGCCGCTCGCGAGCGCGCTCGGCGAGGTCGCGGCCCTCGTCGTGCTGATCGTCATCGGCGTCGTGATCCGGCTCATCGTCGTGCTGCTCGCGGCCGCCTTCGGGCGCCGGGTCGAGTCGGAGATCCTGTACGACGCCCCGGCGTTCGCCCCGCCCCGCTACTAACCACCCGCGCAGCGGCCTACCCGGGGATCGAGTAGCCGCGCAGTGCCCTAACCGGGGATCGAGTAGCCTCGCAGCGGCGTATCGACATCCCCCCCGCCGTCAGCCGAAGAGCCGCGCCAGCCGCGCGATGCCCTCCGCGAGGTCGTCGTCGCCGAGCGCGTACGACAGCCGCAGATAGCCGGACGGTCCGAACGCCTCGCCCGGGACCACCGCGACCTCGGCCTTGTCGAGGATGAGGTCGGCGAGCTCGAGCGTCGTCGTCGGCGTCACGCCCTCCCACGTGCCGCCGAGGAGCGCCGACACGTCCGGGTAGACGTAGAACGCGCCCTTGGGTACGGGCACCTGGAATCCGGGGATCGAAGCGAGCCCGGCGACGATCGTGCCGCGGCGGCGGTCGAAGGCCTGTCGCATCGCCTCAACCGTGTCCTGCGAGCCGGTCAGCGCCTCGAGCGCGGCGCGCTGCGCGATGTTGTTGACGTTGGACGTCAGATGCGATTGCAGGTTCGCCGCTGCCTTGATCGCGTCCGCGGGGCCGACCATCCAGCCGAGCCGCCAGCCGGTCATCGAGTACGACTTCGCGACGCCGTTGACGAGGATGGTGCGCTCCGCGAGCGACGGCACCGCGCCGACGATCGACGGCGCCGACCGGCCCGCGAACTCGTCGTAGGTGAGGTTCTGGTAGATCTCGTCCGAGATGACCCAGAGCCCCCGCTCGTCGGCCCACTCGCCGATCGCGCGGGTCTCCTCCGCGGTGTAGACGGCGCCGGTCGGGTTCGATGGAGAGACGAAGAGCAGCACCTTGGTGCGCGGTGTCGCAGCCGCCTCGAGCTGCTCGACCGTGACCTTGTAGCCCTGGTCGGCGCCCGCGAAGACGTCGACGGGCACGCCGCCCGCGAGGCGGATGGCCTCGGGATACGTGGTCCAGTACGGCCCGGGCACGAGCACCTCGTCGCCCTCGCCGACGATCGTCGCGAAGGCCTGGTAGACGGCCTGCTTCCCGCCGTTGGTGACGATGACCTGCCCCGCCTCGGCTGCCCAACCGGAGTCGCGTGCCGTCTTCGCCGCGATCGCCTCGCGGAGCTCGGGGAGGCCCGACGCGGGCGTGTACTTGTGGTTCTTGGGGTCGCGGACGGCGCGCGCGGCCGCCTCGACGACGTTCTCGGGCGTGGGGAAGTCCGGCTCGCCCGCAGCGTAGGAGATGACGGGGCGGCCGGCCGCCTTCAGCCCCTTCGCCTTGGCGTCGACCTTGAGCGTCGCGGACTCGGCGATGGCGGCGATGCGGGGCGAGATGCGGGGCACGGCGTCAATCCTAGGGATCGCGACCCAGAACGCGACGTGCGTGCGCCCGAGAGAATCCCGGGTTTCGCACGCGGTGGGACCGGGTACACTTTCAGACCGGAGTTGAAAAACCCAATGCTTTTGTGTGCCCGCGAGCGGGTCTCGAGAGCCCTAGGGCGGTGGCGCAATTGGTAGCGCAGCGGTCTCCAAAACCGCAGGTTGCAGGTTCGAGTCCTGTCCGCCCTGCCAGCCGTAAGGCGTGAGGAAGGTGAGATCTTGGCTTCAGGTGATGTGGTCGACGAGCCCGGTGAGGACGTCGTCGCGACCGCTCGCAAGGAGCGCGCGGAGAAGAAGGGCATCTTCGCCCGGATCGCCCTGTTCCTGCGACAGGTGATCAGCGAGCTCAAGAAGGTCGTCACCCCGACGCGCAAGGAGCTGGTCTCCTACACGCTCGTCGTGCTCGTGTTCGTCATCATCATGATGGCGCTCGTCACGGGCTTCGATTTCGGGTTCGGCTGGCTCGTCGCCGCGGTATTCGGCGACATCAACAACTACCGGTTCTGAGCCGGCAATAGGTAGCACGAGGAAACGACATCCATGACTGACAACGACGACATCCAGCACCTCGTCGAGGCGCTCGACGCGGCGGCCGCGCCGCTTGAGAACGTCGAGGACCCGGAGGCCGACGCGGAGGTCGACGACGCGCTCGAGATCGACTCGCAGGATGAGGCGGACGCTGCGGTCGAGGCGCTGCTCGACGAGGTCGAGGCGGCGGACGAGGATGAGGCGGCCCCCGTCGAGGTCGACCCGTACGAGGACTTCAAGCTCGAGCTGCGGGCGAAGCCGGGTCGCTGGTACGTCGTCCACTCGTACGCGGGCTTCGAGAAGTCGGTCAAGCAGAACATCGAGAACCGGCGCATCTCCCTCGGCATGGAGGACTCGATCTTCGAGGTCCAGGTCCCCATGGAGGACGTCGTCGAGATCAAGAACGGGCAGCGCAAGCTCGTCAACCGCGTGCGGATCCCCTCGTACGTGCTCGTGCGCATGGACCTCAACGAGGACTCCTGGTCGGCGGTACGCCACACGCCCGGTGTGACCGGCTTCGTCGGCAACGCGCACAACCCGGTCCCGCTGCGTTTCGACGAGGCCTTCGGCATGCTCAAGTCGCTCGTCCAGGTCGCCGAGGCCCCGGCCGCGGCCGGCGGCAAGGCCGCCGCGGGCAAGGGCGGCAAGGTCGCCGCGCGGGTCATCCCCGCGGAGATCGACTACGAGGTCGGCGAGACGATCACGATCAAGGAGGGCTCGTTCGCGGGCCTGCCCGGCACGATCGACGCGATCGACGCGGCGTCCGGCAAGCTCACGGTGCTCGTCTCGCTCTTCGAGCGCGAGACCCCCGTCACCCTCGGCTTCGAGCAGGTCACGAAGCTCTGAGGACGTTGACGGCGCGTCCGTCGGACGCGTTGACGAATCGATCGTCATTCGTCCACAGTGCCTCGCACCCGGCGAATTGCGCCGTCGCCAGATGCAAGGCGTCGACGGTATTGAGGCCGAGTCGATGTAGATCACTCGCCCATCTCCCGGTTCTCGCGAATGATGGCTTCGATCTCCTCCTCGGATCGCTTGGACCACTCCCACGGACGTTGCTCGTCGAGCCAAGTCGTGATCGCCGCCCCGGTGTAGCGCTGCGGCTCGATCCGGACGATCCTGACGGCCGGCTCGCCGCGCTTGGTCAGCACGACGTCCTCCCCGGTCATCGCCGTTTCGATGAGGCGCGACAGATTGTTCCGCGCCTCGTAGATGCTGATCGGCTCCATGACGTCCTGGCTAGATGAACTGGCTAGATCAGGACGAGCGTGCGCCGGCGCATCGGCGGAGACAAGCAGGCTCATGCGGACTCCCTTTGGATCGGGAGGCTCGGCACGAGCACGCTCAGTCAACCCGACACGTCCGATATCGGCATGATGGAGGCATGTCCGTCGACACCGTCCGATCCCACCTCGCCGCGTTCGGGCTCGCGGACGCGATTCGCGAGTTCGAGGACTCCTCCGCGACCGTCGAGCTCGCGGCCGCGCGCCTCGGGACCGACCCGGCGCACATCGCCAAGACGCTCGCGTTCTACGACCCGACGGGACCGCAGGACGCGTCCGGCTCGGCGATCCTCATCGTCACCGCGGGGGACGCCAAGGTGAACTCGGGCGCCTTCAAGCGGGCATTCGGCGCGAAGCCGCGGATGCTCGCCGCCGACGACCTCGTCGCCCTCACGGGACACCCCATGGGCGGGGTGTGCCCGTTCGCCGTCGCCCCCGGCGCGCAGGTGTGGCTCGACGCGTCGCTGCGCCGCTTCGAGACCGTCTACCCGGCTGCCGGATCGCACGACTCCGCGGTGCCGGTCCCCGTCGCACGGCTCGAGGAGCTGAGCGGGGCCCGTGGGTGGGTCGAGGTCGCAGTCATCCCGGGCGCGGACCCGGCGAGCTGAGTCGGCTCACTCCGCGTCGAGGTAGACCCAGCGCCCCTGTTCGCGGACGAAGCGCGAGCGCTCCTGCATGACGCGGACCTCGCCGCCCTCGAGATAGGTCGCACGGAACTCCACCACGCCCGTGTCGTCGTCCGGTCCTCCCGCGACGGTGTCGACGATCTGCAGGCCTCGCCAGACCGGGTTGTCGGCGAGGTCGAGCTCGCGCGGCCGAGTCGACGAATGCCAGCTGCGCAGCAGCCAGGCCGCGTCGCCGTCGCGGAACGCCGCGAAACGCGAGCGCATGAGCCCCTCGGCCGTCTCGATGCCGTCGCGAGGATCCATGACGACAATGATGACGCGCCCGTCCGCCTCCCCGTACGCTCGGCGCATGAACGCTGCCGACGCCCCGCCGGAGATCACCCCGGAGCAGATCGCGGCGCACTTCGCCGCCCGGCTCGCCGCCGAGACCGACCCGACCGACGTGCATGCGGCGCAACGCGCGGGCGAGCGCTTCGTGCTCGTCGACGTCCGCGGGGACGAGGCGTGGGCGCAGGGCCGGGTGCGGGGCGCCATCCACATGCACTACTCGCGAATCGAGGAGCGGGCGCCGCGCGAGATCCCGCTCGACATGCCCGTCGTCGTGTACTGCTGGAGCCCGGGCTGCAACGCGGCTCAGCGGGCCGGCCTGATCTTCGCGCGGCTCGGCTACCGCGTCCGGGAGATGATCGGGGGCTTCGAGTACTGGGCCCGCGAAGGCTACCCGGTCGAGGACGACGCGGGGCGCGTGGCGTTCCCCGCGGACCCGACCGTCGGCCTCGTGAGGTAGCGCATGGCTCGCAAGATCCTCTACATCGACCTCGACAACACGCTCGCCGACTTCGACGGCCGCCTCGCAGACCTCAGCCCCGAGATCCGGGCGCACTACGAGGGCCGCTTCGACCACATACCCGGCGTCTACTCGCTCCTGAAGCCGATGCCCGGTGCCGTCGCCGCCTACCGGGAGCTCGCGCGGCTGTACGACACCTACATCCTCTCGACCGCGCCGTGGGCGAATCCGACCGCCTGGACCGACAAGCTGCAGTGGGTGCAGCTCGTCTTCGGCGCCGAGGAGGCGGACCCCGTCTACAAGCGACTCATCATCACCCACCACAAGGACCTCAACGTCGGCGACTACCTCGTCGACGATCAGCCCGCGCACGGCGCGGCCGAGTTCACCGGGGAGTGGCTGCACTTCGGCGAGGGCCGCCCGTACCCCGACTGGTCGAGCGTCGTCAGGTACCTGCGCGAGCGCGCGTAGGCTCGCTGGCATGAACGAGCCCGGCAACCCCGCCGACCTCCCCGGCTACGACGCCGCGGGGGAGGAGTGGTACGCCTCGGGCGCGCCGGAGCCGGTGCGCTTCGAGACCGCGGCGAGCCCCCGCCCGGCCTCGACCGGGATCCGCGTCTTCGTCGGAGTCGTGCTCGGCATCATCGCCCTCGGGGTCATCGCCCTCATCGTGGCGATGGTCGCGACCGTGGGGACCTGATCGCCCTCCCGCCGCACGACGTTCTCCGCTACACTTGTTCGGTCAAACTTTCCGACGCCAGGGTTTCGTCCCAGCTGTCGACGGGTTCGGCCGGTAACCGTGGGCGACCGCCCAGCGGGAGAGCATCACCTCAGGTGATGCTCGACGCACAACACGAAAAGAGAAACCAGTGGCACCCAAGAAGAAGGTCACGGGTCTGATCAAGCTGCAGATCCAGGCCGGCGCCGCCAACCCCGCCCCGCCCATCGGCCCGGCGCTCGGTCAGCACGGCGTCAACATCATGGAGTTCTGCAAGGCGTACAACGACGCCACGCAGGACAAGCG
>Ga0182739_1002865_pt1 | contig 15692 bp, 14 predicted proteins | sample eDN5th30CBELigBY_FD_128873 | JGI IMG/M metagenome (GOLD analysis project Ga0182739, IMG submission 128873) | Enriched backyard soil microbial communities from Emeryville, California, USA - eDNA 5th pass 30_C BE-Lig BY (version 2) (version 2) | ecosystem: Environmental > Terrestrial > Soil >... | reverse complement strand
CCTCGTCGTCAGCTACCTCGTGGGCCTCCTCCTCCTGTAGCCCCTCTGGCGCATGTCCCACTTGCGGTGGTTCATGTCCCACTTGCGGTGGTCTCAGCCCGCTGGAAGCAACCGAAAGTGGGACATGGGCAGGGGCTCAAGCAGTGAGCCAGACGGCAGCGGCGGCGCCGACGGGCAGCTCCACGCTGGCGCCGTCGTCCACCTGCACCGCCTCGCGGCCGGTCACCGTCACCGTATGCCCCACATCGATGCCCGCCGTCTCGAGGGCGCGCAGGAGCGCCGCGTCGCGGTCGCTCACCCGCAGCACCCTCCCGGTGTGCCCGAGGCGCGCCTCGTCGAGGCGCACGAAGGGCTCGCGCTCCACGCGGCCGTCGGCATCGGGGATCGCATCCCCGTGGGGATCGAAGCGCGGATGCCCGAGCCTGGCCGAGATCCCCTCCAGGAGCCGGTCGCTGATCGTGTGCTCCAGCACCTCCGCCTCGTCGTGGACCTCGTCCCACGAGTAGCCGAACTCGCGCACCAGCCACGTCTCGATGAGCCGATGCCGGCGGATGATGGCCGCCGCCCGCCGCTCACCGGCATCCGTCAGCGCGATCGGCCCATAGGGTCGGTGCGACACGAGATCCTGCGCCGTGAGCTTCTGCACCATCTCGGTCACCGTCGACGGAGCGAGGCCCAGCTCGGCCGCCAGCTGCGACGGCGTGATCCGGACGGCCTGCCACTCGGTGTGGTGGTAGATCGTCTTCAGGTAGTCGTCGATCGCGGCGGAGGGCACCGCTCCAGGCTAACGGCCCGAGACCTCCGCCCGCCCTGGCTCGTTCCGTCGCGCCGCACGGAAGAGCCGCCTGCCCAGGATGCCGTGCCGCGGAGCGAACACATACACGACCGCGAACACGGCCCCCTCGAGCACCACCACGAGCCCCCCGGGAGAGGCGTCGAGCCAGTAGCTCAGATAGATCCCGGTGACCGCGGCGAACACCGACAGAACTGGCGCGATCACGAGCATGCGCGAGAACCGGTCGGTCAGGAGGTACGCGGTTGCGCCGGGGATGATGAGCATCGCCACGACGAGGATCACGCCGACCACCTGCAGGGCGACGACGGCCGTCAGGGCGAGCAGGCCCAGCAGGATCGCGCCGAGCAGGCGGGGGGACAGGCCGATGGCGAACGCGTGCGTGCGGTCGAACGCGAAGAGCGTCAGGTCGCGGCGCTTGACGATCAGCACCGTGAAGGCGACCGCCGCGAGGATGCCGATCTGCACCAGGTCCGACGTCGAGACTCCGAGGATGTTGCCGAACACGATGTGGTTGAGGTCGGTCTGGCTCGGCGTCACCGAGATGAGCACGAGCCCCAGCGCGAACAGCGTCGTGAAGACGATGCCGATCGCGGCATCCTCCTTGACCCTGCTCGTGTCGCGGATGAGCCCGATCAGCGCCACGGCGAGGAAGCCGAACACGAGGGCCCCCAGTGCGAACGGCGCACCGACGATGTAGGCGAGGACGACGCCCGGGAGCACCGCGTGCGAGACGGCATCGCCCATCAGCGACCACCCCACCAGCACGAGCCAGCACGACAGCAGCGCGCAGACCACCGCGGCGATGACCGTCGTCACGAGCGCGCGGACCATGAACTCGTAGCCGAGCGGTTCCAGGATGAGGTCGAGGATGCTCATGCCGGCTCCTCGGGGGATGCCTCGGGAGAGTCCTCGCGGGACACCTCGCGGGGGGCGTCGAGGCCGAACGCCCGCGCGAGGTTCTCGGGCTCAAGGGCCTCCCGCACGGAGCCGTGGAACAGCACACGTCGCAGCAGCAGCACCGCCTCATCGGCGAGCTCGGGCAGTGCGTGCAGATCGTGGGTCGACACGAGCACGGTGCGCCCGGCATCCGCGAGGTCGCGAAGAAGCCGCACGATCGTGGCCTCGGAGCGCTTGTCGACCCCCGCGAACGGCTCGTCGAGGAGCAGGACGCCCGCCTGCTGCGCGATGCCGCGGGCGAGGAATGCGCGCTTGCGCTGCCCGCCCGAGAGCCTGCCGATCTGCCGGTCGGCGAGATCCTCGAGCTCGACGCGCGCGATCGCGTCTGCGACGGCCGCGTGGTCGTCGGCGGTCGGCCGGCGGGTCATCCCCTGGCGGCCGTAGCGCCCCATCATGACGACGTCCCTTACCGACACCGGGAACGTCCAGTCGACGTCCTCGCTCTGCGGGACGTAGCCGACGACGCCCGCGCGCCGTGCCGCGGCCGGTGTCGTGCCGTCCAGCCGGACGTCGCCCGACTGCGGGCGGACGAGACCGATCATCGTCTTGAAGAGGGTCGACTTGCCCGAGCCGTTCATCCCGATCAGTCCCGTGACGCGGCCGGACGCGACCTCCAGGGTGACGGCGTCGAGGGCGCGCACCTCTCCGTAGTCGACCGTGACCCCGGTGACCTCGATCGCGGCCGTCATCCGCCGGCTCCCGTCAGGGCCTGCGTGATCGTGTCGGCGTCGTGGCGGATCAGGTCGAGGTAGGTGGGGACGGGCCCGTCCTGCTCGGAGAGCGAATCGACGTAGAGGATGCCGCCGAACCGCGCGCCGGTCGCGGCGACGACCTGCTGCATCGCCTTGTCGGAGACGGTCGACTCGCAGAAGACCGCGGGCACGTCGGCGGCGGAGACGAACTCGATCGCCTGCGCGATCTGCTGCGGCGTCGCCTGCTGCTCGGCGTTGACGGGCCAGATGTAGGCCTCGGTGAGTCCGGCGTCGCGGGCGAGGTAGGAGAAGGCGCCCTCGCACGTCACGAGCGCCCGCTGGTTCTCGGGGAGCGTCGACAGCTCTTCGACCAGGTCGTCCTGCACGGTCTGCAGCTCGGCCTTGTAGGCGTCGCCGTTGGCCGAGAAGTCGTCCGCGTGGGTGGGGTCGAGCTCGCTGAAGGCCGACACCATGTTGTCGACGTAGATCTGCACGTTGAGCGGGCTCATCCAGGCGTGGGGGTTCGGCTTGCCCGCGTAGGCGTCGGCGGCGATGTCGATGGGATCGACCCCGTCCGACACGACGACGTGCGGGGCGTCGACCGCGTCGACGAACTGCGCGAACCAGGCCTCCAGATTCAGGCCGTTGTCGAGGATGAGGTCGGCGTCGGAGGCCCGCCGGATGTCGCCCGGGGTGGGCTCGTAGCCGTGGATCTCGGCACCGACCTTCGTGATGGACTCGACCACGAGGTGGTCGCCGGCGACGTTCCGCGCGATGTCGGCGAGCACCGTGAACGTCGTGAGCACCACGGGGCGTGTGTCCGCGGCCGGCGCAGACTCGTCGGCGCATCCGGCGAGGGAGACGGCGGCGCCGACGGCCGCGACGCAGGCGAGAGTGCGGATCCATCTTTTCGGCATACCGAAAACAGTAGCGCAGATATTTCGGCTCGCCGAAATCTCGTCGGTGGCGCGTGGTGCCCGCGCGTTTCTCAGGATCGTTCTGGGCGGCCGCACGGTTGCACGCCGTGATTCCGGGGTCGGCCGCCGCGGGCGGGCCATTCCATCCTGAGAAATGCGCGCGCCGGGCGGTTAGTCTGATCGGATGGCCCGCCCGTCCGACCCGTCGCCCACGCCGGGCCCGGACGCTCAGCCCGAGCCAGGCCCAGACGTTCAGTCCGAGCCGGACTCCGACCCCCGCTCCGGGGCTGAGCTGGACCGCCGCCCCGAGGCTGAGCCGGAACTCCCGGTCGGCGTCGGACCGTGGCCAGGCGGGCGCGGCGACTGGCCGGACGATCCCCGCTACGACCGCGACCTGCTCGCGCACGGCGATCGTCGGAACGTCGTCGACCGGTACCGCTACTGGACGATGGATGCGATCGTCGCCGACCTCGACACGCGTCGCCACGCCTTCCACGTCGCGATCGAGAACTGGCAGCACGACATGAACATCGGCTCGATCGTGCGCAGTGCGAACGCGTTCGGCGCCGCCGAGGTCCACATCATCGGCAAGCGCCGCTGGAACCGGCGCGGCGCGATGGTCACCGACCGCTACCAGCACGTGCGGCACCACGAGGACGTTCCCGCGTTCGCGGCGTGGGCCGCGGAGGCCGGCATCCCCGTCGTCGCGGTCGACAACGTCGACGGATCCGTCCCCGTCGACCGGGCGGAGCTTCCCGAGCGCTGCGTGCTGCTGTTCGGTCAGGAGGGCCCGGGACTGTCCGGCGAGGCGCTCGCCGCCGCTGCATCGGTCGTCGAGATCACCCAGTACGGCTCCACCCGCTCGATCAACGCGAGCGCCGCCGCCGCGGTCGTCATGTACGAGTGGTGTCGCCGCTGGGCGTGAGCGCGCTCACGTGCGGTCGATGCCGAAGGTGTGCCTGACGAGCGCCTGGACGTCGCGATCGAGGTTGTCGATGCGCCCGCCGAGCGCATCGAACTTCACGTCGAGCCGGCCGATCTCTGCGCGGATCACTCGCACGAACAGGGTTGAGAGCAGGGTGAGCACAGCGAACAGGCTCGCCGCGAACACGCCGATCAGGGTCCAGACCTGCGGTTCGCTCATCGTCAGCACTCCTCCATTGTCCGTGGGCTCCCGCCACAGTGCCATCCCCGGAACCGGTGGGAACGGAGTCGGAGGCGATCTGAGGAGAGACGCGCAGCCGAATCAGATGGGGAGGAGTCGCGAGCGCCGGGCTACCGGCCGTGCTCGTCGGTGCCCGGCACCTCGTCCGCATCGTCCGCCCCGAAGCCGGGGGCGACGTCGCCGAACATCCGCCCCGCGAGCGGCTGAGAGGCCACCCAGCCGAACGATGCTCCCTCTTCCGCGCCGAATCCGGCGGGCGGGCCGGGGTCGGTTCCCTCGCCCCCGAACAGCGCCTTCGAGATGCCCTGGGCAGCCTCCAGCATCTCGGTCAGCGCAGCATCGAGGTCGGCATCCCCGACCTCGTGCCCCTGCAGCGTCGCGTGCAGCACCGCGCGCCGGATCAGCTCCTTCGCGAAGGATGCCGTCACCCCCTCCGCGCGGTCCGCGGCGACATCGAGCGCGTCGTCGGACAGCGGCAGCCCGGCGGCGTAGACGCGAAACAGGGCGCGGCGCGCTCCGGCATCCGGAAGGGGGATCTCGACGGCGAGGTCGACGCGACCCGGCCGTGCCGCGAGTGCCGGCTCGAGGATGTCGGCGCGGTTGGTCGTCAGGATGAACGCGACGTCGGCGTCGCCGTCGAGTCCGTCGAGGGCGTCGAGCACCTCGAACAGCAGCGGCTGGATGCCGAACATCCCGCGCTCAGCGGCGACGAGGTCGACGTCTTCGAGCACGACGATGGACGGCGTCATGGCGCGGGCCAGCCGCGCCGCCTCGCCGACGAGACCGAGTGCGCCGCCCTGCAGCAGCACGGCGGTGGTCTGCGGCGTCTCGTGCAGGAGGTGCCGGACGGTCAGTGTCTTGCCGGTGCCGGGCGGCCCGTACAGGAGAACGCCGCGCTTGAGGTGCTGCCCGCGGGCGCGGAGGTCGTCGGCGTGCTCGGCGATGCCGACGACGTGATCGCGGATGCGCTGCAGCACGCCGTCGGGCAGCACGACATCCGCCGCCGTCACGGAAGGACGTTCGAGGAAGGTCATCCGGCCGACGCCCTGCCCGTACTCGCTGTGGCCGAAGCTGACGACGTTGCCGCGGACGACGCTGACCTCGTTCATGCGCCGCCGCAGCGTCGCGAGGAACGTTCCCGTCGTCTCGGCATCGCCCGTGAGGATCTCGACGATCGCGGTCTCGCGTCCGAACATCGGCTTCGCGTCGCGCTGCAGCACCGCGACCGGCCGGCCCTCGAACGCGAACAGGCGCAGCCCCATCGCGAGCACTTGCCGGGTGGTGCGGGGGCCGGTGGCCGCCGATCCGTACTCGACGGGTGCGTCCGTGCCGAAGCTCGCGTACCGGTGACGCAGCATCGAGGTGAAGTCCTCGTGCTGGCGCTCCTGGCCGCCGGAGATCCCGAGCACCTCTGCGCGCTCGTCTCCGGATGCCAGGTCGTCGAGCGCCAGGTCGGCGTCGACGAGGCGGTGCGGCGGGATGTGCTCGGCAACCAGCGGCAGCGCGGTCGGATCGACGCCGAGATGCTCCTGCACGCGCGCACCGAGCGGCGTCAGCCGGGGCTCGCGGTCATCGGGCATCTCGTTGAGCCGCTGCAGCAGCCGGCGGAGGTCGGTGACGAGGGCGGCATCCTGCGCATGGAGGTCCATCCTCCCAACGTACGGCGTCTGCCTGGCGCGGGTGCGACGGGGTAGCGCGCGCTGCTGAGCATGTCCCACTTTCGGTCGGTTCTTGCGCCCCGAGGCAGCCGAAGGTGGGACATGTCCTGCGGGAAGTGGGACGTGACCTGCGGAAAGTGGGACATGATCCGCTGGCAGCGGGGTCTGGGCGGCTGGGGGACCGGATCGGTGGCGCTGCTGAGCATGTCCCACTTTCGGTCGGTTCTTGCGCCCCGAGGCAGCCGAAGGTGGGACATGATCCGCTGGGAGTGGGACATGACCTGCGGAAAGTGGGACATGATCTGACGGGGGGAGGGTCAGACGGCGACGGCGAGCCACTCGGGACGGCGCACGCGCCAGCCGAGCGTCGCGAGGCGGGCGAGCATGTACACGCCGAAGAAGCAGACGGCCAGCCACGCGAGCCCGCCCGCGCCCGTCGGCCGCAGGGCGGCCATCACCAGCAGCGCGGGCACGTAGGGCACGAGATTGAGGATGCCGGCGATCGCGAGGTATCTGGCGTCCCCCGCACCCATCAGCACGCCGTCGAGCACGAACACGACACCGCACACCGGCTGCGCGACCGCGAGCACAAGCAGCGCCGGCTGGACGAGCGCCGCGACGGCCGGGTCGCCCGTGAACACGAGGCCGATGAGGCCCGACAGGGCCGCGATGATCCCGCCCACCACGACCCCGAACCAGATGCCCCACGCGACCGTGCGGCCCAGGACGCGTCGCACGAACGGCCCGTCGCCCGCACCGAGCCCCCGGCCGATGAGCGCCTGCGCCGCGATCGCCAGCGCGTCGAGGGCGAACGCCGCCGTCGAGAAGATCGTGAAGGCGACCTGCCAGCCGGCGAGCTCCGCCGTGCCGAGCCCCGTCGCGACGGCGACCGTCGCGAGCAGGGCGATGCGCAGCGACACCGTCCGCAGGAACAGCCAGCCGCCCGCGCGCGCCGATCCGCGTACGCCCTCGCGCTGCGGGAGCACGGATGCCGAGTGCCTTCTGGCCAGCCGCCCCACGACGAGCGCGTACGCGCCGACCATGCCCCACTGCGCGGCGACCGTCCCCGCGGCCGATCCCGCGATGCCCCATCCGAAGCCGTAGATGAACAGCCAGTTGAGCAGGGCGTTGGCCGCGAACCCGAGGCCGGCGATCCACAGCGGCGTGACGGTGTCCTGCATGCCCCGCAGCAGCCCCGTCGCGGCGAAGACGATGAGCATCGCCGGCAGCCCCCACATCGACAGCTGCAGATAGATGCCGGCCTGCTGGGTGACCTCGGGCGTCGCGCCGAACATCCCCACGAGCGACGGCGTGAGGAAGGACCCCGCGACGGCGAGCACCGCCCCGAGCCCGAGGGTGAGCCACAGTCCGTCGATGCCCGCCTGGACGGCGCTGGAGTGGTCGCCCGCACCGAACCGCCGCGCGACGGCCGGAGTCGTCGAATAGGCGAGGAAGACCATGAGGCCGACGATCGTCTGGAGCACCGCCGACGCGATACCCAGGCCCGCGAGGGGCACGACGCCGAGGTGGCCCACGAGGGCGGCGTCGACGATGAGGAAGAGCGGCTCGGCGACCAGGGCGCCCAGCGCAGGGACCGCCAGCCGCAGGATCTCCCGGTTGAGGGTGAGCTGCGGAACGGTCATGCGACGAGCCTAGAGCCGCCTGGCGACACCCGCCCGGCGACACCCGCCCGGCTGCCGCCGCGCGGGCCGCTGTCGCCGCACGCGCCTAGGCTGGTAGACCAGCCCGAGACGAAGGAGGCCGATGTCCCTCGCGCGGATCACGCGTCCCATCGCCCGTCTGGGCACACGCATACCGCCGTGGCTGCGGATCCTGCTGGATGCCGTCGCGATCGTCCTGGGCGGCGTGCTGCTCATCCGCCCGACGACCGCCCTCGATGTGCTCGCGCTGCTGCTGGGCGGCGGCATGGTGCTCACCGGCATCCTCGAGTTCGCCCGCGGGGGCACGTGGGGAGACGAACGCCGGTGGTGGCGCCTCGCGGTGGCCGTCGTGTGGCTGGCGGTCGGCGCCTTCGTGCTGCTGTGGCCGGGCCTCACGGTGCGGCTGGCGGCGGTGCTCGTCGGCGGGCTGCTCCTGTTCGACGGAGCGCTCGGGGTCGTCGGCGCCTTCCGTCGCGGGCGCACGTGGGACGCGCGCATCTCGGATGCCGCGTTCGGCGCATCCGGTCTGATCTTCGGCGTCCTGGCGCTCACGTGGCCCGACATCACTCTGCTCGTCGTGGCTGTCGTCTTCGGTGCGTGGCTCATCATGCTCGGCGTCGCGAACCTGTGGACGCTGCTGCGGGCGCGGCGCCGGAGCCGCGCCGGCGGGGAGGCGGCACCCGCCCGGCGCGGTGCGCTGCGTCGCTGGACGCGCACGGTCGTCGCGCTCGGCGCCGTGGTGCTCGCCGTCGCGACAGCCCTCGTGAGCGCGCCCCTGCGCGAGGGCTCGACCGTCGTCGACGAGTTCTACGCGGCTCCGCGCGACACCCCGGACGAGCCGGGGAGGCTCATCCGCGCCGAGCCGTTCACGCGGGACATCCCCGCCAACGCGCAGGCCTGGCGGATCCTCTACACGACGACCGGCGTCGACGGCGAGGTCCGGGTGGCGAGCGGGCTCGTGGTCGTGCCGCTGCGGGAGGAGGGCGGCGATACGGCGCCGTGGCCGGTCATCGACTGGAACCACGGCACGACGGGGTTCGCGCAGCACTGCGCCCCGACGCTGCAGGAGCGCCCGCTGTGGTCGGGGGCGATGTACGTCGCGCGCCGGGTCGTCGCCGAGGGGTGGGCGATCGTCGCCACCGACTACGTCGGGCTCGGCACGGAGGGACCGCATCCGTATCTCATCGGCGAGCCGAGCGCGCATGCGTCGCTGGATGCCGTGGTCGCCGCCCGTCAGCTCCCGGAGGCGGAGCTCAGCATGTCGACGGTGATCTGGGGTCACTCCCAGGGCGGCGGGGCCGCGCTGTGGGCGGGGTCGATGGCGCGTCAGTACGCGGCCGATCTGTGGGTGCGCGGCGTCGCCGCCCTCGCCCCGGCGAGCGACCCGCTCGCCCTCGTCGATCGCGTGTCGAACGTCACCGCCGGCAGCATCTTCGCGTCGTTCGCGTTCGAGTCGTTCTCCGAGATCTACCCCGATGTCCGCTACCGGGACTACATCCGCCCGGGCGCCGAGCCCGTCGTCCGGGCCATGGCGCAGCGGTGCCTGTCCGACCCCAGCACGATCGTCTCCGTCGTCGCCGCCGTCAGCATGGGCGCCGACCTCGACATCTTCTCCACCGACCCGACGACGGGAACGCTCGGGGCGCGCCTGAAAGACAACACCGCCCCGCTGCGGGTGTCGGCACCGCTGCTGATCGCCCAGGGCGGCGCCGACAGCGTCGTGCTCCCCGCCACCCAGAGCGCGTTCGTGGAACGCATGTGCGACGCGGGCCAGGCGGTCGACTACCGCGTGTACGAGGGCTTCCAGCACGCGGCCGTCGTCGAGGGCTACTCGCCCCTCATCCCCGAGCTGTTCGAGTGGACCCGCGCCCGCTTCGCCGGCGAGCCGGTGGCGATCGCCAGCTGCACCAGCACCACCATCCCCGCCGGCTGACCCCGCCTCCCCGCCCCACCCCACCCCGCCCCACCGCGAGAAACCATCCGCATCCCGAGACACCACTGCTGCGCGCGTTTCTCGCTCGGTGAGTGGTTTCTCGGCGAGACGTCCGGCGAGCCGCCCGCGGCACCTATCCTGGATGCCATGACCGAAACCTCCCTCCGTTCGGGCATCGCGCTCGCCGAGCTCAGCCCTGAGATCCGCCCCCAGGACGACCTGTTCCGCCACGTCAACGGCGCGTGGCTGGAGCGTACAGACATCCCCGAGGACAAGGCGCGCTGGGGCTCGTTCCACCTGATCGCCGAGCAGGCGGAGAAGGACGTGCGGGCGATCATCGAAGAGGCCCAGTCGGCGCACGAGGGCACAGAGGAGCGCAAGCTCGGCGACCTCTACGCGAGCTTCATGGACACCGCCCGCATCGAAGGGCTCGGCGCGGCGCCCCTGAGCGGGCAGCTCGCGCGGGTGGATGCCGTCGACGGCATCCCCGCTCTCCTCCGCCTCGTCGGCGAACTGGAGCGCGAGGGCGTCGGCGGGTTCGTCGGCACGTACATCGAGCCCGACCCGGGCAACCCCCAGCGCTACGTCGTGTTCTTCGTGCAGGGCGGACTGTCGCTGCCCGACGAGAGCTACTACCGCCTCGAGAACTTCGACAAGACCCGCACCTCGTTCCGCGGCTACGCGACGACCGTCCTGGGCCTGGCGGGCGTGGCAGACGCCGACGCGCAGGCCGACCGCGTGCTGGCGCTGGAGACCGAGCTCGCCTCGCACCACTGGGACAACGTCCGCAGCCGCGACGCCGTCGCCACGTACAACCTGATGACGTGGGATGCCGTGAACGAGCTCACAGGCGTCGACCTCGCCCCCTGGCGCGAGGCCGTGGCATCCGGGCACGAGGACGGCTTCGCCGAGATCAACGTCAGCCAGCCGAGCTTCCTCGAGGGACTCGGCGCGCTCCTGACCGACGACCATCTGGAGGACTGGAAGTCGTGGCTGCGCCTCCACGTCATCCGCTCGTCGGCGCCGTTCCTGTCGAGTGCCTTCGTCGACGCGAACTTCGCGTTCTACGGCACGGAGCTGACCGGCGTGCCCGTCAACCGCGAGCGCTGGAAGCGGGGCGTCGGCTTCGTCGAGGCGGCGATGGGGGAGGCCGTCGGCAAGGCCTACGTCGAGCGCCACTTCCCGCCGGCGGCGAAGGAGGCGATGGACGAGCTGGTCGCGAACCTCATCGAGGCCTACCGCCAGTCGATCTCGCGCCTCGACTGGATGACGGAGGCCACGCGCGCGCGAGCCCTCGAGAAGCTCGCGGCCTTCACGCCGAAGGTCGGCTATCCGGCGAAGTGGAAGGACTACTCGGCTCTCGAGGCGGACCCCGCCGACCTCATCGGCAACGTGCGCCGGGCCAACGCGTGGGAGCACGACCGCCAGCTCGCCAAGCTCGGCGGTCCGATCGACCGCGACGAGTGGTACATGACGCCGCAGACGGTCAACGCGTACTACAACCCGCTGATGAACGAGATCGTCTTCCCCGCCGTCATCCTGCAGTATCCGTTCTTCGACCCCGAGCGGGACGCCGCCGCGAACTACGGCGGCATCGGCGCGGTGATCGGCCACGAGATCGGCCACGGATTCGACGACCAGGGCAGCGCCTTCGACGGCACAGGCGCCCTCAACGACTGGTGGACGGATGAGGATCGGGCCGCGTTCGAGGAGCGCACGACCGCGCTCATCGAGCAGTACAACGCGCTCGTGCCCCAGGGACTGGCGGACGAGCACACCGTCAACGGGGCGCTCACGATCGGCGAGAACATCGGCGACCTGGGCGGCCTGGGCATCGCGATCACGGCCTACCGGCTCCAGCTGCAGTCCGTGGGCGAGCCCGAGGACGGACCGGTCATCGACGGCTACACCGGCATCCAGCGCCTGCTGCTGAGCTGGGCGCAGATCTGGCAGCAGAAGGGCCGCGACGCCGAGACGATCCGTCTGCTGACGATCGACCCCCACGCGCCGAACGAGTTCCGGTGCAACCAGATCGTGCGCAACGTCGACGAGTTCTACGCGGCGTTCGATGTGACAGACGGCGACGAGCTGTGGCTCGACGCCGACCAGCGCGTCACCATCTGGTGACGCGCGCCGCGCACGCGGCACCTGAGGACGACCCGGCGCCGAGCCCGGGTCGTGGAGTTCCGACGCAGCCCCCGGCGGAAGGATCACGTGTGAGCGCCGAGTCGTTCGAGTCACGGCTTCCTCCCGCTGCGGCCGAGGGGCTCCGGCGGGGCACGGGACGCCGGATCCCTGGCGCCGGCGCCCCGGGCTCGCGTGGTGCGGGAGGCCTGCGCCGCACGGCCGCGCAGCGCAGGTCCTTCACCGCGACGCTGCGCGCCCTCGACGACCTCGCCGCCTCCGGCGCGCAGGTGTCTGTGCGCGTGACCGACCTCGACAGGGGTACGGAAGTGCTCGCCGGCGACGACCATCTGACGCTGCCGGTCGCCGGCATGGGAGTCGTGCCGCTGCTCATCGAGACCGCCGCGCAGATGGAGGCGGGGCGGCTGGACCCGCTCGAGATCATCGATCGCACGTCGGTCGGCCCGGTCGAGGTCGGCGGACTGTGGCGGCACCTCAAGGCGCCGGCGCTGCCGGTGTGCGATCTTGCGGTGCTCGCGGGCGCCACCGGCGATGCGATCGCCGCGAACGCCCTGCTGGCGCGCGTCGGTCTGGACGCGGTGCGCGAGCGCATCGAGCGGATCGGTCTCGTGCGGACGGCGCTCATGGACGGCTTCCGCGATCGCCGGGGCCCCGACGATGCCCCGCACGTGGCGCTCGCCTCAGCGGAGGAGCTGGCGGCGCTGTTCAGCGCCCTCGTGAACGCGCAGGTCGTCTCGCCCGCCGTGAGCGTGCAGGTGTCGGAATGGCTGAGCTTCGGGCACGACCTGTCGCTCGTGGCATCCGCATCCGGACTGGATCCCTTCGCGCACGGCGACGACCGGCATCAGCTGCTGTTCGTCAACAAGACCGGCCGCGCCGACGGCGTGCGCGCCGAGGCGGGCGTGCTGGCCGGACCGCGCGCGGGCGTCGCGTACGCCCTGATCGTGTGCTTCGACGACCTGTCGATCGTGCACCGGCTGCGCGCCCACGAGGCCTTCCGCACCCTGGGCGTGGAGCTCATGGAGTACATCCACTGACCGGATCGGCGTTCGACGACCGGTGTGCCCCCGGGCGTTGAGCGAGCGCAGCGAGACGAAACGCGTCAGAAGATGATCGTGTGGTTGCCGTGGCGGATGACGCGGTCCTGCGCATGCCACAGCACGGCCCGCGAGAGCACCTGGCGCTCGACGTCGGCGCCGCGGCGCGCGAGCTCGGCCGAGGACTCTGCGTGCGTCACGCGCACCGTGTCCTGCTCGATGATGGGGCCCTCGTCGAGGTCGCTCGTGACGTAGTGGCTCGTGGCTCCGATGAGCTTGACGCCGCGCTCCTTCGCCTTCTTGTACGGCTCGGCGCCGATGAAGGCGGGGAGGAAGGAGTGGTGGATGTTGATGACCGGCACGCCGAGCTGCTCGAGGAAGCCGGGGGAGAGGATCTGCATGTACCGGGCGAGCACGACGAAGTCGACGTTGCCGACGAGGAGCTTCAGGATCTCCGCCTCCGACGCCGACTTGTCGGGGCCGGCGGCCGACGGGACGTGGAAGAAGGGCACGCCGAAGCTGCGCACGTCCTCGGCCGTCGTGGTGTGGTTGGAGATCACCATGGGGATGGTCACCGGCAGGTCGCCGCGGCGGTGGCGCCACAGCAGGTCGAGCAGGCAGTGGTCCTGCTTCGAGGCCAGGACCGCCATGCGCTTGGGCACCGACTGATCGGTGAGCGACCACTCCAGCTCGAACGCAGCCAGGGTCTGATCGATCTCGGCCTCGATCTGCGGCCGGTCGGCGGCGAAGTCGGGGCGGTGGAACACGACCCGCTGGAAATACGCCCCGCCCCGCGGGTCGTCGGAGTACTGGTCGAACGCGACGATGTTGCCGCCGATGCGGGTGATCATGGCCGAGACGGCCGCGACGATCCCCGGGGTGTCCTTGCCGTGCACGATGAGGCACGCGTGGGCAGGCAGCAGGTGCGGGTTGTGCACGGGAGGCATGCATCGATTCTGCCGTGTCCGGCCGGATGTCACGGCATCCGGCCCTCCGGGTCCGTGTCGCGCGGTTCCGGGGCGCGCACAACTCAGGCCGGGACCGCCGTCCGCGCCGATTCGGCCGCCGCCGGCGGCTGGGCGCCTGAGTTGTGCGCGCGACGAGATGGGGACCCCGCGCCGGAACGGCGCGGGAGGTCAGGACGGTAGCGCCGGATGGGCCTCGGCAGCCGGCCGCGTCGGGATGAACGCGGCGACGACGAGGGCGACGACCGCCGCGGCGCCGCCGAGCACGAACGAGAGCTGGAAGGCGGACGCCGTCGGCACCTGCACGCCGTCCTGCGTCGTCGCCATGGTCGCCAGCACTGCGCCGATGACGGCCGCCGCGACGCTCGTGCCGAGGGAGCGGAACAGCGCGTTCAGCCCGTTGGAGGCTCCGGTCTCGCTCTGCGGCACCGATCGCATGATGAGCATCGGCATCGCGGCGTATCCGAAGCCGATGCCGACGCCGATGATGACGTTCGCGACGAACAGATGCCACACCTCGGAAGAGAACAGCAGCGTGAAGCCGTACGCGACGATCAGCGCGACGGCGCCGAGCACGAGCAGCCGCCGGGGTCCGACGGTGCGGGCCAGGCGCCCCGAGTACGGCGAGAGCACCATCATCACGAGCCCCGCGGGCATGATGACGAGGCTCGCGTTCAGAAGCGTCAGGCCGAAGCCCGTCGGCGGGGGAAGCTCCAGCAGCTGCGGATAGGACACGTTCGAGGAGAAGAGCGAGAACCCCATCGCGACGGAGGCGATGTTGGTCAGCAGCACGGGGCGCCGGACGGCGACGCGCAGGTCGAGGAGCGGCTCCGCGATGCGCAGCTCGAACCATCCCCAGACCAGCAGCACGACGATCCCGCCGAGCCCGCAGGCGAGCACGGGCGCGGAGACCCAGCCCCATTCGTTGCCGCGGGAGACCGCCAGTAGGATGCCGGAGAGCCCGATCGCGAGCCCCGCCGCGCCGGCGTAGTCGAAGCGCCCCGCCGTGCGCAGGACGCTGACCGGCACGATCCACAACACGAGCGCGAAGACGGCGACGCCCATCCCCGCCGACATCCAGAACAGCGCGTGCCAGTCCGAGTACTGCGTCACGAAGGCGCTCAACGGCATCCCGAGCGCGCCGCCGACGCCGAGGGTCGCGCTAATGAGCGCGATGGCCGCGTCGACGCGCTCCTCGCGCAGGATGTCGCGCAGGATCGAGATGCCCAGCGGCACGACACCGGTGACGGCGCCCTGCAGGCCGCGGCCGACGATCACGCCGACGATGCCGGTCGACAGTGCCGCGACGACCGATCCGACGACCAGTGCCGCCAGCAGCGCCAGCACGATGCGGCGCTTGCCGTACATGTCGCCGAGGCGCCCGGCGATCGGGGTGACGACGGCGGCGACCAGGAGCGTGACGGTCACGACCCAGGCGGTGTCCTCGCGGCTGGCGTGCAGCAGTTCCGGCAGCCGCGCCTGGATCGGCACCACGAGCGTGAACATGAAGGACGAGCACAGCCCCGCGATGGCGAGCACGGCGATGACCGCGCCCTGCGGCGGTGTTCGCGTGAGGCGCCTGCGGGCATCCTCATCGCGATTCACCGTTTCAGGCTATCGGCGCTCGCGGGGCCGAGGGCCGTCGTGACGGCTCGTCTCGCTGCGTGACGCGGCGCGGCGGGGTGCGGCGTTTCGTCTCGCTGCGCTCGCTCAACGTCCGGGGTGTGGCGCGGGGGTGGGGCGGGACCGAGGGCCGTCGCGGCGTT
>Ga0182739_1002864_pt1 | contig 15693 bp, 14 predicted proteins | sample eDN5th30CBELigBY_FD_128873 | JGI IMG/M metagenome (GOLD analysis project Ga0182739, IMG submission 128873) | Enriched backyard soil microbial communities from Emeryville, California, USA - eDNA 5th pass 30_C BE-Lig BY (version 2) (version 2) | ecosystem: Environmental > Terrestrial > Soil >... | reverse complement strand
TCAACACCTTGCTCAACGAAGAGCGTGCTATTGTATCGGATATTGCAGGGACAACCCGAGACACGATTGAAGATGAAATCAATATCCACGGGGTATCGTTCCGTTTTATCGATACGGCGGGCATCCGCGATACGATGGACATCATCGAAGCAAAGGGAGTGGAGCGCACGCGTGAAAAAATGCGACAAGCGCGGCTCATTATTTACCTAGCTGACCCGCAACAGGATGACGTTGATGAGATCAAAAGCCAGATAGCCGAAGTAGGCGCGTTAGGTGTACCCTATGTGGTGGTCGTCAACAAAACCGATTTGCTCACCCAAGCACATAAGGAAGCATTGACCGATATCAACCCGCTGTTTATTTCTGCCAAGAATAACGTAGGTGTTGAGGAGCTGAAAGATGAATTATTGCGGAAGGTAAATCTGCATGACCTCGATACTGATGACGTGCTTGTTACCAACATCAGACATGTGGGTGCATTGCAGAGAACGAACGAGTCACTCGTGAAGGTTCTTAATGGCATCGACAATCCCATTACGTCCGATTTTCTGGCCATGGATATCCGGCAGGCACTGCACCATCTAGGTGAGATTACGGGCAGCGTATCTACGGATGATTTGCTGGATAATATCTTTTCGCGGTTCTGCATCGGTAAATAGTTAAGTGTCATGATACCCAATAAAACCAATTTGCCGGAGCGCATCTCAGCGGCAACGAGCCGTTTTGCAGCATTCACCTTCGAAAAGCGGTTCCCTTTTATTATTCATCAAATAAAGACCGACAATCAGCTTACCGCTTCTCAGGAAGCGGAACTGGATAAACTTGAAAAAGAAATAAAGGATGGTGTGGTTCCCCGTCGTCAAGATGTGTTTTACCCAGAAGACTGGTCGTTCTGGGAAAAATTCTTAACCACCCGTGCTGGAAAAAGTTATGTTGAGATACCTTTTTACGAGGCCGAAGCCTATATCTATTACCGTATAATCAGGATCATGGACTACGGGCACAGTGGTTTAGATCCTTTTGAAAAATTAAAATCAGATGGGTTGAAAGATCACCGGGGCTTTGTGGAAACATTGGCGAAAGAACACATGCAACGCTCCGCTATTTTTGACGCCGACTATTTCACTTCTTTGTTGAACGCATCTTTATGGGCAAACAGTGCCGATCTGAGTCAGCTGGAAACCAACGATGCGCTGACCAACTCGGCATTCCGCGAAAAGCTTGTCATCAATGATGCAGACAAATTGAATACGCTGATCGCCGCCTCCCCCGCCAAGGAAGTTGATTTCGTGGCCGATAACGCCGGAATAGAATTGGTTTCAGACCTATTTTTAATGGATTATCTGCTAAATACCTGCCGTGTGTCGCGTGTCAATCTTCATTTGAAGAAATACCCCATATTTGTTTCTGACGCAACAATCCCCGATGTGCTGAGCCATCTGGAGATTTTACGTGGTTTTCAAACCCAACCAATATTGCAGTTTATCGATAGGCTTGAATCTTATCGGCAACAGGGCAGGCTCAATCTGCGCAGCCATTCATTTTGGAACAGTCCATGTCATTTCACTGAACTGCCGGAGGGTATAACGCAGGGCTTTGATGAACATACGCTATTGATAATTAAAGGAGACGCAAATTACAGAAGGCTATTTGAAGATCGCCACTGGTCATACACCACGCCCGTTGCTAATAAACTGGCTTATTTAGACCGCCCGTGTTGCTCCATCAGGACACTCAAATCCGAAATCATATTGGGCTTGAGCGATAATAAAGTGGAAAGCCTATTCAGCGAAGATAAAAACTGGCTCACGAATGGGAGATACGGGCTTATTATGGTTCTTGTCAATTAAGCAGATCCGCCCGATGTTGTTACATTGTGTCATTCATCAGCGTATCATTAGCTGGCGGTGCCGGCTCCATATACGTGGTGTCTCTGTCTTGTTGTTGGTTGTTTCCAGGGTTGTTACATGCAGCCAGAAAAGCGGCTGTGCCCAAAATCGCGAAAAGCATTTTAATCGTCTTCATCTGTCTAAATTTTGTTTACGATGAGTTTGCACTTTTTGTTTTCCTATAGGCAACAACCAGTACGGCATTTAGTTTTAAATAAAATAGTCGACCCGGCGATGCAACAATGGTGGGTGAAATGTAGGCCCGTCGCTGCCGCGGCTGATACTGGGGAGCTTGAGTGTCGATTCGGACAGCCGGTACAACTTCCTAAGGCCGCAGCACTGGTGTTTATCAAACGTACCTTCGGAGCTACGGGGAGCTTGATACCCGTTACTTCACAGTTATGCAATCATGAAAAAATAAACACCCCGTAATTTCATACAGAAAAACCTGTCTGGCATCCACACTCATTTCTTTTTGATATTGAAAACCTATCTTGGTCAGTAAATTTATCGAATCCGAGTTATCCGGTTTAGTAATAGCAGCAATCTTCAAAAGCTTATTCTTCTCGAAGAGTTCTTTCAGTATGCTGCTTACGGCTTCTCTTGCTAATCCCTGTTTAAAATATTGGGTTAGGAGAGCGAAACCGATGTCCCAATGGTCGAGATACGGACGTTTTAAAAGCGTGACTATTCCAACCTCATTTGGTTTCTCCTTAAGTATACAAACAAAATATTCCGTGCTGTCACTGGTAAGTATATGTTCGATATAAGCAAGCACATCGGATTTCAATCGAACGTTTCTATCGCCTATAAAATTTATCCACTGCGCGGAGTTCAAAAGTTCCATCATAAAATCGGCATGGGCAGGACTTAATTGTTCCAATCTCATTCGAGGAGTGTTTAACGCTTTTGGCTTATACATCTCAAAGGCATTTGGTTTAATTTCCAGACTAAAGATACGATTCCCTCTTATATCATAAACCTACTGCTCGTGGAATTTCATTCGATTATCCATTTAACGGGTCGCATTTTGCAATCTTAGGACATTTATTTAACACCTCTTAACAAAACGGGGGTGGTATGCGTTATATAAGCAGTTAGTAAAATTAATAAGATTGTCTTTTCATAATTTAGGTTTATAATTGGTTAGTTTGAAAGCCCCGATTCTCCCCGTTTCGGGGCTTTTGTTTTATCCCAGCGCGTTATCTTGTGCTTTTATATAGATCAATTGCTTTTACATATTTCATTCCACCCTGCTTTGTTTGGTCATGGATAAACCCATTCAATTCAGGATGGTTTTGGTCAATCCAGCTTAGAAAATCGTCCCTGTTTTTAACAAAAACTGAATCATTAAATATTAAGCTCGTTCTTTCGATGCTTTTTATTTTACCCTTATCAAATCGAATAAGCTCACTTGTTACAATCGGTTCTTCGTGCAGAAAAGATATCCTTTTATCGATTTTTGAAATCTTTGCCTTTACATTTTCCTCTTCCAGCTCCATTGCAAGTATTTCGTATGTTGGGTCAAATACGGAATCCCATTTCACCCATTCAACATATTCTTGCAGTGAAAATACCTGCTCATAGTCATACCCTGTTTCCCTTGTCAACAGGCTATCGGTCAACAAAGGTGCAATTCCAGAACTCGTTGAATTGTCAAGAACTGCGTAATATTTTTTAGCAATATCCAACTTGTCTATTTCCTTTTCCGTATCGTTGCAGCAAATAAATATGGTTGTCAAAAGCAATAAAAAAGCAATCGTTCTGTTTATTCGCATTCGTTAAGATGTTAAAAATAGCGTTTTATTCTTTTTTTTGCCATAGTAGAACGGAGTCCCCCCGTTATTGGGAACTCCGTTCCGTTTAACGATATTTTTGCAGGTTATTTTTTAGTCGAAGTCAAAAAAGTCCGACAAAAAGGACTTTTTCTTGCGTCCGTGTTGCGGGTATTTATTTCTGTCTGAGTACCTATCATTTCTTTCGTAGTCTTTTGAATAGGGATATCTTTCATCATCAAAGGTCTGTCTTTCAGGGTTACTACTCTCCTCATTTTTTCTGGTAGCATACTCCAATAGCTTATCCAGTTCGCCTTTATCCAACCAAATACCCCTACATTGTGGGCAATAATCGATTTCAACATTTTGACGTTCTGTCATCAATAGCGTCTCATTACAGTTCGGACATTTCATATCTATTCAATTTTTTATCTCAAAACGTAAACCTAAAAAAAAGATTGCTATCGTGAGACTATTGGTAATTAAATGTTACAGTTTGCCATTACGTAGCGAAAACCTTTTAATATATATTGACGTCATCAGATTTTAAATCTTGGGACAATCCTCCTGACATTCTTTTCCACGAAAATAATGAGTTGCAGTGTAAGAGGGAGGAAACGAATAGCCTGATTTCTTCTAACGTTGGATTCTTCGCCGCCATCAGCGGAACAGTTGGAAAATACATCATTGGCATTAAACGCTGTCCGTTTGCTTCTGTCAAAGCTAAAACAAGGAGGTATATGAACCGTATCGCTAAACACATCACGTTTACGTTATTTACAATCGTTATGGTAACGCTCGTTAATGGTCAAACGATTAGGCTAGGGGCGAACCCCCATGCACCAGGTGTCGTGTTTCGAGAAGGACCATTTTACCTGTTGATTGATAACAAGGGGAACTTGACAACGGTCGAACCTGAGTTTTTCCGAACGGTCAGCGAGGGGCGTATCGAATATGACCTGGACGGGCGTATTGAGCGGTTTGGTAGTACATCTGTAGATTATGACTTAGATGGTCGGGTTCGCCAGATTGGCGATGCACGGATAACGTACGATCTTGACGGCCGTGTTAGGCAGGTTGGTGAACACCGTTTTGACTATGACCTCGATGGCCGTATTCGGCGTGTGGGGAGCAAACGCATCGATTACAATTTCAATGGCAAGGTCGAACGTATTGGAGACGAATCGTTGGACTACGACCTCAATGGCCGCGTCAGGCAATTCGGCGCAGATCACGTTGTTTATGATCTGAATGGCCGGATTAGTCAGATTGGCGTTCTACGCATCAATTACGATTTTAACGGGCGTATTCAGCAGATAGGAAATAGGCGATTCGATTACGATCTCGACGGCCGCCTACGCTCGGTAAGTGGCGGCGCAGTAGATCGTAAATTCATGGCAAAATACCGGATGATTCAGCGTATAAATCAATAAAAAGCAGACTCCACTAGTCGAGCCACTCCCATACACTTCGATGCTTGGCTAAGGAGTCGATATAATCCAGAAACCCACCATAAAATTCATGATATCCGATGGTGCTGCTGTCACCGATTACAACCAACTTTTTTCTGGCACGTGTCATAGCCACATTCATCCGCCTGGTGTCGGCTAAAAAGCCGATTTGCTGATCCGCGTTGCTTCTGGTCAAACTGATGTAGATGACATCTTTTTCCTGGCCCTGAAAACTGTCGATGGTGTTCACTTGCAGTTGTGCTGCGTAGGGCTGCAGCCGTTCATCCTGTGCGATGATTTCACGCAGGTAAAGCAACTGGGCCCTGTAGGGCGTGATGACGCCGATGCTTGGAAACGCCGGGTCTGTAACCGGCATGCCCCGGGTGTTTACAAAAGAAACCAGGTGGTTGCGCAAAAAGTGCGCTTCTTCCTTATTCGAAACCGCAAAATCAACCACCGTTTCTTCAAATCCGGCACCCGCGGTATCGATAAATTCGATCGGGCTGTCATCGCCGTGCAATGTCCAATGGGCTACCGCTGGCGCTGCCCGTAACCGGTCTGCGTAGAAGACCAGCGAGGGGTATTTCATGATCTGTGCATTCATCCGGTACTGCACGTCCAAAAGCGATACATGAGCTGGTTGCTGTGCCACTAGTTTTTCGAACAACGTGTGGTATAGCCCCCCGGAAGTCTGACGGTTCGATTTGACCGTAGGGGGCAACTGGCAATGGTCGCCCGCCAGGACGATGCGGTCCGCTTTCAGGATAGGGATCCAACAAGCGGGTTCCAGCGCCTGCGCAGCTTCGTCAATAATAATCGTTTGGTATCGCCTATCGCGAATGGAGTAATGGTTGGCGCCCACTAAGGTGGCCGTGATAACTTGCGCCTTATTAAATACATCCTGAACAATATAGTCCAGCATCTGGTCAATATCTTTCCGGATTTTGTGCGCTTCATCAAACAGTGCCTTCCGTTGCTCCCGCTCGGCCTTTCCGAAATTGCGTTTGTATTTATGCGCCATGTCGATATATGCTCGTGCTTGCTTTTCGAGGGTTTTTATCGTTTTACGGGAGCTGTGGTTTTCCACCCGGGCATCCATCGTGAGTTCCTGTAAGTGGTCGGAAACCTTTACCGGGTTGCCAATGCGGACTACCGATACGCCGACCGCGTCAAGACGTTCGGTAAGCACATCCACGGCTGTATTGCTCGGTGCAACGATAAGGAGCTGCTGCGGTCGTTGCGCCAGAAGCGCCAGTACCGCATGGACCAGTGTCGTGGTTTTACCGGTGCCGGGAGGCCCGTGCAAGATAGATAAGGGATTTTCGGCCAGTATATGGGCTATCGCCTTGTTTTGGCTGGGGTTCAGGCGTTCGTTCTCGTACGCCGGGGTGGGCGCCGGTTCACGAATATCCGTTTCGCCGAGGAGCTGCCTTACCAGGTTACCCTGTTTTTTATCGGTAACTGCGCGGCCGGCCTCCTCCAGCGCCCGCTGCATTTCCTTGTATGAATTTTCATCGAACAGCAGGTCGACCCCCAGCCTGCCCCTTCGGCTCCACTCAGGAAGCTCATCCACCCGAAATGAGATACGCATGGTATCTCGACCGGCAAACGCAATAACCCCCTGGAGCCGATCCTGTTGGGGGTTATGGTTGGAGAACAACGCCACCGGCATGCCAAACCGGAACCGATGTCCCTCTCCGGGATTGGTATTTTTGTTGATAGTGATGGTTAGGTAGTCACCCCGTCCCAGTTCGCTATTCGTTATCGCAATGGGAAACCACGTAACGCCAAGTATAATCCGTTCCTGAACGGAGCGCCCAAACAATAACGTTTCATGCTGGGCTTTATCAAAAGCCCGTTCCTGATCCAACAATGCTGCCAGCTCGTCAAAATAATTCATAAGGGTGCGTCAGATAACAACGCCCGCAAAATACGGTCTTTTTTAAATCCCCCGATGTCCGGATTCAATTTCAGCAGTCCCACAAAATCGTATTCAACCCGAAAGTATACTTTAATACGCTCCTCTTATGTTAGCGCGTATATCATCGTCATATAATTTACGAAGCTGCGCATGTATTTCTTTATCCAAAGGAGGCAATGATGATGCTGCAACATTACTTTCCACTTGTGTTATCTGGCTCGCACCGGGAATCACCGTGGTAATTGCAGGGTGGTCTAAAATCCAACGGATAGCTTGTACTGCCAGGTTTCCTTCAGGAAGAGTAGCCTTAATTTTTTCCACCATTTCTACGCCTTTGGCGAATTGAACGCCAGAAAAAGTCTCCCCCACGTTGAAAGCGCCGCCATCTGCATTATAGTTGCGGTGATCGGTTTGTGCAAAAACAGTTTGTGCGTTGAATTTTCCTGTCAGCAATCCACTAGCTAATGGCACCCTGGCAATCAGCGCAACCCCTTTCTGTGTTGCGGTATCAAAAAAATCATCTGCCAAGTGTTGACGGAAAAGGTTAAATATAATCTGTAAAGAGGCCACGTTATCTTGCGCCAAACAGATTTTTGCTTCTTCAGCCGTTTCTACACTTGCGCCAACATGTTCGATCAATCCTTCTTCTTGTAATTTTCTTAAATGATCAAAAACTTCCCCCTTTTTCAGCTCGTCGGTCGGTATACAATGCAGTTGCTCCAGAAAAAGCCTATCCAAGCCAAGATTGGTGAGCGAGTCTTCCGTATGTTTTCTTATGGCATCATACGTGAAGTTTTGAGGCCAGCCGTTTGGTTCATCATTTCTACGCCCCAGTTTCGTAGCAACAAATAACTGTTTGTCCGTCGTTTTTAGAAATTTGCCTACAACTCGCTCACTGATTCCCATTCCGTACACATCTGCGGTATCAATAAAATTTCCGCCGGCATTTACATAAGTTTCAAGAATGTCAAATGCTTTCTTTTCATCTATTTCCCCCCAATCTGCACTACCTAATTGCCAAGTCCCTAAACCCACCTCTGCTATTGATTGTCCTTTAAAATTTCTATAATTCATTGTATTTGCTATTTTTTTTTAATTTAACGTTATTCTGTAGCGATTTTTTACTTTACACCACCTTGATCTCCGGATTCAATTTTAGGAGTTCCGCGATGAACCCTGATTTGTCTTTCGGCGATATGACAACGCTGTCAAACCGGTTGTAAAATATTTCCAACCGATCCAGGGATGGGGCAGGAGCACTAACGAAGGTTCGGGTTTCCTCAATTTTCCGAATGGAGGCAACAGGTATTTTCTTCCGTTTGTATAACAAGCCGCCGTGTATGGTCAGCATGGCGCTATCAACGGCATAATAGGTTGCCAGGAAAAGTTGGATACACAATGCTGTACACACGAGCATGAAAAGTGCGATCCCCCATCCAACCAACGTCCCTGTTGGGTCGGGTTGTCTCAAGGGCAAAATAACTGTCAGCAGCGTGGCGCCTACCATGATTCCCACGATCGGAATAAAAAGTGCCAAATCTACCTTCGATTTGTATTTAGTCACAGCAACAAGGTACGAAATTTTGCGGTCAGTTTTTTCTAGCATGCACTTTTGTCAACTAATTGCTTGCGTGCCAATCAAAAATGATTATATTCGGCATAGGTTTAGGTGATAGCCCCTAACCCTATAGGGGCGGAGACCCGTTGCTTACAAGGCAGCGGGTTTCTCTTTTCATCACCGCATGCACAGCGATGAGATCATGTTTCCGCCAATTAAAAACTTTATTCATCAAACCTTAACATTTTCGCTACAATACCCTATTGTTCACGATCTATTTTTGGCACAGAAAATAGCGCCTGATGTAACAGGTTCCACAAAAACATTAAAAATTTTCAGTAGTCAAACATCGTATGTTTATGCACCCAAAAATCCTATTAGCTCTATTCATTTGCGTTTCAGTATGGTTTGTTCCCACTGGCGCTTTTAGTGCCGTTCCCCTCAATGCAGTTTCCGTGGCTATGCAACAACATGTAGCAGGTACGGTAATAGATGAGACAGGGGCACCGCTGCCTGGCGCAACCGTTCTGGAAAAAGGAACGACGAACGAAGCAAAAACAGATCATGACGGACATTTCGTTATCCAAGTGAGCCCCCAAGCCATCCTTCAAATCTCCTTTATAGGATATGAAACCAAAGAGGTCGCCGTGAACGGGCAATCAAAAGTTGCGGTCCAACTAGATCCGGGTGCTACCCAATTAGAAGATGTTGTCGTTGTAGGTTACGGTACCCAGCGGAGGTCGGACATCACCGGCTCTATTGCCTCTGTAAAAAGTGAGGATTTTAACCAAGGGATCGTAACGAATCCCGGAGATCTACTGCAAGGCAAAATGGCCGGTGTAAACATCAGTGCCAATAGCGGGGAGCCGGGTGCATCACAAAATGTCATCATTCGGGGCATAGGCAGTCTGCGGTCCGGCACACAGCCGCTCTACGTGGTAGACGGCTTTTTGCTGGATAACTCATCCACTGGCATCGCCACCAACCCATTGAACTTTCTTAACCCAAATGATATCGCCACCATCGATGTGTTAAAGGACGCCAGCGCCACGGCGGTATATGGTTCCCGCGCCTCAAATGGGGTGGTGGTCATCACCACAAAAAGAGGGCGGCTGGGAAAAACCGAGATGAACCTTTCGCTTTCCACGGCAATGTCCACATTGTCCAATACAATAGATGTCTTCAGCGCAGATGAGTTCCGTTCTCAGGTAGTAGCAGCCGGGGGTGCACTTGAAGATTATGGTGGCAGCACCGATTGGCAGGATGAATTGTCCCAAACAGGGGTTTCGAAGAACCTCAATTTTTCGATGAGCGGCGCAAACAGTGAGCATTTTTCCTACTTCACTTCGGTAGGTTATCAAGATCAGGAAGGCATTCTGAAAAAAAGCGGGTTAACGCGCTATTCCGGCAAACTGAACATCACCCAGAAAGCCTTTGGGGGCCGGTTAACTGTCGGTTATAACCTGACCGCGTCGCATATGAAAAACCTGAGACCGAGCATCAACACCACCATCAGCGACATGCTTAGTTTGAATCCAACGGTGCCAGCTTATACCGACGGTGAGCCGACCCTGTTGAACACCAATGCATTAAACCCGCTCACTAGATATGCCATCTATAGCGACAGGGCCGCCAATAACAGGATCATAGCTACCATCTCGCCCGCTGTCGAAATTCTAGACGGACTTGTGTATAAGCTGAATTACGGCATAGACTATTCCGGTACCAATCGCGACCGGCAGTATAAGCCTTATACCAAGGTCATCAATGAAAGCAACATTTCAAACGGCGATGTGGTTGCCGATATGGTTGCCAATTCCAATCAGCTTATCGAGAATACCCTTACCTATAATTGGGATCGCGAAGCGCACAATCTGATTGTATTGGCCGGGCACTCTTACCAGAAGTTCATGGATGAGGGCAGGCAGTTCGCGTACAGAGGCTTTGCAGACAACAACGTCGACCCGATATACCAAGACCACACCAGTACCACCGAGTATCCAACTTCTGTAAATTCCTCCGCGGTTAAAAATGAGCTGCAATCGTACTTCGGCAGGATAAATTATTCCTATGACGACAGGTATTTAGTAACCGCAACCATCCGGGCGGACGGATCTTCCAAATTTGGAGAAAACCGGAAGTACGGATATTTTCCGTCGGTCGCCCTGGGGTGGAACGTGACCAACGAACAATTCATGGAAAATTCCGTGTTTAACAACCTGAAATTGCGTGCCAGTTGGGGACAAACCGGCAATCAAGAAATTCCCTCGAAAATCACACAGGCGAGTTACGCGGAGGAACGCCTCATCACCGGGTCCCCAAGCTTCAATACCTATCCGATAGGTAGCGGCAGCAATTCGATAGACGGGTATCCTTACGGGATTGTCTATACGCGTTTGGCAAACCCCGACCTTCAATGGGAGGTTTCTACCCAGATTGGCGCAGGCATTGATTTTATGCTCTTCAATTACCGGTTGTCGGGTACCGTCGATTATTTCAGCAAGGTGTCATCAAACATTCTGCTTGAAGTCGTCCCCGCCGACCCGGTACAGCCGACACCTACCTTTTGGACCAATATCGATAACATGAAGATCCAAAATAACGGTGTCGAATTGGCTTTGGATTATCATAGCGACCGGGCGAGCGATTTTTCGTACAATATCGGGGGTAACATCACCTTTATCCAAAACAAAGTGAAAGATTCTCCCTATGCCGTATTGACAACAGGCGCCGCCCAAGGCGCCGGTCAAACCGGAGCCACCATCAATGGCTACATCAATAGCCATCCAATCGGTGCCTTTTATATGTTCGAATTTGAAGGTATAGGTGAAGATGGACTTAACCAATTCCGCGACCTCGACGGAAATGGCGAAATACTCGACAACGACCGGTCGGTGGTAGGGAGCGCTATCCCCAATCTGATCTACGGCTTTTACGCCAACTTTAAGTTCAAAGGATTTGACCTCGGGCTAAATTTCAACGGTATGGCCGGAAATAAGATGTACAACCACACCAAAATGTCGCTTTTCACCAAGGCCCAGCTGTCAAGATCCAACAATACCACCGGTTTCGCCATGGAGTACCCCCACGAGTCGATAGCCAACGCAAATACCGTGTCTACCCGTTTTCTCGAAGACGGTTCATTCCTGAGGCTGAATAACGCCACGCTGGCATACAATTTCAGGTCTGACCAATTAGGCCTCGGTAATGTCTTCCAGCATGTACGCTTCTCGGTAACAGGCCAAAACCTATTCACCATTACAGATTATTCAGGATATGACCCCGAAATCAATACCGGTTCAAGTAGCGGTGGAATCCAGACATTCGGCGTGGATTATTTCACGTATCCCCGGGCCAGAACCTTTATGGTTGGCTTGGATTTAACATTTTAAAAACAGTCCATTGTCTTAATAGCAACGATAAAAAATTGAATAAAATGAAAATTGAAAGATTTAATAAAGCACTTACCCTATGCGTGTTTCTATTGGCATTTGCGGGCTGTACGAATTTGACAGAAGATGTACTTGATGAATCGCTTACCGGAACAGGGGACGCCGAGCTGGTCAGCGGATCGATAGCACCCGTTTATGGAAATCTCCGCTATGTGTGGATGCATACCTTAAATTTCGGTCTGCAGGAGGTTGCTTCAGATGAGGGTATCCTTCCCTATAGAGGAGGTACAGATTGGTACGACGGCGGAAAATTCATTGCGGTACACCAACACCTCACCACCCCAAGCAATAGCTTGGTGGGCGATACCTGGACTGGAATCACCCTGACCCTTTCGAAGGCGGTCATTGCCGCTGAAAGACTACGTGAGGAAGCCGAAAACGGAAATACAGATGCACAGAACGCCTTGTACGAAATGGAAGCTGTGAAAGCCTATTTAAATATGCTGGCGCTGGATAACTGGGGCTTGGTTTTCAAGAAAGAGAATTCCGATGAGACTTCTGAAATCCTCAGGGGGCAGGAAGCCATCGCTTACATTGAAGGCAAGCTTCTTTCCGTGGTAGACGTTATCGCCGAGGGCAATGATCCCGGACGCTTCAACAGGCACGTCGTTAAAGCGCTATTGGCCCGGCTCTATTTGAATGCCGCTGTCTATCGCGATCCGTACGGCACACCGGTTTTCACAGACGAAGAACTGGATAAGGTAATTCAGTATACCACCGATATCATTTCCGGTTCCTATGCCTTGTCTGCAGAATATTTCGATTTGTTCAGCGACGGCAACCATACTAACCCCGAGCTGATCTTTGCGCTAACCCAAAGAGGTGTGCTAGAAACGGAGCACAGTCGATGGGCCTATTGGTCAATTTCGGGAGATCAGGTGCCCCGGCCTGAGCTTCCCAACACAAGGGGCACCGATGCGGTAGCCGTTACGCCCGATTTTTACCAAACCTGGGTTGATGCTTATGGCACTGTTGACCCTGCTGATGCCGATGCCCGCTTTTTCAAGGAAAACACCGTAATACCCGATCATCTTAAGGATCTCACCGGAATCAACCCAACTAACGATTCACAGCATTTCTATAGCATAGACGCCCAGGAATTCGAGATGGATAGGGGAATACTCCGCGGTATCATATGGGGTCCCAGAAAAGATGAAGGCGGTAATATACTTCGGAGCAGCGATGGTAAAGTAAGAATTTATCCGGTGATCAATCGAAGGACCAGTGGTGCAAACATTGCCTATGTTGACCATACACGGGAGGTAGATTTTACGGCTAGCGGTAGTCTGCACAATACGGGGTACCGTTTTTCAAAATACCAGTTTAGCCATACCGCGCCCAACTGCTGTTCGTACAGCAGTGTAGATTTGGTGTTAATCCGCTTGGGCGAGATTTATTTGATGCGGGCCGAGGCCAGGCTGAGAAAAGGGGATGCTTCCGGAGCCTTGGCCGATGTGAATACGTTAAGAACCTCGCGCAACGCTCGCCCCGCACAAACTCCTGCCGCATTAACTTCGATAGACCTTGATGTGTTGTTCCGCGAATCGGGCTTCGAACTATACTGGGAGGGTTTCCGGAGAAACTATCAAATACGCTTCGGTAAATACGAGGATAGGTGGACCGAGAAGACCAATAGTGATGTAAGGAAAAGGCTGTTCCCCATCCCTCAAAAAGCAATTGACGGCGCTTCGGGCATGAACGGTTTTCTGGTACAAAACGAAGGCTATTAATTAATAGACATGAAAATATCAAACGCCATATTGATAGTAGGCTTGCCTTTTTTGTTTTCCAATTGTTCGCAGCAAGGCCATAGCCAGGGAGAAATAAAGTTAAATGACATACAGGTAATCGGCAGCCACAACAGCTATAAAGTTGGCATTGAACAACCCCTGTTGGACTACCTGTTTGAACGCGATTCGGCCACCGGACGATCGTTGCAATACGAACATATCTCGCTGACCGAACAATTAGCGCTGGGCCTCAGGAGCCTGGAACTCGACGTCTATCACGATCCGGAAGGAGGTTATTATTCCAATCCTGCTGGCTTGGATATCGTTCGGGCTTCCGGAAATACGCCGTTACCTTTTGATTCCGAGGAGAAGTTGAAAATACCGGGGCTCAAAGTGTTTCATGTGCAGGATATCGATTTTAGGAGCCACCAGTTGCTTTTCAAAGATGCCCTCACAGCATTGCTCACGTGGTCTGAAAAGAATCCAACGCATACACCTATCATCATAACGATCAATGCGAAAGATGGTAAAATCCCCGATTTGAAGGTCCCGTTTCCCTTTGACGCCGATGCACTGCAAAACCTGGACACAGAAATAAAAAGCATTATTCCTGCGGATAAGTTAATTTCGCCCGATTTGGTGCGAGGTGATGAGGCTACGCTTGAGCAAGCCGTATTGACAAAGGGATGGCCCGCCTTGGCTACCGTTAGCGGCAGATTTCTCTTCGTGTTGGATGAGGGTGATGCTAAAAGCGATTTGTATTTAAAGCAATTTCCAGGGCTTAAAGAAGCTGCGCTTTTCGTCAATAAGGAAGAAGGGCATCCCGAGGCAGCCTTTCTTATCATCAACGATCCCGTAGCTAGGTTTGATAAAATAAAGTCCTTAGTGGCAAAAGGATATATGGTGCGAACGCGTGCCGATGCAGGCACCGAAGAAGCCAGAAGGAATGATTATACCCGATTTGGCAAGGCGAAGGATTCCGGGGCACAAATCATTACCACCGACTACTACCTGCCCGGTAAATTGTTTAAATCGGACTTCAAAATCGTTTTTGCCGATGGCAGGTACGAAACGAAACACCAGCGCTGATAGCTCAGGTTGCATGAATACAAAAGGATGATTCCCGTGCCTGCGTTATCGCCTTGGCATGTCAGATTAATGGTGTATCCGTTTTTAGGGCGCAAGTCACTTTGCGAAAGAAAATTTTCCTGTTAGAAAAATTCCGAAACCAGAACGATTTTTACAGGAAATTGCTTGCGGCGTTTAATTGCAGCGCTTATATTCGCGATAGGTTTAGGTTGATAGCCCCTAACCCCATTGGGGCGGAGACCCGTTGCTTACAAGGCAACGGGTTTCTCTTTTTTTAACCGCTTTTAGCCCGTCACTTGGCTAAGCATGACAGGTAAAAGCATCAAATTACGGGCTAAAACAAGAAAACCGAAAAGTTCACCATAGGTAGTTTTTCGAAAAATCGCATCTTTGTCATATTTCTAAATGAAAAGAGACGAGCAAGACATATTAAAACGGGGCGAAGAAATTACCAAAAACTATTTTCAGTTTTTAGACAAACATATTGAAGATGTAGTTTTGGGGAAGGTTGATGAATTCATGGAAATCAACCAAATAGCAAGTGAATTGTTCATTTCTCATAAGCATTTGACTGATACAGTTCAGAAAGAAACTGGAAATCATCCTTGTCACTTCTACGACCATAAAATTATTGATGAAGCTAAAAGAATGCTTTCAGAAACTGATAAATCCGTTTCTGAAATTGCAAGAATTCTGACCTACGACCCGTCCAATTTTTCTAAATTCTTCAAGAAATTTGTCGGACAAACCCCTGCTCAGTTCCGAAAAGAAATCAAAAAATAAAAGTTCCGAAAAGTTCACCACGTTTTATGTTTTTTGCCTTGTCAT
>Ga0182739_1002863_pt1 | contig 15694 bp, 10 predicted proteins | sample eDN5th30CBELigBY_FD_128873 | JGI IMG/M metagenome (GOLD analysis project Ga0182739, IMG submission 128873) | Enriched backyard soil microbial communities from Emeryville, California, USA - eDNA 5th pass 30_C BE-Lig BY (version 2) (version 2) | ecosystem: Environmental > Terrestrial > Soil >... | reverse complement strand
GAACTGCTTACAGTTTTAATATTAAAGTCATTTATTATTAATATGATTAATTAATTCAATGCCTACTAACTTCCCGGCGGCATGCATTTCAACCAACTCTCCCGTGCGGCTATGCTGTTAGAGCTGCCCAATTTAGAACAATGGCCGTTTCCGCCAGACAACATTCGGTTTCCTAGATTCATGCGAGACTGAAGAAGATTTTGCGTTCTTTCTGGGTGGAGTACATTGCGGTTTACAATGAGGAATGGTTTCAAAATGACTTGACGACCGCTCCCCGCTATATTGCCGGGAAGCGATCGTCGTCTCATCACTTGTTTTCTCTATTGAAACTCAATTTTGATAGGTAAAGCAATAGGTACCTGAGCCTGCTTGTAAGCAAACTCCATCCTCCGTTTGTGTATAGGACACGATCCCAGCCACGGCTTCCAAGTGTACCCCGCTTTCTTCGACCAAGTTTATCTTTGCCCCGGGCAAAGTGATCTGAGCCGTTGTGTTCGCCGGAACGGACACCTGAACCTCGACTTCCCCGCCCGTGATTTTCCACGCGGATTTTATCATGCCATACGATGACGCAAACGATGCACTCGCGGAAGTCAGCTCCCCTTCAATGTGAGGCTGAATACGGATCCGTTTATACGCCGCTCTTGTCTCATCCATATCCAAACCGGCGATATAACGGTACATCCATTCACCGATCGCCCCATAAGCATAGTGATTATACGAATTCATATTATCGCTCCAGAAGGAGCCGTCCGGCTTAATTCCATCCCAATGCTCCCAAATCGTTGTGGCGCCTTTCGTTATGGAATACAACCAGGAAGGATACGTTTCCTGCAGCAGAAGCTTCACTGCCGTTTCATGGTACCCGTTTTCCGACAGCGCCAAGCATAAATAAGGCGTGCCGACGAAGCCGGTGTCCAGATGATAGCCGTTGCCTACAACCAGCTCATTTAGATCTTTTGCAATCAGCTTACGTTCCGCGTCTCCGACCAAACCGAACACAAGGGGCAATATTTGCGCCGTCTGGGTCTGTGCTTTCATCCGTCCTTCCAAGGTAAGGAACGTCTCGCGGAATTTAGCGATAATACCGTCCAATAGTTCACCGTATTCGTTCGCTTCCTCTTGCTTACCCAGTACCCGCGCAGAATCGCGAAGCAATCGTGTCGAGAGGGCGTAATAGGCGGTAGCCACCAAATCAACCGGAGTAGCCCCGAAGTAGCTGCCTTCATGAGCGTCCAATGCCAGCCAATCCCCGAAGTGAAATCCGGTATTCCACAAGTGCTCATTAGCGCCTTGGGCCCGGATAAATTCAACCCATGCCTTCATACTGCCATACTGCTCGGCGAGAAGACGCTCGTCACCGTAAATCAGATAGACGGTCCAAGGACACACGGCTGCCGCATCGCCCCACGCCGAAGAGGTGTAAGTCTCATCCCCCCACATGGTAGAGATGTAATCCTCCAGGGCATTCGGAATGACAAAAGGAACGCTGCCGTTTGGCCGTTGATCCGCCTTCAAATCGCGAAGCCACTTGGTAAAGAACGGTCCCACGTGGTAATTGAAGGCCGCGGTCCGGATGAATACTTGGGCATCACCGGTCCAGCCCAGCCTTTCGTCACGCTGCGGGCAGTCGGTCGGAACATCCAGGAAGTTGCCGCGCTGCCCCCAAACAATATTACGCTGAAGCTGATTGACCATCGGATCAGAGCATTCAAAATGACCTGTCGGCTCCATATCCGAATGTATCACTTCCGCCGTAAAGCTGCGAAGCAGAAGCTCATCCTCTGCAGCCGGGAAGCCTTCTATCTTTAAATAGCGGAATCCTTGGAACGTAAAATAAGGAGTATACGTCTCAGTTCCTTCGCCTTTGGCTATATATTCAATTTGTGCTTTGGCTTTCCGGAGATTGGCGGTATAAAAGCTGCCTTCCTTATCCAGCACCTCCGCATGCTGAAGGACAATCCGGGTTCCAGCAGGAGCCTCCAGCGTCATACGAATCCGACCGACCAGATTTTGTCCCATGTCCAGCACCAGCTCACCCGCAGGAGTGCGGATAACCTCCCTGGGATGAATCGTTTCCGTGACGCGGCAAGGCCAATTTTCCTGCGCAACCAGCTGGGTCACAGGAAGCTCTACAACCGTTGCTTCCTTCCATTCCGCATCCGGGTAATCCGCCAGGCTCCAGCCCTTTTTCTCCAAACGGGCGTCATAGATTTCACCGGCATAAAATTCGGATAAGAGAATAGGTCCGGTCGAGCACTTCCAATTTGAATCGGAGATCACCCACTGCTCCGAGCCGTCTTCATACTGAATGCACAACTGCAGCAGTACAGCCCTGCGATCCCCGTATATGTTCCGTTTGCTGAGCCAAGTCAACTCTCCCTTATACCAGCCGTCACCGAGCAGAACGCCGATTCCGTTCACTCCGCTTTGCAGCTGTGAGGTTACGTCATACGTTTGATACTGCTGGCGGGTGGAGTAGCTTGTCCATCCGGGAGCAAACAGCTCATCGCCGACACGGCTTCCGTTCAAATAAAGCTCATAGACTCCAGCAGCCGTCGCGTAAATCCGGGCCGAGCGAATTCCCGCGCCCGTTTCGAATCGGCTTCGCAGCATGAAGACTTCTTTGGCATGGGGATCGATAGCTCCCGGATCCGGTGTTACCCACTTCGCTTTCCATTCGTCCGCCTGCAGCAGCCCGGTTTCCCACCAAGCCGCTTCGCTCCAATCGGATTCCCGTCCCAATCCGTCCCACACCTTTACCCGGTAATGATAACGGGTACGGGAATTCGTTTCCGATCCGGCATAAGCTACTTGGATGGATTGCTCCGATTCAATACGACCGGAATCCCAAACCGCCGATGCGAAATCAGCCCCCGGACCGGCAACTTGAAGCCGGTAAGCCTGCTGAACCGTTCCCCGGGTATCGGAGACCAGCTTCCATCCGAATCGAGGCGCCCTGATATCCGTCCCAAGCAGATTCGTCCTGTATTCACATGTCAATGCTTCTACTTTTAATTGTGTCATATGCCTCTTCACCTCATGTTTATTTTAGTTCCGGTACCACGTGAATCGCCCGATCTCCAAGCAGAGCTCCGACCAAATTATTGGCGGCGGTCACCGCCATGTCGTACCGGGTCCGACCTGTGGCGGAGCCGATATGCGGAAGGGTTACCGCATTGGGCAATTGAAGCAGCGGATGCCTCGGATCGACCGGCTCTTCGCAGTATACATCCAAGCCGGCCGCAAGGATCCGTCCGTGCGCCAGCACATCGGCCAAATCATGCTCATCGACTAACGGCCCGCGCGATGCATTGACGAATATGGCTGTCCGCTTCATCATCTCAAATTGCTCCTTGCGGATCATGCCTTTCGTCTCAGGGGTCAATGGGGCCATGAGCACGACGTAATCGGATTCCTGAAGCAGTGGCTCCAAGTCACAATATCGGGCCCCGTATGCTTCTTCCGCATGCGGCTTTCGGGTCCGGTTGTTGTACAGCACTTTCATATCGAACCCAAGGGCAGCCCGTTTTGCAACCGCCTCCCCGATCCTTCCCATCCCGATGATGCCGATCGTCGAATGGTGGACATCCATCCCGAAATAATGCTCCGCCTTGGCCCCATCCTTCCCCCACTTCCCCTGCTTCACAAGCAAGTCAAGCTCCGGGACTCTTCTAGCCGCAGACAGGATCAAAGCAAAAATTAAATCTGCGACCGTATCGTCCAGCACGTAAGGCGTGTGGGTGCCGATGATTCCCCGCTCTTTCATAACAGAAGTATCAAAGTTGTTGTAGCCGACGGATTGATTGCTGACCGCCTTGAGCTTAGGCGCATGCTTCAGCAGCTCCGAATCGATCCGCACGTCGGTTTGCAAAATTCCTTCCACATCGGACAGCAAAGCCAGCAGTTGTTCTCGACCCGGAAGGTAGCCGCTATGGTATTCAATCATTTCACAATGCTCTCCGATGAGGCGTCTGGCCTCCTCCGGCATAGCTTTTAGTATCAGCACTCGAGGTTTACTCATTTACCCAAACCACCTTATGGCAAAATAAACGTAACTTCCTGAGGCTATCTTACTCCCATGAAGGGTACATTTACTTTAGCGGTTTGAGTACACTATTTTTAGATCGTGTTCGTATCTATCGTTTAATTCATTTTGTCATTTATGGTATACTATCTTTTGATGTTTGTTAGCAGGAGGACTGTCGATGCTCTTTCACACCATTCGAACCAAGCTGTTTTTTGTATTTTTGGCCATCTCGGTCATTCCTGTGTTTATCATCACGTATATCTCCTATAACTCTTATACGAAGCTTGTGAGCAAGCAGGTCTCGCTCGTGGCCTCGAATACGGTCAGTAACACGGTGGAACGGATTGATAACATCTTTCAAAATATCGACCGCATCACGCTCAGCTTTCAGCAATTTTCCACCCAGCCGGGAGCCACCACGGTTTCACAGGAACTGAACAAATTGATCAATAAACCGAATATCGATCAATACGATCTTTTCCTGGCTCGGACGAAAATGCTCTTTTTCTTTAACAATCTCGTGCTGAGCAACAGCTATTTGAACGGGATTTATATCTTTCTTCCCGACGGCAATTCGATCAGCTACGGCAATGGGACGGATCTCGCCGTCAATTATCAGCCGCTTAAGGACGAATGGTACCAGCAAACGCTGCAAAAAGGCGGCGGGCTGTATATCAGCGACACCGACACCAAGTCCTTCATCATTAATGCTAAGCCTTCGATTACGTTTTCGCGTGCGCTGTACGATCCGGATACCCGCCAGCTCCTCGGTGTGCTGATGCTGGACTGCGACCTGAATATTTTTAAAGGGATCGATAAAGACATTGTTCCGAATATCACTAACATGTTTCTGGCTAACGGGAAAGGGAAAATTCTCTACGATAATTCTAAAGAGAGAATCGGTCAGACGATCCCCGACTCCTTTATGGAGCTGATAGCTGAGAATCCGGAAGGAACGGTCGAACAAACCCGCGGCGGTATGCTCTCCGTTATCAAGCCGTTTCCCGACAACGATTGGCGGATTATTGCATCCCTATCCTTGAACGAGCTATATAAGCAATTCGGCGTTTCCCAGCGGCTGATCATTTATATCGCTTTATTATGCTCGGTTATATTTTTCTTGCTGTCCATCTTTCTGTCAGGCCTGATTACGAAGCCGATCATCGAGCTGAGCCGAGTCATGCGGAAAAATAAATCACTGCATTTTGTGACGACAAAGAAGCACCTCGAGCGGGACGACGAAATTGGGATTTTATATACGGAATATAACAATATGATTAAGGATATCGATCTTTACATTAAAGAAAGCTATCAAAGCAAGCTCATCACCCTGGATTCCCAAATGAAGGCATTGGAAGCGCAAATCAACTCGCATTTCCTATACAATACATTGGAATCGATCAACAGCATTGCCGAGATTGAAGAAGTCGAGAGCATCTCGATCATGACGAAGGCACTTGGGGATATGTTCCGTTACAGCATTAAGACGGATAGCGAGCTTGTATCGGTTGAGGATGAGCTGTCGCATGTGAACAACTACTTGACCATTCAAAAGATTCGTTTTGAACATAAGATTGACTTTTTCTTTTATATCCAAAGCGATTTAGATTCGATGCGCATTCTGAAGCTTATACTGCAGCCGGTCATTGAGAACGCTCTCTATCACGGGCTCGAGAAGACAAGAAACAGCGGAAGCATCACCATCACCGGCTATACATCCAACGATCAAATCATCTTTGAGGTCGCAGATAACGGTGTCGGAATGTCGGAGGAACAATTGAATGACCTCCAAAGGCTGTTAAGCGAGCCACCCGAATTCAATGAGCTTGGTCAAAGAAACAAACGCAGCATCGGGCTTAAGAACGTGCATTCCCGAATTGCTCTCTATTACGGAGCAGGCTATGGACTGACTTTGGAAAGCCACAAAGATGCCGGAACCAAAGTAACCATAAACATTCCGAAAATTGTTCAGGAGTGAGCTAATGTACAAATTTATTATTGTTGACGATGAAGCGCTGATCCGGCGCGGTATGCTGAAGAAAATACAGGCGGCCCTTCCCGGGGAGCAGTTGATTTTTGCGGGGGAAGCCGATAATGGAGAATCGGGGCTTGAGCTGGTCAAGAAGGCGGACCCGGATATCGTCATAACCGATATGAGAATGCCGGAGATGGACGGAAGATCTTTTTTAAAGCTGCTGCAGCACGAGTATCCCGATAAAAAGATCATTGTGGTAAGCGGGTACTCGGATTTTGAATATATGAAAGAAGCGATTTCCGCCAAGGTGATCGGCTATTTGTTAAAGCCGTTTAACAGAGAAGAAATTAGTGAAACGCTCAAAAAGGCCATCCAGCTCATCGAAGCCGAACGATCGGCTAAGCAAAGAATGGAGTACAGCGAAATCGAAAAAGAAGAGATCAGCTACAGCTCTGATCTTCAATCATTAAGCCATTGGATCTTGGGCATTCAGCATAAGGATAATACCCCTGTCCTCCGCTCAAATAAGCTCCAGCCTATCGCAGAGGCAGATCAATATGTGCTGTTGACCCTGTATGTACCCGGGAAGCCGGTATTGCCTCCCGACGTGATCAGCCATTGCGTTTATATTCCGAGTACGCAGCATGATAAAATCAGCTTCTTGCTCTTTTATCGGAAGGACGGTACCCGTGATCTGCCGGCAGCAGCCGTTTCGGCAGCGAAACGTATCCTGGAGGATACCTCTGAAGTGTCCGCATGCATCGGAATCAGCAGCGGGAAAGCATCGCTTACTCTGCTGAACGAGGCTTTCGGGGAAACCGTTCGGACATTGAACGAAAGAACCATTGTGCCGGAAAGCTCACCCATTGTCGTCTATCAGGGAGAACTCCAACCGGCAGCCTCACTTGCATGGGAGAAACTGGACGAGCTGCTGTTTTTCCTCGAATCGGGCAACTCTTCTAAGGTAAAGGAATGGACCGAGAGGCTGTTCGATCACTTCTACTCAGTTCCGGGGACGACTCTCGGGCAAGTGAAGGGCACCTGCAATCTTCTTATCCATGAGGTAAGAGATACTATACACCGATATTACGGCAACGGCGGTAACCCTGCTTCTTCGTCCAGCTTAGAAGCCGTATTGGACGCTTCCTTCGATGTTCAGTCGATCCGAGCGTACCTGGTCCAAGTGCTTCCGAATGTAGCAGATATGCTAAATGAGCGAAGTGTATACACTTCGGAGTACGCAGTCGATAACATCAAGTTGTATATAGAGAATCACTATAATAAGGAATTAACGCTTGAGAAAATATCGTCCCTCTTCTTTATGAACCCCAGCTACTGCAGCTATTTGTTCAAGGAAAAGACCGGGATCAATTTCATTGACTATGTCAATAAAACGCGGATTGAGAAAGCCAAAGCGATGCTCAAGGGTACTGACAACAAAGTGTACAAGATTGCCAAGGATCTTGGGTACGACAACGCCAAATATTTCTTCCGCGTCTTTAAGAAGGTAACTGGACAGACGCCGGAGGAGTATCGGCAGTCAACCCCCGAATAGAAAAACGACTAACCTTCCCAGGTCATGGGGGTTAGTCATTTTTTGGTGATCAATCGAGAAAATATTTGCGAATAAAGTACGTCGGCGTGCAGCTCCAGGCATGGCAATAGCTGTTGATCAGGTTGCTGCCATACGGGGATAGCCGTTTATCGGCCGGATTGTACAGCTCCCAGAAGCAATCCGCTCCGTCCTTCACCATCTCGCCCCAATACGCTCTCATCTGCTCAAGCGCTTTATCCTTCAAGCCGCTCAAGATCAACGCTTCAATAAGATGATGGTGCATGTAAGGTGTCGTCATGCCGATGGCGGGGGGATTGTTGAACGCATGCGTGAGCAGTGCGGCGTTACTTGAAGTATCCAGTACTTCAGCCAGAACCATCCACACCTGGGACGCCCAAGAAACTTGCCGTTCTGCACCGCTGATGAAGAAGCCTTGCTGCTCATCCCATAGGTAAGCAAGTGCTGCATCCGATGCGAGCAAGGTCATCTCGTCAATCCAATGCTGTATCTCCTCCTGCCCCAGCCGCTTGGCGAGCTCGGTCCCGCGCTTGAGTGCATAGATCAGAATCGCTTGTGCGGATGCTTGCTTATTGAGCTCTTCATGCCAGTCAATGAAGCACCACCAGGTCGTATCATCCTTGACGATGCCTCTATCATCCAACCGGCCTGCGGCAAGCTTCAATTGATCGAGCGCAATCGGCCAAAGCTCTTGGAGGGTATCCATATCGCCAGTTGCCTCAATGTAATCATATAAGGTGGCCACGAAGAACAAAGAATAGTCATAAAGCAGCGTATCGTCAGCAAGCGGCTCCGGCTTCTCAAATACACAAGCGCTGACCTCTCCGTGTTCCAGCGTCATTCCGCCGAATAAATACAGGCATCGCTTAACCAGATCTGCATGCTGAAACGTAAGATAGTTTGCCTGCGCCTGCAGCCTCAAATCCCCTATCCACAGCCGCCGGTCCCGCTTGGGACCATCCTCGAACACGGTCTGCATGCAGTCCTGCAGCGTTTTAATCGCAATCTTGTCCATCATCCGCAAGTCCTCAGGCATCCGGTCCGGAAGCGGAGCTATGCCTGAACCATTACCTGAGGTTACGGCTGTCACATGGATATCCGGGAAGGCGATGGTATACTTTCTTGAAGTGTCCAGAACCTCGATTTTCAAGTACCGGAAACAATAGCGCCGAGGCAGACGGATTTGGGCCGGCAGCACATCGATATTAATGATTTCGTCCTGAAGCCAGGTGCGGCTGAGCCAGCCTTTATATTCATCGAAGGACTCTCCAATTTCACAGGGCATCTCACCGAAAATCAGCTTCAGCCGAAGCGGCGCGTCTGGAGGACTGCCGATGGGCTTTAGCGACAGATTCAAATAACCGACCTGATGATCGCCAAAATCAAGCACAAAGCTCTCGTTCTTTGAGAACGATCGGTGCTGCAAGCTTTCCAAGCTATCGACGGGTTGTACTTTCCAGCCTTGGAAGGCCTCCTCATCCGGAAGCACTTCAACGATTTGCACCGGGTATACTTCCGTTGTGCTGAGCTCTGGTGTCAATTTCTCTGCAATGTCAATAAGCCTCGACATTTTCGGCATTTGCGGTCACCCCTTCACAGATCCGACAGTTAAACCGCCGATAAAAAACTTTTGTAAGAACGCGAAGATCACAAGCAGCGGAAGCGCGCACAGGAAGCAAGCGGCGAACAGCACGTTCCACGCCGTCGGATTCGTTTGATCTCCCATAAATCCTAACATGGCTAGCGGTAAAGGCGACTGTGCGGCCTTGGAAATGAAGATCATATTGAAGAAATAATCATTCCAGATCCATACTCCCTGAGTAATGACAACAGAAACCGTTACAGGGATCAGCAGAGGAAATACGATTTGCCAAAAACGGCGCAGCAGCCCCGCCCCATCGATCAGTGCCGACTCTTCCACCTCGATCGGTATGCTGGATTTAATAAATCCGGTATACAAGAAGGATGAAAATGGAATGCTGCACGTAATAAACATAAGAATCGGCGTATACTGCGAACTCGGAATATGGAGCCCTTGAATGGTCTGTACAATCGGGATAATGACCATTTGGCTTGGAACTACTAGACCGGACAAGAAGAAGATATATAGAAATTTGCTGATACGGCTATTCAGACGCGCAATCGGGTAAGCGGCCATAGCTGTAAAAATAACAACAATGACCACCGACGCCACTGTTAATACCAAGCTATTGGTTAGTGCCTGCATAAAATGCATTTTCGTAAAAGCTGCCCGGTAGCTCTCGAGCGTAAATTCGTTAAAAAGCAGCAGCGGGTTGGTCATATTCTTGATCGACCGCAAGGAGCTTGACAGCGCTATAATGAGCGGCAGCAAGTTAATGATTAATAGAGCGGAGATCAGCACATGCGTCACAGATTGTTTTGCTAGTTTCATGCTGATACCTCCCTTTTGTTCAGCTTAAGTACAAAATACGTTGTGATTAGAATGATGACGGCAAAGGAAATAACGGCAAGCGCCGACGCTTTACCGAATTGCTGCTCCTTGAAGGCGATATTGAAAATATCGACAAGCAGTGTCGTAGTTGCGCGTCCCGGACCGCCATTGGTCATAATGAACGGGTAGTCAAATGCTTTAAGGCCGTTGATGATGCTTAAAGTGAAATTAATCGTAATCGCGGTAGCCAGCATCGGCAGACGAATCAATTTTGTAATTTGCCATGAGTTCGCTCCATCCATTTTGCCGGCTTCAATCATATCCTGCGGAACGGTCTGAAGGCCTGCCAAGAAGATCACTGTGCTTGTGCCGATATGCTTCCAAATTTCCACCGTTGTAATGGCATATAATGCGGTGCCATACGTGCCGAGCAGATTCAAATCACTGCCGTTGAGATGGAACCAATTAAGCACCGTTGCGAGTAAGCCGCTTTCCGGCATGTAAACGTAGCTCCAGATGAAGCCGACAACAATCGCACTGAATAAGGTCGGAATATATGCTGCTGTCCGATAAAGGCCCGTGGCTCGTATTTTCATGTTTAAGATAAACGCCAAGCATAAGGAGACCAGATTGCTGAAAACAACGAAGACTAGAGTATAAATCAAGGTATTGGCCAGCGAAGACCCGGCAATGCCGTCTTTAAACAGCTGCTTGAAATTATCGAATCCGATATATTTATAGCTTTGTACAAAACCGTTATAATCCGTAACACTATATTGGAAGAGCTTGAGAATCGGTACGATCCAGAATACGAGATAGAACGCCAAAGCGGGAATAACGAACCAATACATCGTTTTTTTCATGACGGCAGAATTCATGTGAGTTTATTCCTTTCTTAACTAATAGTTAGGGGGAATCCATAGACGATTCCCCCTAGCACGGCATTACTTTTTCCAAAGCTCTGTAAACTTGTCCTGCATGGCCTTCGTTACGTCTTCTGGCGTCGTGTTTCTTCCGCCGATGATTTCGCCGAATTTCGACTGCAGAACGTCGGCTACGCCATTAGGCCACATGACGTTGGCAAAGTAGATGGAATTGCCTGTTTTTTGATAATCGGTGTAAGAGTCTTTATACAGATCATTCGTCAGAGGAACATCGTTAAATGCACTAATCGACGGGTTGTTCTTAATCCAGGCTTGGAACAGATCTGATTTCGTATCAAACCAGTAGTTCAGGACTTGCTTCACGGCCTCCATGTTCTTGGTCTTCGCGTTGACAGCCCAGCCTGCTGCTGTGGAAACCGCCTGCCATGTTGGCTGGCCCTTCTCATTACCCGGCAGCGGGAAGAAACCGCGCTGGAAGTCGACTGCTCCCTTAGCTGTCATAGTTGGGAAATCCCAGGTTCCGTCGAAGGCCATTGCCGCCTTGCCGTCAACGAACATTTGCGTTGCCTGCGCTCCGCCTAAACCGAGCGTGTTCTTGGCAATGTAACCTTTAGCGTACAGCTCCTTGTACATCGAAACGGCTTTTACCCATTTCGGATCCGTCAGCTGTTTTTGACCCGCTTGCAGCTTGGTATCAAAATCCTTCTCACCCGAATACACGGTATTGGCAGCCAACTGGTACATCCCGAACTGAATCCACCAAGGATCCTTGTCGCCCATCACGATAGGCGTAATACCGGCATCCTTCAGCTTCTGACAGACGGCAAGGAAGGAGTCCCAATCCTTCGGAACTTCCGTGATGCCCGCCTTCTGGAACAAATCTTTATTGTAGTAAGTACCGAGCATGTCGATACCTTTGGCCACGCCGTAGATTTTGCCGTTCGCGGACATGTCCTCTTTCGCTCCAGCGCTGATGTTGTTCATGAAAGGAAGATCCGACAGATCGGCCAAATAACCTGCTTTGGCTAAGTCGATCACAGCTGCGGCGGAGCCCATTCTCGGCCAGACGCGGAAAAAGTCCGGCGCTTCGCCGGCAGCGAGCTTGGTCTTGATCGATGTTTTATATTGATCGTCAGGAAGCTTCTGAACCTCGAGGGTGATGTTCGGGAACTTGTCATGCACCATCTTAGGAAGAATATCCAGTTCAAAGTCCTGACCGTCCGCCGCTTTATTCCCCGATACGACCATCGTCAAGGTAATATCCGAGCCCGATTTCGCATCCTTTCCTCCGGCTGCTGTACCGGAAGCATTGTTTGCTGCACTGCCGCAGCCGCTAAGCAATACTAGAGCCGAAGTGACTGCTGCCGTGCCGGTTAAGATTTTCTTCATTTTCTTCAAGTGAACCATTCCCCTTTTACTCTATTAATGGTCTTTCTTGTCTCTAATCATAAAGGGAGCCAGAGTGCATTTACTTTAGCACTTAAAGTGCACTATTTTTAGATGAAAGATACAAGGACAACTCCCCTTGCCCGTGAAGTGAAGAAAAGGCTGCCGTATATGCCGGCAGCCTCTTGTATTTTCATTCAGCTATGTATATATGCACCGTTTAATGATTCCAGGGCATCCCCGTCACTCGGCATCTATTGTGCGGTCAATATAATCGGTCCCTCCGCAGTAATGGCGATCGTATGCTCGTACTGTGCGGAAAGCGATCCGTCAGCGGTTCTGGCGGTCCATCCGTCGGCATCAATCGTCATTAACGCTTTTCCGGCATTGAGCATCGGCTCGATCGTAAAGACTAACCCTTCATTCAAGCGGAACCCTTTGCCCGGATACCCGACGTGGGGATAACTAGGTTCCTCGTGCATCTCCCTTCCTACGCCGTGGCCGAGCAGATCGCGCACCACCGAGAATCCGTTTCGCTCGGCATGGGTTTGAACCGCGTGCATCACATCGCCGATCCGGTTTCCGACAACCGCTTTTTCGATGCCGAGCTCTAAGCATTCCTTCGTTACCCGCATCAGCTTACGGGCTTCTTCCGACACCTCGCCGACCGCATAACTCCAAGCTGAATCGCCGATCCAGCCATCTGCTTCCGCAACGATGTCGATTGTGACGATGTCGCCTTCCTTGAGCGGCTCCCGGCTCGGAAAACCATGCGCAATGACGTCGTTGACAGACGCACATGTTGCAAACGGATAGCCGTTGTAGCCTATCGTATGAGCCTTGGCGCCGTTCTCCTTCAGGAACTGCACCGCGAACGACTCGATATCAAGCGTTGTGACACCCGGCCGGATCATATCGGCGATGGCTTGATGAAAAGCGGCGACAATTCGGCCGGCTTTTCTCATTTCTTCAATTTCTGCTCTCGATTTCAGAATGATCATTCCATTCATCTCTCCTTTGACTGTAGGCCTGAAAAAATGATATCGACGATCCCTTCCAAATCCATCTCGTTTCGCATATTGTGATGGATGTTCAACGCTGCATAGCCAACAAGCGAGCCGAATATCAGATTAGCTGTTTTCTCCGGTGCTGCAGAATCGATTCCTTCGCGAACCCTCTCCACAAACGGCAGATAAATCCGATCCTGAAAATCGGCGAACAGCTTGCTGAACCGGTTTCCCGGGAATTGATGAAAATTGTCCGCAACCGTTTTAAGCAAAATAAATACGGAAGGATCCTGGATGCACTTCCGCAGGAGCAGCCTGGAGAACGACTCCGCTTTAAGCAAACTGCCGCCATCCCCCGTCAAAGCGGGCAGCACTGCCGACTCCGTTCGATTCAGGGCATCCCACAGCAAATCTTCCAAAAGCATGTGCTTATTTTTGTAGTAATGATACACGGTTCCGTAGCCGAGCTCTGCCTTGACCGCAACATCGCGTATTTCCAACTGAATACCCTTCTCCAAATATACTTCCGCAGCCGCTTGCATAATTTGGTTCATCCGCAGCTCCCGGATCGCATCATTCTGTTCTTTGGTTCGTGGTGACATGGCTCCTCCTTTTTAGACCTGCTGTAATGTCAATGTAAAATCAATATACCTCATTTAGCAGTAAGGTTCAAGTACTTTGATTTGCTCATCTTTTCGGAAAAGCTTTATCCGGCAAAGAAAAAAAGTTCTTGTCACTGGCTTTCACCAGTGTAATTCGAGGCTTCCGTCATAATGTATGTTCACTGCACGGCAAAATATAGCGAGGCTATTACACTTACGGATCGGCGCATAAAAAATAGACTGCCTGTCGCATTCCATCGACAGGCAGCCTTGTCCGTACCAACAAACCTATTCTTTCATTAAAAATCCCGCTGGACCCGGCCATTTCGGGAATTCCAGCTCGTCCTGGAACACGCCCTGTTTGATTAATTCTTTGCACTCGGGATCGGTCATCGTCAGCGTGTAGTCCTCCCCGTTCGGGCCGATCAGTCCCAGATGGCCTTTCGCCCGCCAAGAAACCTCCTCCGGATCGACAATTTCCCGCAGCGTCGCTTCGAACGAAGCCAGCAGCTCCTGATACTGCTCGTCACCGGCCAGATCGTGCATCTCCTTCGGGTCCTCCTTCAGATTAAACAAGGAAGGACGGTCGTTCACATAATACGTGTACTTGAACCCGTCGCGCACCAGCATATACCAATCCTGCTTGAAGAAATTGCCGTGGTACTCGGAGAACGCGTAGTCGTTGCGGCCCTCTTGCTTGCCATCCTTGATTAGAGGCAGCCAGCTCTTGCCCGGCCGGTCCGCTTCGGTCTCCAGACCGGCGATGTCCATAATCGTCGGGTACAGGTCGACCAGCGTAACCGGATCATCGATACGTTGACCGCCCGGTAAGCCCGGCCCCTTCACGATGAGCGGGATGCCGACCGAACCTTCGTAGCTGCACTGCTTGAAGAACAATCCGTGCTCGCCCAAGTTCTCGCCATGGTCCGACATATACACAATATACGTGTTGTCATACAAGCCCTGTGCCTTCAGCTCGGCAATAATGCGGCCGATGTTGTCGTCAAGCGCCGTAATCATACCATAGTACGCCGCAATGACATTGCGCAGCATCGCTTCGGTCACTTCTCCGAGGCCGAGCGCATTCTGCATGTTGCGTACTTGCGGATGCAGCCCGTCGTTCGGAAAATGTGCATCGTGCGGCATCACCAGATTGTTCGGGTAATACATGTTGTAATACTTCTCAGGCACCCGGTAAGGCCAGTGCGGGAACATGAGACCGACATACATCGCCCACGGCTTCTCATTCTCCTCCGAGCCCTTCCGCTGCAGGAAGTCGACCGCCCAGTCGGTGACCACCCGGTCATGATCGTAAAACCCGAGATCCCGGTTATATCCGGTATCCCCATCCGTCACGACATCCTCACGGATGCCGGCATTGGCAATGGTCACGCGCTTGTCGAGGCGCACATGGCCTTCCAGCCTCGAATATAACGGCGTCTGACGCGGGTACGGTGCGAATGCCGCCCGTTTTTTGATGATTTTATACTCGCTGAAGCCGCCGTCCTGATAATCCCCGCAAAAATCCATCTTCCCGAACATCGCCGACGTCACTCCCGCCTCGTCCAGCTTCCGGGACCATGTCATCTCCTCACGGTCGAGCGGGCAGCCAAGGAACCAGCTGTCGATCTGATTCGGGTATTTCCCTGTGATGAAGCTCATCCGGCTCGGCGTACATACCGGGCAGTTGCTGTAAGCGCTGGTGAAATGAGTCCCCTCCGCAGCCAGCTGATCCAGATTGGGCGTCTCAATGTACGGATGACCACGGTAACCGGTAACAAGAGGATGATGCTGGTCGCTGCAAATAACTACAATATTCGGCTT
>Ga0182739_1002861_pt1 | contig 15697 bp, 14 predicted proteins | sample eDN5th30CBELigBY_FD_128873 | JGI IMG/M metagenome (GOLD analysis project Ga0182739, IMG submission 128873) | Enriched backyard soil microbial communities from Emeryville, California, USA - eDNA 5th pass 30_C BE-Lig BY (version 2) (version 2) | ecosystem: Environmental > Terrestrial > Soil >... | reverse complement strand
GCTGACCTCCTCGGCCCCGATGTTTCATCCGGCCACGGGCCGCCCCGCGGGCGGCTTCGGCAGGGCGGACCCCATCGAGGCCGCGTACGGGTTTCCGGGCTTACCGGACGGGTTCGGCGTGAGCCGCCTGCCACTGGCGCGCCCAGGCCCGGCCGTAGTCGTTCCCGTGCGGGGTGCGCAGGACGGTGTGGACGTGGAAGTGCTTGGGCGTGTCATAGTCCAGGAACACCCCGCAGTGGTGGTCGAGTTCGGCGATGACCACCGGCGACTGGACGCGGTAGTAGAAGACGTCGCCGGGATTGTGCCCGCCGATCCAGCTGAACCATGTCTCCTCCAGGTGCGCCTCTACCTCGCGCATGCGTGCCGCGCGGGGCCCTTCCGGCAGCGGGAGCACGAACTGCTCCACGATCGCCAGCGCCAGCCGCTGCGCCTCCTGCGGCATGTCGGCCACCCGGATGCCCTCGAACGGGATCACCCGGTTGTCCTGGAACGCCCCGGCAAGGTGCCGTTCATCGCCCGGGTGTACGCGGCCTTCGGGCATCGCCGGGTCGACCATCTGCCCGTAGACCGTCGCGGCCCTGCGCTGCTCCTCGGGCAGGGCGGCCATGAGGTCGGTGCCCAGGCGGATGCGTTCGCCGAACGCGGCCGTGCCGGCGTGCGGGCCCTCGTCAATCTCGTTGGGCTCGGCCCCGAAGAACACGGGCCCGATCGCCATGCGGCCCTCGACCACCAGGCAGTTCACCGCACAGTGGTGGCCGTAGAGCTGCCAGCCCCACGGGGCGGTGGGGTGGGGGGTGCCGTAGAGGGCGAAGTTGTAGCTGAACTCGTTGAGGATGCCCTCCAGGCCCACCACCTCCCCGAGGAAGCCGTTGATGAGCATCATGTCGTGGGCCAGCCGGTAGCCCTCCGGGCTCAGCGAGGCTTCCACGAGGGCCAGCGCCCTGGAGCGGACCTCGGCGGGCTGGAACTCCAGGCGCAGGCCGGTGTCGAACTGCATGAACTCCGGGTTGGCCCACGTCTGCCACTCCGGCGCGTCCACCGGGTGGGTCAGCTTCTCCCGGTCCGCCTCCGAGACCGCCGCCAGCAGCGCCTCGGCGGCCTTGACCATCGCCGCCACCGGAGCCTCCTCCCCGGGCCGGGCCGGCGCCAGCGGGAACAGGCCCTCACGCAGGGTCCCGTCCTCGGTCACGCCCCGGAACTCGTTGAGGTACAGCGGCGTCCACCCCTCCACGAGGCCGCCGGTGAAGGTCCCCTCCTTCCGTGCCACCTCCCGGTAGGCATACGGGTCAAGGCCGCGCACCTCCTCGATGCGCGGGTGGCCCTCGGGAAAGAGGTAGTTGCGGAATTCGGCAGTGGTCATGGTTGGCAACTCCCTTGTCGGTTGGACTGGCGGCTGGGGTGAATCAGTGGCTGGCGTTGTGTTGGGCCACGGCGTCGCGCACGGCCTGGACGTCTCCGGCGGAAATCGCCTCGACCAGTTCCGCGTGCACGCGGTGCCGTTCGGCCCGGTAGGCGGCCGCGGCCGGATCGTCCGCGTCGAAGCGCGAGGACTCGGTGGAGGACAGATGCCCGAGCGTTCCGACGTAGACGGCCCGGGCCATGGCGTTCGGGGCGATCTCGGCAATGCGGGAGTGCAGCGCCCAATTGGCGCGCATGAAGGCGTTCCAGTCCCCGGCCGCCCGCATCTCCCCCAGCAGCCGGTGCAGTTCCGCGACGTCCGCGGCCGTGCGGCAGCGGGCGGCTCCCACGTCGATAAGCTCCTCCAGGTGGTCCCGCAGCTCGATGGCGTCCAAGACCGCGGAGGGCTGCTCGCTGACCGTGAGCAGGGTGTGGCGCAGCCGCACCACCGGCGTGGGCTGGGCCACGAACAACCCGCCACTGCGGCCCGGCCGGATCTCCAGGATCCCGCGCTCCCGCAGCAGCCGCACCGCTTCGCTCACGGTGGCGCGGGCATAGCCGGTCTCCTCCCGGAGTTCCTGCAGCGTGCCCACGCTCTCCCCCGGCTGCAGGCCCTGGGACCTGATCCGCCCATCCAGCGCCGCGGCCAGCTGCTCGGCCCGCGAGCGCGGCGCGGCCAGGTTCAGGGCCGTTGCCTCGACCGGCCGAGATGCGGCCGTCCCGGACCTCCGGGGCTGTACCGGACCAGTGATCTGTGTCATGATCCCATTCAAGCACAAAAGGTGCGAATGTTTTAGAGGTTTTAGGAAGCCGGGATTTCTCGGCCCGAAGGGAAGCACATGAAAATCGTGGGAATCCGCCGTAAGTACGGCAGCGTAGAGGTCGGCGCCCTTTCGGAGGACGGCACGGAGGTCGCCGTGCTGGCCGGACTGGAGGAGTTCTGGGCCGCGCCCGCGGCCCACCTCGCCGATTCCGCACCCCAGCGGACGGTCCCGGCGTCGGAGGTGGAGTTCGTCCCGCCGGTGCTGCCGGGGGCGCGCGTGATCTGCGTAGGCCTCAACTACCTCAAGCACGTGGCCGAGGGCTCCTACAGCGGCCAGCAGTTGCCCGAACACCCCACCCTCTTCGCCCGCTGGACGCAGTCCCTGACGGTCGGCGGCGCGGAAGTCCCCGTTCCGGCCGGCGAGGACGGACTCGACTGGGAGGGCGAGATCGTTGCGTGGGTGGGCGAAACGCTGGTCGACGCCACGGCCGAGGAGGCCCTGGCCGCCGTCGTGGGCTACTCGACGTTCAACGACCTCACGGCCCGCAAGGCCCAGAAGCTCACCTCCCAGTGGATCCTGGGCAAGAACGGCGACAAATCGGGCCCCCTGGGGCCGCTGGTTCCGGCCGCCGAGGTCGGCGACCTCCGCGACGGACTGCGCGTCGTCACGCGGGTGAACGGCGAGACCGTGCAGGACGGCAACACGACGGAGATGGTCTACACCGTCGGAGAAACGCTCGCGCACATTTCGCGGACCTTCACCCTCCGCCCGGGCGACCTGCTCGCCACGGGAACGCCCTCAGGCGTCGGATACGCCCGCACCCCCCAGTGGCTGCTGCAGCCCGGAGACGTCGTGGAAGTGGAGATCGAGAAGCTCGGCACGCTGACCAACACGGTCGTCGGCAACGAGGCCCGCCTTGCGGCCGCCGAAGGCACCCGCAAGGCCCTGGCCTAAGCCGCGCGTCCCGCTTGCGGGACGCGCGGTGGCCCCGCAGGCGGGACCCACCCAACCTGCACGACGGCGGCCTGCCGCCGGAGGAGCGTTCCCTCCGGCGGCAGGCCGCCGTCCGCCGTATCCGGCAAGGGCGGCTCAGGACCACCGCCCGCCGGGCGCGTCCTCCGGGGGTTTAGCGCCGGCCGGTTCCGCGCCCGCCGAGCGGACCGCGGAGGTGGGCTGCCGGTGGCCCAGGCTGCGCGAGACCGCCCGCCCGGCGGCCCGCACCAGGGGAATCAGCTCGTGGGCCGGCTTGGCGCCTTCCGGGACGACGATCGAGATGGCCGCCGCGACCAGGCCCGTCGCATCGTGCACCGGGGCCGCGACGGAGACGGTCCGGGAAGGCTGCACGCGGCGCACCACCGCGACACCCCCGGCCTTGACGGACGCGAGGACGGCGCGAAGTTCCCGCTCGGACATCTCGGCGGTACCCGGTTCGCGGTCCCCGGGCTGGGCGATGAGTTCGCGCTGCAGCCCGGGCTCGCTATGTGCGAGCAGCACCTGGCCCACCGCCGTCGTCCGCAGCGGCAGGCGCCCGCCCACGCGGTAGGCAACCTCCGTGGCGTTCCGCGAGGAAAGCCTGTCGATCAAGACCGCGGCGGATCCCTCGAGGACGGCCAGCAGCACGTGATGGTGCGTGACCTCGTACAGATCCTCCAGGTAGGGCAGGGCAAGCTGGCGCACGCCGTGTCCGCGGGGAGCCAGCGAGGCGACCTCCCACAGGCGCACGCCCACTACGTAGCGACCGTCCTCGAGGCGTTCCAGCGCCCCCCACGCCGTCAGGTGCCTCACGAAGCGCAGGGCCGTGGCCGGCGGCATCCCGGCCAGTCGCGCGAGGTCGGAAAGCCCCAGCACGCGCCGCTCGTCCGAAAACTGGTCCAGGAGGCTCAACGCCCGCCGCACTACCGGCTCGCCCCGGGGCCCGTCCTGCGGCGCGGGAACGTCCACCCCGGCGCCGCGCATCTCCTTATTGTGAACCACAACACAAATGCTATGTCACTGAGTGAAAAAGCCGGTGCCGTCCCGGTGCCGCATCGGAGAAGCTCAAACCCAACGCGCAACGGAGCCGATCCAAGTGGCCTTCCGACGCGAACGCCCCCCGCGGGGCCACCCACTCATCCGTGTCCGTGGATTGGAAATGACTATGAGCTCCACCCTCAAGAGGAAGTCGCTCCTCGGGGTTTTCCTCATTTGCTGGTTCGGCCTCCTCGCCGACGGCTATGACCTGTACGTCTACGGGGCGACCCTCCCGGGCCTGATCGGACCCGAGCCTTTCGGCGTCACGCCCGCATCCGCCGGAATGGTGGGAAGCCTGGCACTGGTGGGCATGCTCCTGGGTTCGCTGGTCGTGGGCACCCTGACCGACAGGCTGGGACGCCGCCGCATCTTCGTCGGGGCGCTGGGACTCTTCTCCCTGGCCATGCTCGCCTGCGCCGCGGCACCGTCATGGGAACTGTTCGCCGTGTTCCGCTTCGTGGCCTGCTTCGGCGTCGGGGGCCTGCTGCCCACGGCCGTGGCCCTCACCAACGAGTTCGCCCTCCCGGGACGGAAGTCGCTCACGCTCGGGGCGGTGCTTACCGGCCCGGCCGTCGGCACCGTCGTGGCATCCCTCAGCTCCCTGGCGCTGCTCGAGCCCTACGGGTTCCGCCCCGTCTACGCGATCGGCGCGGCCGGGCTGATCCTGGTTCCCTTCGCGTGGCGGGCCCTTCCCGAATCGCCCTCCTTCCTGCGCGCCGCCGGCCGCCACGCCGAAGCCGGCCGCGTCGAAGCCGCCTACGGGATGGCTCCCGCAGCCGAATCCCCCGCGACGGAATCCACCGCACGGCAGCGCCCCGCCGGCCCCCCGCTGCGCACGCTGCTCTCCGGCGGCTATGTCCGTCCGACACTCATGCTGTGGGGAATCACGCTGCTGAGCCTGCTGACCATCTTCGGGGTCAGCACCTGGCTGCCGCAGATCATGCGCTCGGCCGGCTACGGCGTCGGCTCCTCGGTGTCCTCCCTGCTCTGCTATTCCCTCGGTGCCGTCATCGGCACCGTCCTCGCCTCGGCGGCCAGCCAGCGCACCGGGCCCAAGCCGCTCGTCATCACCGGATTCGCGAGCGCCGCGGCAGCGCTGCTCCTGATGTCCCTGAACCCGCCCGCGGCCCTGATCGCCGTCCTCGCCGCCGTGGCGGGGTTCGGGGGCCTGGGCACGCAGAACATGATCAACGACTACATCGCCCAGTTCTATCCGGCGGCCGTCCGGGCCACCGGGCTCGGGTGGGCCCTGGCCGTGGGGCGGATCGGAGCGATTGCCGGCCCCACCTACGGCGCCTTCCTGGTCGGCTTCGGAGGCGGGGTTCCCGTCGCCGCCACGGCCTTCGCCCTCCCCGCCCTGGTCGGTGCGGCGCTGATGCTCGCGCTGCGTCCGGCCGCACCCCACGCCTTCGCCGCCAACCCTTCCGCCACGGCCCAGTCCTCCGAGACCCCATCCGCCAAGACCGTGGCCTAGCCCGGCATCCACCCCAGAGAGGCATTCTTCATGGCAATCCACCCAGCGCACGAGGCCCTTGATCGCCTGCCGTCCGGCACGCGCGTCCTGATCGCCGGCGGAGGACCCAGCGGGCTGTTCCTGGCACTGGACCTGGCCCACCGGGGCATCCCCAGCGTCGTGGTCGAGCCCCGGGCCTTCATCGATCCGCACCGACCGCGGGCCAAGACCACCAACGCGCGGACCATGACCCACCTGCGGCGGCTGGGCCTCGCCGACGCCCTCCGCGCCGCGGCCCCGCTGCCCGTGACGTTCAGCCAGGACGTCATCTTCTGTTCCAGCCTCACGGGGCGGGAGATCACCCGGTTCCCGAACGCCTTCCAGCTCGACGCCGGCCGCTACGGCGCCCAGCCCGAAGGCGGGCAGCAGGTGCCCCAGCCCGTGTTGGAAACCGTGCTGCGCGACGCCGTCCGGTCACAGCCGCTGGTCAGCCTCCATACCGGCGTCACGGTCACGGACCTGACGGCGGGCACCGGGGCCGGCCAGCCCTCCCACCGCGTCCGCATCGAGGATCCGGCAGGGGCGGCCCGCGTGGTGGAGGCCGAATACGTCGTTGGGGCCGACGGCGGCAGCTCGGTGGTGCGGAAGTCGCTGGGGATCGCCCTGGAAGGCGGTTCCGCGGCACGGAGCAACCTCAGCGTGCTCTTCCGCTCGGCGCAGCTGGCGGACGTGATCGCGCTGGATCCCGCCGTGCAGTACTGGGTGATGACCCCCCAGGCTCCGGGCATGATCGGTCCGGCCGACCTCGACGGCACCTGGTGGGTCATCCTGCAGGGCGTGGACCTGTCCGGAGCGGACGTGGACCTGGTCGCCTCCGTCCGGGCCATGGTGGGAGCGGCGATCGACGTCGACGTCGTCGCGGTGGATCCGTGGACGGCCCGGATGCTGCTGGCCGAGCGCTATGGCGACGGGACGGTCTTCCTGGTCGGCGATGCGGCGCACCTCAATCCGCCGTGGGGAGGCCACGGGTTCAACACCTGCATCGGCGACGCGGCCAACCTGGCCTGGAAGCTGGCCGCCCGGATCCACGGGTGGGGCGGCCCCGGCCTGCCGGCCAGCTACGGTACCGAACGGCGCCCGGTGGCCCGGCGCACCATCCAGGACGCCGCCGCCAACGGCAAGGCCCTGGCCTACGACTTCGCGGACGAACGGCTCGGCGACGGCGGGCCGGCAGGGGACGCCCTTAGGGCGGACGCGCGCCGGGCCCTGCAGGTCAAGCGCAGCGAGTTCGACTCGCTCGGCCTGGTCCTCGGCTACGACTATGCGGGCTCGCCCATCGTCTCCCCGGACGGGGGCCTTCCTCCGGAGCCGGACCCCATCACGTACCGGCCCTCGGCGGCTCCGGGATGCCTACTGCCCCACTCCTGGCTGCCGGACGGGCGCTCCCTCTACGACGCGCTCGGTGACGGATTCACCCTCCTCGTCGATGCTGATTCCGCGGGCGGGCAGGCGACGGCGGCCGTCGCCGAACCCGTGGTCCGGATGGCCGAGGCGCGGGGAGTTCCCCTGGAGGTTCGCACCGTGCGCGCGGAAGGAGGAGCCTCCCTTGCCTCGGCGTGGGAAGCGGACTTCCTCCTGGTGCGGCCGGACCAGCACGTGGCGTGGCGCGGGAACGACGGCGCGGCCGCGGCCGGGGCGCTCGTCCGCGCCGCTGGCTGGGCCTTGGATTCCGCCTCGTCGGGACCGGGGGTCGTCGACGGGGCAGGCGGCAGGGCCCGGGCCAACGCCTGACCCGCTAGCGTATAAGGCGTTCGGCGGAAGGAACCTCCGCCACGTCTTCCGTATCCGCCGGGCGGCGGCGCAGGTACAGGCGGACCATGGCCGCGGCCGAGATGATCGACCAGCAGATGTTGATGGTCACGGAGGGCCAGGATTCGATGTGGAACGCGTGGAAGCCCAGGGCGGTGGACCCGGCCCAGTTGGCCCCCTGGAAGAGGTACCCGTTCGGGATCCAGCCCAGGGAGAAGAGGGCATAGCCGACAAGGACCGCCACCGCTCCAACCCTGCCGCAGATCTCGGCCACTTGGTCCATCGGTAATTCTCCTTTCATGCGCCGAGCCTGCGGCCAGCAGCACGCCGGATGGCGTGCTGCTGGCCGCAGGCTCTATAGGGGAAGCGATTTCCGGCCACGCGGATGACCGGAGCGTCAGCTCTCCTGGATCAGGGAGTGCCTAGTTGAACCACGCGTCGACGGTTGCCTTGTTGTCGGGGTCCTCGAGCCAGGCGCGGGCGCCCTTGACCTGGTCATCGGCCTTGTCGACGTCGGCCATCAGGGACGCGTACTGCTCCGCGGTGAGCTTGCTGTTGCCCATCCACTGGACGATGTCCGGGTGGGCTACGGCGAACTTCTTGGACAGGCCGATGTAGGACCCGTCCGGGGCCGGCCAGCCGCCCTTGGGGTCTTCGAGGGCCTTGACCGGCATGTCGGCGAACACCCAGTGGGGCTGCCAGAGCGAGATCGCCACGGGCTTGTTGTCCTTGGTGGCCTTTTCCAGTTCGGCCAGGGCGGCCGGGGTGCTGCCCTCGACGATGTCGATCTTGTCCTCGGCGCCGTACGCCTCCAGGACGCCGGGCAACTGCTTCATGTTGCCGGAGCCGGCCTCGATGCCGACGATCTTGTTGCCGTACATGTCGGCGTTGTTCACGAAGTCCTCGATGGTGTTTTCCTCGACGAAGTCCGGGACCACCAGGACCTGGCTGTCCTGGTCGAAGAAGGGCTGGTCGAGGATGACCATGTCCTCGCGGTGTTCGGAGACGGGGCCCTCGTGGGTGGAGGGCAGCCAGAGGTTGAGGTAGCCGTCCAGGTCTCCGCGGGCGACGCCGGCGATGCCGGCGGCCAGGTCCACGGCGGTGGAGTCGACCTGGTAGCCGCGGTCCTCCAGCAGTGCGGTCCACAGGGCGGTGACGGCCTCGGTGTCGTCCCAGCCGGCGACGGTGGCGAAGTTGATGGTGTCCTCGCCGCCGCCGGAGGAGGGGGTTTCCACGCCCGAACAGGCGGACAGGGTCGTGGCCAGCAGCGCACCGGCAAGGACGGCGCCAATTCTTTTCTTCAAGGTGTGATCTCCGATTGTCGAAAGTGTGCGAGTACTAGGCGTTCACGGTGGCCGGTTCGGCCGCTGCGGCTGTCCTGGCTTCTGCCTGGGCTGCTTGGTGTTCTTTTTTGAGGCGGCGGTTGCGTGCCACGAGGGAGAGGGAGCGGGCGCCGCTGGTGACGCGGTCCAGGTAGATGGCCAGGATCACGACGGCGAGGCCGCCTTCGAAGCCGCGGGCGGCGTCGAGTTGGGCGACGCCTTCGACGACGACGCCGCCGAGGCCTCCGGCGCCGACCATGCCGGCGACGACGACCATGGACAGGGCGAGCATGATGACCTGGTTGACCCCGGCCATGATGGAGGGGAACGCCAGGGGCAGTTGCACGTCGGTGAGGATCAGGGACTTGCGGGCCCCGAACGCGGTGGCGGCCTCGTGCAGTTCGGCGTCGAGCTGGCGGATGCCCAGTTCGGTCAGGCGGACCCCGGGCGGGATGGAGAAGACGATGGTCGCCGCGATGCCGGGCACGGTGCCGACGCCGAAGAAGAACACCGCCGGGATCAGGTACACGAACACCGGCATGGCCTGCATCAGGTCAAGGACCGGGCGCAGGATCCGGCTCACCGTCGGGCTCAGCGCGGCCCAGATGCCCAGCGGGATGCCGATGATCACGGCGATGATGACCGCGACCATCACGATGCCCAGGGTCGCCATGGTCTCCACCCACAGGCCCATGGACACGATCAGGGCGAACGTGGCCAGGGAGAACACGCTCAACCCCACGCTGCGGGTCAGCACGGCCGCGATCCCGACCAGCAGGGCGATCACCAGGAACGGGTGCAACCCGATCAGGACCGTCTCGACCCCGCCCACGATGAGGTTCACGAACCCGGCGATGGCGTCGAAGAACCAGCCAAAGTATTCCAGCAGCCAGTCAATGGCTGCTTCGAACCAGCCTCCGGGATCAAGATTCATGGCCGTGCTCCTTCGGTGCCGTACTCTTTCGGGGCCAGGGCCGCGAACACCGCACCGGCGCTCACCCGGCCCAGGGACGTGTGGTGCTCATCGAAAACCTGCACCGCGTCCGCGCCGGCGGCGAACACGCCCAGCACCTCGTGCAGGGTGGTGCCCGCCCCCACCGACGGAACCGGCTCCGCCGGCAGCGCCTGCCCGGCCGGGGCCGCGGCGTGCGCCCCGGTGGTGGCCTGACCGGTGGTGGTGGCGAGCATGCCGGCGGTGAGGACGCGGCTGCGGTCGACCTCGGCGACGAATTCCTCGATGTAGGGGTCCGCCGGGGCATCCAGCAGTTCCCGGGCGGTGCCGGTCTGGATCATCCGCCCCTGCTTCATGACCATGATCCGGTCGCCCAGGTGCATGGCCTCGTTCAAATCGTGGGTGACGAACACGATGGTCTTCTTGAAGTTGCGCTGGAGCTTGATGAGCAACTCCTGCATGTCCTTGCGGATCAAAGGGTCCAGCGCGGAGAAGGGCTCGTCCATGAGCAGGATCTCCGCGTCCGTGGCCAGGGCCCTGGCCAGGCCCACCCTTTGGCGCATGCCCCCGGAGAGTTCCTCGGGCATCGCGTGGATCCTATCCCCCAACCCGACCAGGCCCAGCGCCTCGGTGGCCTTGGCCTCCCGGGTGGCCTTGTCCACCCCGCGGACCTTAAGCCCGAAGGAGACGTTATCGATCAGGGACTTGTGCGGGAAAAGCCCGAAGTGCTGGAAGACCATGTTGATCGTCGCGTTCCGGTACGCCCGCAACTGGGCCGGCGCCAACCCCAACACGTCCCTGCCCCCGACCGTGATGGACCCCGAGGTGGTCTCCACCAGGCGGTTGAGCATCCGGATGATCGTGGACTTGCCCGACCCCGACAAACCCATCACCACGAAAATCTCCCCCCGCCCCACCCGGAACGAGACATCATCCACCGCCGTGAACCCCGGACCCCGCTTCCGGCGCCACACCCCGGCCCTGCGGGACTTATGGAACACCTTGCTCAGATGCTCCACCCTGATAAACGGCTCCTCAACGTCCATAACGGCCTCGGGGCCGGCGGCAGCGCCGGTCTGGACGGTTCGCGTACTGGTCATGCGCTTTTCCTTTTTTGGTCTCCGAGGTGCCAGATCTGCATGGACGAGAGGAGTTCGCGGGGGTCCCAGACGACGGATTCCTCGGCAATGAGTCCGTCGCGGTGGCGCAGGAAAGAGGCTCCGCGCACGGTCACCGCGCGCTGCGTGGGCGGGACGCCCATGAAGGTCCCGGTGTGGGTGCCGGTGCTTTGCCAGAGAATGGCGACCAGGTCCCCGCTTTCGACGGCCTGGAGGATGTCGACGCGGAAGTCGGAGAACGCGGCGTGGGATTCCTCGATCTGGCGGATGACGTCGGGGAGCCCCTCCTCTCCCGTCTTGGAGTGGCGCACGTAGCCCGGGGCGACGATGCCCTCGAAGGCCGCGGTCTCCCCCCGGTCCCAGGCGCGGGTCCAGGCGTCGGCGATGCGGTCAAGCATCTGGTTCATCGGTTCACTGCTTTCTCGGTAAGTATGGGTGGTTCCAGAAGGTGGATTCACCGAATTTCACCCGCGAAACAGGGTGCTTGAGGTGGCAGGGCCCCTCGACAGGGACGGTCAGCGCCTCGTTCACGCCTTGTTCATGTGTTCATCTAATGAACGGATCACTTATTAGGTGAACAGAAATTAGCGTAGTGTGGTCCGCGCCACAGCGTCAAGAGGCTGCGCTTAACAGGGCATTAAGCGTCCCTATCGCGACGAACGGGCACGCGTGGGGCCCACGATTCCGGCGCCAGGAACTCGAAAAACGAACGCGCGCCGCCGTCCAACGCAAAGCGTTGGACGGCGGCGCGCGTTCCGGAGGCCGGCTTGGATCAGACCTTGGCGTCCTCTTCCACCGACGGCCGGGCCACCAGGAGCATCGTCGACGTATCGATGCGCTCGTTCGTGTCCTGGCCGTAGACAAGCTCGGCCGCTTCTTCCCGGCTGCTCACCACCGGCACGGACCCGAGCAGGGGACGTCCGCCGGATTCGCGCATCTTGATCGTGGCGAAGATGGCCACCGCGGAGAAGAACATGACATAGATGGCCGGCGCATAGGAGTTGCCGGTGTACTCGACCAGTATCTGGCTCACCAGGGGCGTGGTTCCGCCGAAGATCGAGATGGCGATGTTGTGGGTGAAGCCGACGCCGCCATAGCGCGAGGCCGTGGGGAACAGCTCCGACATGGCACACCCCGTCAGCGCCAGGAAGAAGGCGCTGGGAAGCGAAACCATGAACAGGGCCAGGTACAGCGACCACAGGGTTCCCACGTGCATCAGCGCGAAGGCCGGCAGGAGCAGGACCAGGTTGCCAACGGCGGCAATGGCGTAGATGGGGCGGCGTCCGATCCGGTCCGACCATCGCGCCACGAACGGCACCAGAAGCGCCTGGAGGAGAAGGATCACCACCGTGGCCACCGCCGTGTGCACCGTGGCCACGCTCAGCTGCGTTTCCAGATAGGTCGGCATGTAGCTGGTCAGCGTGTAGGACGACGTCCCGTCGGCCGCAATCAGGGCGACGCCGACGAGGATCTGCGGCCAGTACAGCCGGAGGATGTTGGGCAGGCTCTGCCGAACGAAGAGGGGATTGACGTCCTCGCCCTCCGCCTTCTCCTGGGCCAGTTCGAAACTCGGCGACTCCGGAATGCGGCTGCGCAGCGAGATCGCGAGGAGGCCCAGCGGAAGGGCGAGCAGGAACGGGATCCGCCAGCCGCCGTCGAGCATCGCCGACTCGCCCCACAGGGAGGTCGTGACCATGGTGGTTACGGCCACCACGGCGGCTCCGGCCGCGAACCCCAGTTGCGAACCGGTGTTCAGGAGTGCCGTCCAGAACCCCCGATGGCGGTCGGGAGAGAACTCCGCGACGTACGTTGCCGCGCCCGAGTACTCGCCACCCGTGGAGAACCCCTGGAGCATCTTCAGCAGATACAGCGGCACGATCACCCACAGGCCCACCTGGGACGCGGTGGGGAGCAATCCGATGACGGTCGTGGCCGTGGCCATGAGCGCCATGGTGAAGAAGAGCACCTTGCGGCGGCCGATCCTGTCCCCCAAGGGACCCAGGATCATGCCGCCCAGGGGCCGGACGATGAAGGAGACGGCGAAACCGAGCAGCGTGACCAGCAGGCCGGTGCGCTGGTCCATGCCTTCCGTGAAAACGGACGTCATGGTGATGGCCAGGTAGCCGTAAATGCCGATGTCGTACCACTCGATGAAGTTGCCGACACCAGCACCGATCTGGGCCTTGCGCAGTTCCCGCCGGTCCACGATGATGCAGTCGTCCATCCGCAGGCGGCGGGTGGTCTTGGGGAGCGCTGGGCGTTCTTTTCTGGGTTGTTCGGACATCGCTGTCCCTCTTTCCTGTTCACGGCAAGCGTGGCCGGTGGGGGCACACCGCCAACGGGACGCTCGGGGCGTCCGTTCTTGCTAGAGCGAAGCCGCGCGACGCGCGTTTTGGAGATGGATGATGCACTGGCGCACGAGCCTGGGGGTCAAGCCGGTGCGGCGTGCAATGAGTGGCGAGTGCCGAGGGTTCGCCTCGACTCCTTCGTGGTCGACCGCCGTGGAAACCCGTTGCAGGGCCCACGCGGGCGGAACGTGCCGCTTTTGTTCCGTTGCTACAGTCATGCCGACACAAGGCCCAGCCAGGGAAGCCTCAGGTAGCGGTCGCCGACCGCCAGGAGGTCCCGGGTCGCTTGCACGTCTTCGGTGATGCGGGAAACCAGATCGGTTTCGCTGGCGCACCGGACCTGCCCGCGAACGAAGGACACCAATTCAACCGACATCCGCCGCCCGTACAGGTCACCGGAAAAATCCAGAAGGTGCGCTTCCACGAGTCGCGGAGCGTCGTCCGGGTAGTAGGTCGGCCGACGCCCGATTGAGACGGTCGCCAAATGCCTCCCCAAACCTTCGACCTCTGCGTAGGCCGCCCAGATCCCCTCGAGTTCGGGTTTCCCGTGGATCGGTATATTTGCCGTCGGGAAACCCAGTTCGCGTCCCCGGGCATCGCCGTGCTCGACGGTGCCGTGAAGGATGTCAATCATTGGTCTTCTGCTCCTGGCGCTTCGTCTCAGGAGGTGGGAACGCCGTTGACCCGGCGCGGAGCCTCGAGTGGATTGGCATCCTGCAGTTCGGCGGGGAGCAGATGCTGCGGGAAGTTCTGGAACGCCACGGGACGGAGGAACCGCCCAATGGCCGCCGTGCCGACGGAGGTCGATCCGGGTACCGTCGTGGCCGGATACGGTCCGCCGTGCTGCTGGGCATAGGTGACCGAAACTCCCGTGGGCCACTGGTTCCACAGCAGGCGTCCGGCCTTCTCCACCAGCACCGCCACGAGGTCCTGCACCTGGCTCGCGGGCTCCGCCTGCAGGGTCGCCGTGAGCTGGCCTTCGAACGTCTTGGCCACCTCGACGAGCTGTTCCTCGTCCTGGTACTCGATGACGAAGGCTGCCGGACCGAAGCACTCCTCCTCCAGCGTCCGCGGGTCAGCCAGCAGCTGCTCCACGCTCGCGGACAGGAGGACAGGTGCCGGGGCGCCCGTTTCCGCCGGAGTGGTGTTGAGGACGCGAACCCCGTCCGTCGCGCTCAGGGAGCCCAGGACATGCTCGAACCCTGCCCGGATCTTGGCGTTCAGCATCGGCCCCACGGCGGGCAGCGTTGCCTGCCCAAGGGCCTCCAGCAGGCCGGAGCCCTGAGGAACGAAGATCATGCCCGGCTTGGTGCAGAACTGCCCGGAGCCAAGGGTGATGGACTTGAGGAAACCCTTGACGATCTCCTCCCCACGCGCCTGGGCGGCGTCGCGGGTGACAAACACCGGGTTGTTGCTTCCCAGTTCCCCATAGAACGGGATCGGGTCCGGGCGGCTGTTCGCCAGGTCCATGAGCGCCCGGCCGCCCGGGATGGATCCGGTGAATCCGGCGGCCTTGATCCGGCTGTCCTGCAGGACCGCCGTACCGGCGGCGCGGCCGACGACGACGTTGACCAGGTTCGCGTCCATGCCCGCGGACTCAAGCGCCTCCTGCACTACCTGGGCCGTCAGCGCGGACAGGCGCAGGTGCCCCTCGTGCGCCTTGACGACGACGGCGTTCCCCGCCGCGAGCGCGGAGGCGGTGTCGCCGCCGAGCACGGAGAAGGCGAAGGGGAAGTTGCTCGCCGCGAACACCGCGACGGGGCCGATGGGCCGCAGGGAGCGGCGGAGGTCCGGACGCGGGGCGCCCATGGGCCACTCGGGATCGGCGTGGTCGATCCGCGCGTCAAGGTATCCGCCTTCACGCAGGACGGTGCCGAACAGGCGCAGCTGGAAGGCAGTGCGCTTGAGTTCGCCGCGCAGCCGGCCCTCAGGCAGGTGCGTCTCCTCGGCCGCGACCGCCACCAGGCGATCCGCTGCTTCTTCCAGGGCATCGGCAATGCGGTCGAGGATGCCGGCGCGAGTTGCCGGCGCGGTGTTTGACCACGTGGCATGGGCTGCTGCGGCCGCGGCGAGGATTTCCTCGATCCGTTCGGCCGCCGTTTCCTGCACGTCGATGGGAGTGGTCGTCATCTCGGTAATGTTCCCTTCACAATGATTCATGGACATGAACCCCTGAGGAAGCCTCACCGGAGGGCCAGGCGAAGTTCCTAGCCCGAGGGGTTCATGCGTTGCTGCACTCGTTCCGCAGCGGCGATCAGGCGAGCCGGCAACTCGCCCTGCTGTTCCTTGGTTTCCACGCGGCGGCGGGGCCCCACCACGGACACGGCACCGACCAGCGCGCCCACGGAGTCCCGCACGGGGGCGGCGAAGGCAAGGATGCCTTCCTCGAGTTCCTCGACCGTGCTGGCCCAGCCCCGCTCGCGGACGGCCTTCAACTCACGGTCCAGGTCCCCGTAGTCCGTGATCGTGAACTCGGTCAGGGCCTCGAGCCGCTCCCCGGTCGCGAGCCGGACCTGGTCCGGG
>Ga0182739_1002860_pt1 | contig 15697 bp, 14 predicted proteins | sample eDN5th30CBELigBY_FD_128873 | JGI IMG/M metagenome (GOLD analysis project Ga0182739, IMG submission 128873) | Enriched backyard soil microbial communities from Emeryville, California, USA - eDNA 5th pass 30_C BE-Lig BY (version 2) (version 2) | ecosystem: Environmental > Terrestrial > Soil >... | reverse complement strand
GACGAAGCGGCGGTCTTGGTGGCAGGAGGACGCTTGGAGGAGCTCCGCGGGGCGGGCTTCTTCTTCGCCCCCGACCGGTTCGGGGTCCCACGAGTGGCGGTCACAGTGGGGCCAACGGTACCAGCGCCCCCTGACAGAACCGGGGAGGGTTGAACGCCACCGGCGCCGCCGGATACACGTCTTCCCAGGTCAGAGCGGCTCTGGACCCGGTGGGGATCGGCCTAGAGCGACATCACCACGGGGACGATCATGGGGCGGCGCTTGGTGCGGTCGCTCACGAACTTGCCCGCCTTCTTGCGCACGACCCGTTGGAGCGTCTCGCTGTCGTGGTCGCCCTTCTCCAGCGCCCCCATCACCGCATCGCCGATGAGGTTGCGCATCTCCTCCAGCAGGTCTTCGGCTTCATCGGCATAGATCCAGCCCCGGGTGATGACCTCGGGCCCGGTGATGATCTCGGCGGCGTCGTGGTCGACGGTGACGATCACCACGACCACGCCCTCCTCGGCCAGGACCTGGCGGTCGCGGATGACGCCGTGGCCGACATCGCCCACGATGCCGTCGACGTAGAGGTAGTGGGCCGGCACGCTGCCGGAGCGCTCGATCCCCGTGTCCGTGAGGCTGATGCGGTCGCCGTCCTCGCAGATGAGGACGTTGGCGTCTTTCACGCCCATGGTCCGGGCCAGTTCGGCGTGGGCCTGCAGGTGGCGGTACTCGCCGTGGACCGGGATCATGAACTCGGGGCGGATGACCGAGATGAGGGTCTTGATCTCCTCGGCTTTGGCGTGGCCGGTGGCGTGCACGTCGTGGAGGCCGGAGTGCACGACGCGGACGCCGATGCGGGCCATCGAGTTGATGACGTTGGAGACGTTGGTCTCGTTGCCCGGGATCGGGTGCGACGAGAGGATCACCGTGTCCTGGTCGTTCAGGGTGATCCACTTGCTCTCGTTGGCGGCCATCTTGGCCAGCGCCGACATCGGCTCGCCCTGCGAGCCGGTGGAGATGATGCACACGGTGCCGGGGTCGAGGTCCTTGACGTCTTCGATGTCGAGCAGCTTGTTGTCGGGGATGGTGAGCAGGCCCATCTCCTTGGCGAGCCGCACGTTCTTCTTCATCGACATGCCGAGGGTGGCGATGACGCGGCCGTTGGCGATGGCGGCGTCGGCGATCTGCTGGACGCGGTGCACGTGGCTGGCGAAGCAGGCGGTGATGATGCGCCGGCCCTTGCTGGCGGCGATGAGGTCCTCGAGCACCTTGCCCACCGAGCGCTCGGAGCGCGAGTGCCCGTGCTGGTCGGCGTTGGTGGAGTCGCCCAGCAGGAGGCGGACGCCCTCGTTCTGGGCGATGGCGCCCATGACGCCGAGGTCGGTGAGCCGTCCGTCGACGGGCGTGAGGTCGAGCTTCCAGTCGCCCGTGTGGAGGATGGTGCCCTGCGGGGTGTGGAACGCGGTGGCGAAGCCGTGGGGCACCGAGTGGGTGACCGGGATGAACTCGCAGTCGAACGGGCCGAACCGCCGGCGCTCGTTGTCCTTCACGACGATCATCTCGGTGCGGTCGAGCAGGCCGGCCTCGTCGATGCGGTTCGACGCGAACCCGAGGCTCAGCGCCGAGCCGATGATCGGGAACGACAGCTCGCGCAGCGCGTAGGCGAGGGCGCCGTGGTGGTCCTCGTGGCCGTGGGTGATGACGCAGCCGACGATGTCGTCGGTGCGCTCGACCAGCCACGAGAAGTCCGGCAGGACGAGGTCGATGCCCAACATGTCGGCCTCGGGGAACATCAGGCCGCAGTCGAGCAGCATGATCTTCCCCTCGATCTCGATGGCCGCACAGTTGCGGCCGATGTCTCCCAGCCCACCCAGGAACGTGACGGAGACGGGCTTGGTCATCAGATGGGGTATCCCAGGTCGGTGAGCACGGAGGCGGCAGCGGCGGCGGTGCCCTCGGGGGCCGGGCCCAGCGGGAGGCGGCACTCGCCCACCGCGACCCCGAGCACGCCCATGGCGACCTTGACGGACTGCGAGAAGACGCAGGTATCGCTGTTCATGTAGGTGAAGCTGGCCGCCAGCTGGTCGTTGATCTGGCGGGCGGTGACGAGATCGCCCTTGGCGAAGGCGGCGAACATCTCGCCCTGCAGCTCGGCCGACCAGTGGGTGGCCACGCCCACCACGCCGACGGCGCCGTAGGCGGCGAAGCCGAGGCTGAGCGGCTCGTCGCCGCTGTAGACCTCGAAGCCCTCGGGTGCTGCCGCCAGGAGGCGGCCCGCACGGGACGGGTCGCCGCCGGCGTCTTTGAGCGCCACGATGTTGGGCAGCGCCTGGGCCAGCTCGACGATGGTCCCCGTCTCCAGCGGCCGGCCGGTGCGGCCCGGCACGTCGTAGAGCATCACGGGCTTGTCGGTGGCCTCGGCCACGGCCCGGAAGTGGAGGGCCAGGCCCTGCTGCGACGGCTTGTTGTAGTACGGGACCACGGCGAGGACGGCATCCATGCCGGCCTCGGTGGCGGCCTGGGTCATCTCGACGCTGTGGGCGGTGTCGTTGGTGGTGGAGCCGGCGATGAGCGGTACGTCGACGGCGTCGCGGACCACCCGGAACAGCTCGATGCGCTCCGGGTCGGTGAGCACGGCGCTCTCCCCCGTGGTGCCGGCGAGCACGAGGGCGTCGTTGCCGTGGGCCACGAGCCACTTCGCCAGCTCGCCCGCGGCCTTCGCATCGAAGGACCCGTCCGCGGCGAACGGCGTCGCCATGGCGGTGATGACGGTCCCGAACCGGCCCATCAGCTCTGACCTGCGGTGGTTGCACGCATGCTCCGACCCTACCGGCCCCGCCGCCGGTGGCCCCGCAACGGTCCCGGCCCCGGACGCGGCCGTGGGGTGGCACGACGGCCACCCCACGGTCCGGCGGCTGGCGCACGAGCGCCAGCCAGGTTCCCCTGCCGGTGCTCCTCAGGCCGTCATGGCCGAGGTGGACTCCGAGAGCTCCTGGGCGCCGAGGGCGAACGCCTCGTACTCGTCGCTCGTGTCGGTGAGGTCCTCGAACGCGATCACGCCCAGCTCCTCGAACTTGTGGCGCAGCCAGCCGTCGTTGCGGTCGAGCAGGCCGAGCTTCTTGCAGTTCGGCACGATCTTGGTGAACAGCATCTGCTGGAAGAGCAGGCGGTTCGGGTTGTCGAGCAGGAGCGGGAGGACCTCCTTGGGCTTGAGGCCCAGGCGCTCCCAGATCTCCTGTTGCATGAAGCGGTCGCGCATGCGCACGGCGGCCTCGAAGGCGAACTCCTGGCGCTCGAGCATCTCGGCATCGGACAGCTCGGCGTAGTACTCCTTCAGCGACAGCACGCCGAAGGCCACGTGGCGGGCCTCGTCGCTCATCACGTAGCGGAGCAGCTTCTTGAGCAGCGGCTCGGTGGTCATCTGGTGCATGAAGCCGAAGGCGGCGAGGGCGAGGCCCTCCACCATGATCTGCATGCCCAGGTAGGTCATGTCCCAGCGCGAGTCCTCGATGATGTCGTCGAGGAGCAGGCCCAGGTGGGTGTTGAGCGGGTAGTGGCCGTTGAGCTTGGTGTCGAGGTACTTGGCGAACACCTCCACGTGGCGGGCCTCGTCCATCACCTGGGTGGACGCGTAGTACTTGGCGTCGATCCACGGGACCGTCTCGACGATCTTCGCCGTGCAGATGAGCGCACCCTGCTCGCCGTGCATGAACTGGCTGAGGCTCCAGTTCTGGAACTCCATCCCGAGGTTCGCCCAGTCGTCGTCGTTCCACTTGGCGAACGGGGTGTGCGAGAGGTCGATGTCGCCGAAGGTGCCCAGCGCCATGTTGTCCCGGGCCACCTGCTCCTGGTCCACCACGGTGTCCCACGGGAGGTCGGTCTCGCCGTTCCACATGGAGACCTTGGCCTTCTCGTAGAGCTTGTTCAGCGCCGGACGGGAGCCCTTCTCGTAGTCCCACGTGAAGATGGCATCGGCGTTGTCCTTGACGACGCGGATCGACTCCTCGGCATCGGAGGCGGACACGGAGAGGATCGCCTCCAGGTCGTTGATGTCGTCTCGGCCGATGAGGCGCTCGTTGGAAGACTCGACGTTGGTGGACATGGTGGTTCCTCTCAGGTGGTGCGGGGGGCTGCGGTGGGTGCCGGCGCGAGCGCCGGCAGGACGAAGGTCTCGATCAGGCTGCGGGCGTCGTCGATCACCGCGAGGTCGCGGCGCTCGTGGGGGTTGAACAGGTAGGTGATGAACAGCCGGGAGGCCCACTCGGCCGCCCACTCGGCTCGTTCCGCCGACGCATCGGGCAAGAAGCGCTCGAGGTGGGGGCCGAAGGCCGTGGCCGTCTCCCGGTACAGCACGTCGACCTGGTGGAAGCCCAGGAACGGCAGGAGCAGCTCGGGCTCGTGCTCGAGGATGAACTGGGCGGCGTCGTGGTCGTGCAGCAGCCGGGCGGCGACGACCAGTGCCCGGGTCAGGGCGTCGCCCAGCTCGTCGGCCGCGTCGATCGCGTCGAGGATCCCCCGGCGGTACGTCAGGAGCTCGCGGGTGGCGAGGGCGACGAAGAGGTGCTGCTTGCCACCGGGGAACGCCCGGTACAGGGTGGCCCGGGAGCAGCCGGCCTCCTTGGCGACGTCGCCCAGCGCCGTCTTGGCCACGCCCCAGCGGGCCACGAGCACCAGGGCCGCGTCGAGGATGCGGGCCTCGACCTCACGCCCGGCCGCTGGCGCGTCGACGTCGACGAGGCGCAGCTCCGGAGCCGATGAGGTCATGGGTGAGACACTAAGAAGGAAAGTGTCTCATCGTCAACATGTCGCATCCGTGACTTGCGCCACAGCAGCGTGCGGTCCCGCCCGGCGGGAGCGGGGGTGCGAGACTCCACCGGATGACCGATTCGGCGGGACCCAGCGCAGACCTGCGTGGGGCTGGTGCGGCCCCAGACCGCGTCAGTCCCACGCCATCACCCGGGACGCGCCGCGAACGGCTGATCGGCTTCGCCGTGGTCGGCGCCATCATGGCGGCGACGTGCGGGGAGCTGATCCGGGCTGGGGTCTCGGTGACCCGTGTCGACCTGGGATCGAGCTGGCAGCTCATCGACGTGCCGGTGCTCGAGCACGACCCGCTCGGAAGCGTCTGGTACCTCCACACCCAACCCCCGCTCTACAACCTCGTGATCGGCGGGCTCCTCCGATGGTCGCCCCTCCCGCCCCTCGGATCCATCTTCGGGCTCTACCTCGCTGCGCTGTGCGGCGCGGCCTTCTTGTTCACGGACGTGCTCGCGAAGTGGCGCGTCCGGCCCTGGATCGCCGGGCTCATCGCCGGCGTGGTGCTCGCCGATCCCAACCTGCTCGCCACGATCAACATCGCGAGCTACGAGGTCCCCGTCACCTTCCTCCTCATGCTCGTCCTCTGGTGCTTCCAGCGCTACCTGCAACGGCCCGGCTGGGGTCCGTTGCTCGGGCTGAGCGGCGCGCTGACCGCACTGGTCATGATGCGGAGCCTGTTCCACCCCGCCTTCGCCCTGGTGGTCGTCGGCGTCGCCGTGGTCGCCCGCCGCGCCAGCTGGCGCCAGGTCACCGCCGGCCTCGCGATCCCCATCGTGCTCGCAGGCGGGTGGATGCTCAAGAACGAGGTGCTCTTCGGCACGCCGACCATGTCCAGCTGGCTCGGCTTCAACGTCCAGCGCGGGGTCGTGGCGACGCTGCCCCGAACCGAGGTGCAGCGGGCCGTCGCGGACGGGGACGTCACCGAGCTCGCACTCGAGTACCCCTGGCTGGCGCTCGACGAGTACCCGACCGCCGCTGGCTGCTTGCCCGCCCACCGCCATCGCGCCGTCTCCGCCGCGCAGAAGCGACGAGTGGGCCTGTACCCGTACCCCAACCTCAACGACGAGTGCTTCCTGCCGCTCTACGCGGAGAGCCAGTCCAACGCCGTCGCCCTCGTCCGCCGAGACCCGGTGGGCTACCTCGGAACCCGCCGCCAGGTCCTCCTGTCCTCGTTCACCGTCGGCGAGATCGGCAGCGGCAGCAGCGGTCGGGTGATGGGCACGGGCAAGCGCGCTCCCGAGCGCACCTGGATGGACGAGACGGTCGGCCGGGCGATGCTGCCGGTCCACGTCGACCTCGACATCGCAGGGTGGAACCTCCCCATCGTCGAGGTGGACTCGATCGAGATCCAGGTCTCACCGTTGCTGGCGCTGCTCGCCCTCGGGATCGCCGTGCGAGCGGGGCTCGCCTGCATCCGCACCGCCCGGCGGGGGTGGCGGCGCCGAGCCGCCACCTGGGACACGGACGAGCTCCTGTGGATCCTGACCGGCGGCTACCTCGTCGCGATCATCGTCGTGGGCGACCTCCTCGAGTTCGGCGAGAACGGCCGGTTCCGCACACCGCTCGATGCCCTCCTCCTCGGCCTCCCCCTCGCGGGCCTCGCCCGCACCTGGACCGCCCGGCGCGAGCAGCGGAGGCAGAACGCCACGTCCGCCTCGGATCCGTCGGCGGGTCCCGCCGACGCGTCGGCCAGAGGCGAGCGGCGGTGACATCCGATGCCGAGCCCCGACGGCGCGCCGGCCGCGGGCCCGACGGGTGCGATCGGGGTCACGCGTCGAGCGAAGCGGGCGGCAAGATCGAGGCGAGCAGCTCCTCGCGGACGAGCCGCCGGACCGACGCCGGGTCGGTCAGGTCCCACCGGCCCTCGGCGAGGATGAACGACAGACCCATCCGCGCCAGCCAGTCCCCCGCCTCCAGCGGGTCGATCCCCGCCAGCAGGTCCTCGTCGCGCAGCTTGTCGGCCAGGTAGTCCCGCAGCACGGCCTGCACCTGCGGCGCCGACTGGGTCAGCTGCGGCAGGAGCCGCTCCGGCTCCGTCTCGAGCACCTTCTGGAGCACGACGTGCTCCGCGACCGCCCGGTGCGCGTGCATGAGCGCCTGCTCCACGAGCGTCGGGAAGTCCGGGGCGTCCATCACCGCCACGGCGAGCTCGTGGAAGAACTGGGCGACGGCCCAGGTGATCGACTCGGCGATCAGCTGCTCCTTGCCGTCCGGGAAGTAGCGGTAGACGGTGGCCCGGGCGAGGCCGGCCTCGCGCGCCGCGTCGTCGACGGTGGTCTTGGCGATGCCGTAGCGGCCGAGGCACGCGACGGTGGCCGCCAGGATGCGGTCGCGGGGGTCCTCCGGCACGCCGCCCACGCTACCCACGCCCCGGAACGGGACGGGGTGGGCGGCGCGCGAGCATGGCGGCATGTCCACCGTGCTGCTCGCCACCGACGGATCCGACCTCGCCACCGCCGCCATGGCCCGAGGCGTGGACCTGCTCGGCCACGAGCACCGCTTCATCACCCTCGCCGTCGTGCTGCCGGTGTTCGTGCCGACGGCCTCGGTCAGCCCCATGGACACCCATCCGACCCTGGTCGATGCCGAGCTCGAGGAGGAGCTGGAGGCCGAGCAGCGGGCCGCCCAAGACGACGGGGTCCACGAGCTCGACGAGGTGCTCGGCATCACCGCCCAGCACCTGGTGGAGACGGGCGAGCCCGGCCCGACCATCTGCGACGTGGCCACCGAGGTCGGCGCCGAGATCATCGTGATCGGCAGCCACGGCCACGGACTGCTCAAGCGGGTGCTGATGGGGTCCGTGAGCACCCACGTGCTGCACCACGCCCCCTGCCCGGTCCTGGTGATCCGGACCGACCAGCCCGAGCGCTGACGCTGCTCCCGGATCGCCTGCGCACCTCCGCGGTGCGGAGACGACCCGAAGGCGGCGGTCAGGCGGTGGAGCCGCTCGGCGCGTCGGGCGCGACCCGGGGGTCGCCGTCCTCAGGCTCGTCGTCGGGATCGGCTTGGTCGAGCTCGGCCTCGAGCGCCTCCCGCTCGATCTCCCGTGCCCGGCGGCGCAGGATGAGCGCGTACACGACGATGGTCATGGACGAGAACGTGAACCACTGCACGGTGTACGAGAAGTGGGAGCCCTCGGACAGGTCGGGGGCGTTCGGGGGCAGCGGCTCGTCGGCGGTCACCTCCGGGTCCTGCGTGCGGAGGCTGATGGAGAAGGGCAGCACGTCGCCGTCGATCTGCTGGTCGAGGCGCTCCAGGTCCGTCCGGGCCATGTTCTCGAGGGTGCCCGTCGGCGGGTCGGCCCGCTCGAAGTGGAGCTTGGTGAAGCCCAGGTTGACCTCGGGCCGGGTCTCGGTGGGTCGGGCGAGCCCCTCGACGGTGACCTCGCCCGTGGGCGTCTCGACCGACTCGGGGACGGCGTCGAGCTGGCCGGGGTTCGCGATGGTCCCCCGCTTGATGATCACGACGTCGCCGTCATCGAGCTTCAGGGGCGTGAGGACCCAGGCGCCCGCGGCGCCCTCGTGGTCGGCGCCGTCGACCAGCACGCTCTGGTCGGCGAGGTAGGTACCGGTGGCGGTGACCGGGCGGTACTCCAGGTCCCGGCCCTTGCCGAAGTCGCCCGGTTCGGCCAGCCCCGCGACCGGTTCGGGGGCCTTCTGCTGAACGGCCTCGACGCGGGCGTTGATCTCCTTGCGCTGCTGCAGACGGTCCCACTGCCAGATGCCGGCGCGGACCATGCCCAGGATCATCACCAGCACGAAGATGTGCGAGAGGATCCACTTGGGCTTGAGGGCGAAGCGGTAGCGCGACATGCCCCGGCGAGGCTACGACCGGACCCCTCCTCCGCCGAAGTCGGCGGCACCTCGACATCCCGGAGCGAGCCAACGGACCGGCCCGGCCAGCCGCTCCCGGTCCGAAGGTGTCGAACGACCTCGGCCCGGTCCCGCGACCGGCTCCCCGGCGGCCGCGGAACCGGTGATCGCCGGAGGTCGTCAGTAGCCCCTTCCACCCGGAGGAGCGCCGGTCGTGGTGGTGGCCGCGCCGCCCGACGACGCCGACGAGGCGCCGTCGCCCGTGTAGAACGCGCCCTGCATCCCCATCGCGCCGTGGTAGTCGCAGGAGAAGCGGAGCGAGCCGTCATCGGGGACGGTCACCTCGACCGTGGCCTTCTCGCCCGGGTCGAGCTTCTTGTCGAGGGAGCCGTCGTCGAGCGTGAAGGTGTGGGGGTTGTCGCCCTTGTTCTCCAGCTCGACGGTGACCGTGGCGCCGGGCGCGGCCTTCACGTAGGTCGGGCTGAAGTCGTTGTCGTCGAGCTCCATCTCCAGCTCGGCCTTGTCGCCGTCGCCCGAGATGTCCTTGGTGCCCTCGTCGTTGACGGTGCCGTCCAGCTTCACCGGGGCACCGGTGCTGCCGCTCGCTGCGGTGGTGCTCGCATCGCTCCCCTTCGCCGTGGTGTCGCTGGCGTCGCTGCCTCCGCTGCTGCCGCAGCCGGCGGCGACGAACGCCAGGGTGATCGCCAGGGCGGCGACGACGGTGCGGGGTCGTCGGGTGGTCGCGGTCATGGGCCCTCCTCCGTTCCTCCGGCCGGTGCCGGATCGGTGGAGGACCTACGGGCGAACGGCCCGGAGGGATTGCCCCGCCCGTACGATCCCTGCGTGCCGCGCAATCCACGAGCGGTCCTGGTGCGTACACCTGCCATGGCTGCCGCGTCCGACGAAGCGCTCCTGGCCGGGATCGCCACCGGTGACGCCGTCTCGGCGCGCACCTTCGTCCGGCGCTACCAGCAGCGGGTGTTCGGCTTGGCCCTCACGATCCTGCACGACCGCCAGGGCGCCGAGGACGTGGCCCAGGAGGCGTTCGTCCGGGTGTGGCGCCACGCCGGTGCGTTCGACGCCCGCCGGGGCAACGTGGCGCCGTGGGTCCTCACCATCACGCGCAACGCCGCGCTCGACGCCCTGCGCCTCCGGCGAGCGACCCCCGTCGAGCCAGACGTCATCGTCACGATGGCGCCAGCCGCGCTCGGCCGCGGGCCTGCCGATGCGGCCGAGCACGGCTTCGACGTCGACCGGGTGCGCCGGCTGCTGGCCGAGCTTCCCGCCGAGCAGCGCGATGCCGTGCTGCTCGCCGCGTTCCACGGCCGGACGGCGGCGGAGATCGCGGCGAGCGAGTCCATCCCGCTCGGCACGGCCAAGACCCGCATCCGCACCGGCCTGCGCAAGCTCCGAGACCGGCTCGCTGAGGAGGCGGCCCGATGAGGCCCGGGTGCACGGCGTTTCGCGAGGTGGCGCCGGAACTGGCGCTCGGCATCGCCGTCGGCGACGAGCGCGCCGCGGCGCTCGACCACCTGACCGGCTGCGACGACTGCCGCCAGGCCCTGGCCCGCCTCACCGAGACGGTCGATGCCGTCATCCAGACCGCCCCCGAAGCCGAGCCGCCGAGCGGGTTCGAGGTGCGCGCCCTCGCCTCGTTCGACGGCGCGGTCCCCGCGTCCGCTGCCTCCGGCAGCCGTTCAGCCTGGCGCCGGGTCGCCCTCGCCGCCGCGGTGCTCCTCGCCATCGCTGCTTCTGCCGCGGCCATCGGGGCCGTGGCCAGCCGCGACGGCGGCGGCGACCAGACGGCCGCGGATCGCTCGTCGGCCGCGCTCACCACGCCGGGCGGCGCCGAGGTCGGGACGGTCCGCGTCGAGCGCCGGACCGTCACCGGCGGCGGCTGGAGCTCGGACCTGGTGGTGTCGGTCGACGCCGGCGCCCGCCAGGGCACGTACCGGGTGGAGTGCGACTACGAGTCCGGCGGGCCCTACCGAGCCGGCGAGCTGGAGGTCGGCCCGGACGGCGTGACCGGGTGGCGGACGACCGTGTCCGTCCCGACCTACGACCTGAGCCGGGTCCGGCTCGTGAGCACCGGCAACGCCGACAACCTCGAAGCCGAGTTCGGCGCCTGATCGCCGGCGCGGCGAAGCAGCCGGGGTGGGACTGGGGCACGGCAGGCCCCGTAGGGTCGGTCGATGGCCGAGCACACGACAGACGGTGGATCTGCGGCCACCGACGGCACCGAGACGGCCGATCCGGACGTGATCGCACAGCTGCGTGCGGTCACGTCCCTGCTCGAGTCGCTGGTGCAGGACCGGACGCCGCTCGATGCCCTCGACCCCGCCGAGCGGGCCCGACTGCTCAACGCAGCCGGCGACCTGTTCCACCCCGACGTGGAGGCTCGCCGCCAGCTCACCAAGGCCCGCCGCCGCCAGGCCCGCCAGGCCCGCCTCGCCCGCGAGGAGGAGGTGCTCGCCGGGACCGGGATCCGGTCGCTGCGCGCCAAGCCGGTCTTCACCACCCCGAACGTGTTCGCCCCCGAGGGCATGGTCGCCACCGGTCCGGGCGATGCCGGTGCCGGTGCCGCCCAGGAGACGGCGCGCGCCACGACCGGCGAGGCCGACCGCCACTGCTACGTCTGCAAGCGCGACTACCGCGAGGTGCACCGCTTCTACGACCAGCTCTGCCCGTCGTGCGCCGCGTTCAACGAGCACAAGCGGACCGAGTCGGCCGACCTGTCGGGCCGGGTCGCGCTGCTCACCGGCGGCCGGGTGAAGATCGGGTACCAGGCCGGGATCAAGCTGCTGCGCGCCGGCGCCGAGCTCATCGTGACGACCCGGTTCCCCCGGGACTCGGCCATGCGCTACGCCCAGGAGCCCGACTTCGGCCAGTGGGGCCACCGCCTCGAGATCTACGGCCTGGACCTGCGCCACACACCCAGCGTCGAAGCCCTCTGCCACCACTTGGACACGACCCGCGGCCGGCTCGACTTCATCGTCAACAACGCCTGCCAGACGGTCCGCCGACCGCCCGGGTTCTACCGCCACATGATGGAGCTGGAGACCGGCTCGCTCACCACGATGCCCGCCGAGGCCCAGGCCCTGCTCGGCGGCGTCGACGGCCTCCGCAGCCCCGAGCTGCTCGAGGGACCGGCCGACCTGCTCGAGTCGGCATCGCTCGCGGTGGAGTCGGCGTCGACGTCATCGACCTCATCGGCGGAGATGTCGCAGGCCGCCCTGCTGCCCGAGGAGCACGAGCCCCAGGCCCACCTCTTCCCCGCCGGCCGGCTCGACCAGGACCTCCAGCAGGTCGACCTCCGGGGCCGGAACTCGTGGCGCCTCACCCTGGCCGAGGTGTCGTCGGTGGAGCTGCTCGAGACCCAGCTCGTGAACGCAGTGGCGCCGTTCGTGCTGAACGCGAGGCTCAAGCCGCTGATGCTCCGCACGTCCGAGCGCGACAAGCACATCGTCAACGTGTCCGCCGTGGAGGGCCAGTTCTACCGGCGCATGAAGACCACCCGGCACCCGCACACGAACATGGCCAAGGCCGCGCTCAACATGATGACCAGGACCTCGGCGGCCGACTACCACGCCGACGGGATCCACATGAACAGCGTCGACACCGGCTGGGTGAGCGACGAGGACCCGATCGAGATCACCGAGCGCAAGCGGGCCGAGCACCGCTTCCACCCGCCGCTCGACATCGTGGACGGCGCCGCCCGCATCATCGACCCGATCATCGACGGCTTCAACACCGGCACCCACGTCTGGGGCCAGTTCCTCAAGGACTACCGCCCCACCGACTGGTGAACGGGAGGGGCGGCCCAAGCCCGAACTTCGTAGGTGAGCGCATCCAAGACGTCGATCTGACCTACGAAGTTCACCGCGAGGATGGATCGCCGTCGTGACGTGACGCCTCCACCGTGGGCAGTTCGTACCCCTCGAACCTCGTGCGGAGATCCTTCTTGGAGAACTTGCCGACGCTGGTCTTGGGGACCTCGTCGATGAAGACGACGTCGTCGGGGAGCCACCACTTGGCGACGCGGCCGTCGAGGAACTCGAGGATGTCCTCCTTGGTGGCGGACTCCCCCTCCTTCAGCACCACGCAGGCGAGCGGGCGCTCCTGCCACTTGGGGTGGCTGACGCCGATGACGGCGGCTTCGGCGACGGCCGGGTGGGCCATGATCTCGTTCTCGAGCTCCACCGAGCTGATCCACTCGCCGCCGCTCTTGACCACGTCCTTGGTGCGGTCGACGAGGCGGATGTAGCCATCGGGGTTGATGGTGGCGACATCGCCGGTGCGCAGCCAGCCGTCCTCGGTGAAGGACTCGGGCGAGCGGTCGTCGTCGTAGTACTCCCGGGCGATCCACGGGCCGGCCGCCTGGAGCTCGCCCCGGGCCTCGCCGTCCCACGGCACCGGCGAGCCGTCCTCCTGGGAGAGCACCCGCAGCTCGACGCCGAACAGGGGCAGTCCCTGCATGGCGCGGATGTCGGCCAGCTCCTCCTCGGGCAGGTCGCGGAGCTTGGACTTGATCTCGCCGACGGTGGCCACCGGCGAGGTCTCGGTCATGCCCCAGGCCTGGTAGATCGGCAGGCCGAGCTGCTCGCGGAACGCCTCGGACAGCGCCTTGGGCACGGCCGAGCCGCCGCACGGGATGACCCGCAGCGCCGAGGTGTCACGGCCCTTCAGCGCCGGCAGGACGCCCATCCAGATGGTGGGGACACCGGCGGCGACGGTGACCTTCTCGGACTCGATCAGCTCGGCCAGGGGCTCGGGCGCCAGGTTCGGGCCGGGCATGATCAGCTCGGCCCCGCAGGCCACGGCGGCATGGGCGAGTCCCCAGGCGTTGGCGTGGAACATGGGGACCACCGGCAAGATGCGGTCGGACTCCCGGGCGCCGAAGCCGTCGGCGAACATCGCCGCCATGGTGTGGAGCATCGTCGAGCGGTGGCTGTAGACGACACCCTTCGGGTTGCCCGTGGTGCCGGACGTGTAGCACATCGACGCGGCGAGGTTCTCGTCCTCGACGTGGAACTCGACGGGTGACGCGGCGTCCAGCAGCGCCTCGTAGTCGTGGAGCTCGATCCCCTCGGGGACCTCGGAGGTGTCGAACGGGCCGCCGTCGTCGATGACCACGACGTGGCGGACGGTGGTGAACGTCGGCAGCAGCGGCCAGATCAGGCCGGCCACCGTCTTGTCGACGAAGATCACCTCGTCCTCGGCGTGGTTCACGATGTAGGTGATCTGCTCGGGGAACAGGCGGAGGTTGAGCGTGTGGAGCACGCGGCCGGTGCACGGAGCGGCGAAGTAGAGCTCCAGGTGGCGTGACGTGTTCCACGAGAACGTGGCGACGCGGCCGTCGGGCGAGATCCCGAGGTCGTTCAAGACGCCGCCGAGCTTGCGCGTGCGGACGGCCCAGTCGCCGTAGGTGGTGCGCTCGCGGCCGGTGGGGAGCGCGGTGACGATCTCCTTGTCGGGGAACAGGCGCTCCACCCGGTGGAAGATGTGCGGGAGGGTGAGCGGGTAGTCCTGCATCAGGCCCTGCATGTGTCTGTCCCCTTGCGTTCGGTCCGACGGCTTGTCTCGGAACCTAGCCAAGCCGGTCGGCGCCTGTCCTCCGGCGCTCCCAGGCAGTCCGCGGTGGGTCGACCGGACCGCGGCGACCCGCCTGCCACACTTGTCCCCTTGGACGACACCTCCCCAGCGGTCGACGCCGCCGACGCGCGGCCGGCCGCGACCGGTCCTCCGTCGAAGGCGGCGCGCAACGCCACCATCGGGTTCCTCGTGTTCCTGGTGGTGATGTCGAACCTGGGCAACATCTTGTTCGCGTCGTTCGTGAACGAGCACCCCGGCTGGCTCATCGCCATGAACGCGTCGAACCGCAACCTGGCACTGGCGTCGAACAACCTGGATCCCCTGGCGTTCTACGGCATCGGGTTCCTGCGCCTGTTCGCGCCGGACCTGTTCTTCTTCTGGATCGGCCGCTGGTACGGCGACGCGGCCATCCGCTGGATGGAGCGCAAGGCGCCCACCTACGGCGAACTGCTGCGCCAGCTCGAGACTTGGTTCGACAAGGCCCGGTTCGCGGTAGTGGCCATCGCCCCCAACAACCCGGTGTGCCTCTTCGCCGGAGCGGCCGGCATGACCTACGCGGCGTTCCTCGTGGCCGACGTCGTCGGCACCATCGTCCGGCTCGTCCTCATCCGGGCCTTCAGCAGCGTGTTCGAAGACCTGCTGGGCTCCATCAAGGACTTCATCGGCGACTACCGCTGGCCCATCACCGTCCTGTCGATCGTGCTCGTCGGCCTCACCATCTGGTCCGACCGCCGCGGCGGGCGCGACGGCATCGGCGACCTGGTGAACCTCGAGGAGGGCATGGCCGAGGCCGAAGCCGAGCTGGAGGGCGAGGCCACCATGGACGCCAGCGACGCCCGACAGGCGGAGTGACGACGCGACGATGACGGCCCCCACCGCCACCGCTCCCCTGCCACCGCCCACCAAGCGCCAGCGCAACCTGGTGTTCGGCGCCATCGGCGCGGCCATCGTCATCGGCTGGATCGGCGACGCGCTCTGGGCGTCGCTCGTGGATCGCAGCCCGATCACGCTGCTGCTCCTCAACGCCAAGCCCCGCTACCAGATCCTGGTGGTCAACCAGCTGGCCGTCTGGGTCTTCTTCCCGGTGGCCCTGGCCCGCCTCTTGTGCACCAAGCCTCTGCTGTGGCTCGCCGGCGGGTGGTACGGCCCTCGGATGGCCGACTGGGTCCAGGGGCGCACCGAGCGGGGCGGCCGGCTCGTGCGCTGGGCGCAGCGGCACTTCCCGAAGTACGGGTGGATGGTCATGATCATCACCACGTCGAACCCGGTGTGCCTCCTCGCCGGGTCCGTCGGCTACCCGCTCGGCATGCTGATGCTCTGGGCGGTGATCGGCACCTCGATCCGCCTCGCGGCGATCATCGTGGTCGGTGACATCTTCTCGGCCGCCATCTCCGCCTTCATCGACTGGGTCGTCGACCACCGGATCCTGGTCGTGTTGACCTCGGTCGCGGTGGTCGTCGGGGTCGTCGTGTGGCAGCAGCGCCGGGGCACGT
>Ga0182739_1002859_pt1 | contig 15699 bp, 13 predicted proteins | sample eDN5th30CBELigBY_FD_128873 | JGI IMG/M metagenome (GOLD analysis project Ga0182739, IMG submission 128873) | Enriched backyard soil microbial communities from Emeryville, California, USA - eDNA 5th pass 30_C BE-Lig BY (version 2) (version 2) | ecosystem: Environmental > Terrestrial > Soil >... | reverse complement strand
GACAGCGTGCCGCCCATGTCGCGCAGTCCCTTCTTCTTGATTTGTGTGAGCCCCCAACTCGTCGGCTTGCCCTTGCGATAGGTGTCCGCAATGTTGGGATAGTCGGTCCAGTCGTACAGGCCCGTGTCGGTGACCGCGCCGCCCAGCGCATTCCCGTGGCCACCAATATGCTTGGACAACGAGTTGACGATCAGCGATGCACCCATTGACTTGCACTGGCACAGCAACGGCGTGACGAGCGTGTTATCGACGACATAGACCAGATTCTTGTCGCGGCACCAGTCGCCGATTTCCTTCATGTCGGCGATCTGCGTCCCGGGATTGGCCAGCGACTCGACGAACACCATGCGGGTTTCGGGCCGCCAGGCAGCCACGACGTTCTTCACATCGGTCGCGTCCACCAGGGTCACTTCAACCCCTAGCCCGGACAACGTGCCGAGCAGGCTGTTGGTGTTGCCGAAAATATGCTGGCCGCTGATCAGGTGGTCCCCGGCCTTCAGCAAGGTCAGGAAAACGGCTGCCAGCGCGGCCATGCCCGTGGCGAACGTGATGGTGCCCGCCGCATCTTCCATCTGGGAGATCTTGGCTTCAAGTGCTCCGGTCGTCGGCGTGCCCTGCCGCGCATAGGTATACCCCGCCTTGCCTTGGAAGACCGCGGCCAGTTCGCGCGCGTCGGCAAAGGCATACTCGGAGGAAGGGTGCATAGGCTTGTGTATCGCTCCGTGCTCGACCGACGAGCGCCGGTCCGAATGAACGATAGAAGTCGTAAAGCCGTTTTTAGCCATGATAAGGAACAGTTGATAGATGAAAGGAAAAGGTCAAATCGGAACTGACAGTCGATGCGGGGCGCGCCGCCCCGCCCGTCGCTTCCCGGGCCGGCAGCACACGCTGCGGCAAAATCTTCAAGTTATGCTTCGTCGCTGGCGCACGGACTCATATAAACATACCGCGCTGGCCACGCTGACATTCAGGCTTTCAACCGAGCCCAGCATCGGAATATTGACAAGTTCATCACAGTTCTCGCGCGTGAGGCGGCGCATGCCCTCGCCTTCGGCGCCCATGACCCAGGCCATGGCGCGTCGGGCATCGACCCGATGCATGCTGTGTTCGGCCTGGTCGTCGGTGCCGACCAGCCATACGTCGCGCTCTTTTAATTGGCGCATCGTCCGGGCCAGGTTCGTGACCATGATATAAGGCACGGTCGATGCCGCGCCACAAGCAACGCGCTGCACGGTGCTGTTCAGCCCCACGGCCCTGTCGCGCGGTGCAATCACCGCATGCACACCCGCAGCGTCCGCCGTGCGCAGGCAGGCGCCCAGATTATGGGGGTCGGTCACACCATCCAATATCAATAGCAGGGGTGGCTCGGCTTTGTCTTCGAGCAGGTCCAGCACTTCGTCCACGTCATGGGCCAGGTCCTGGCGTTCGGCCAAGGCAACCACGCCCTGGTGCCGCGTGCCATGCGCCAGCCCGTCGAGCCGGTCGGCGGGCACTGGCCTTACGCGGATGTTGGCCGCTTGCGCCTGTTCGATAAAGGCCTGCATGCGCTTGTCGCGCCGTGATGCCTCAACATAGAGCTCTTTGATCGAGCCGGGAGCGTGGCGCAGCCGGGCAACCACGGCGTGAAAGCCGGCCAGAACCTGATGAGACGACATGGTTGTCCTTGGGGCAAAATCCTGATTTTAACGCCGACCGCGTGCTTTCTTCGGCGTGTCGCCTTTGGCGCTACGTTTCGCCTCGGCCCGACGTTGCCGCGATGTTGTCCCTTTCAATTCCTTGGGCTTCGCCGAGGCCGCCCGCTTGACCTTGCGATCGGTCGAGCTGTCGGCTTCGAGAGATGCCTTGAGTTCTTTGAATCCCGTGCCTTTGACCAGGCGGAACTCGATACGGCGCGCCTCGAGATCGACGCGCGACACCTGGACCTGCACGGCGTCCGTCAGGCGATAGCGTATGCCCGTGCGCTCGCCGCGCAGCTCATTCATGGCTTCGTTGTATTGGAAATAATCCGAGCCCAGCTCCGAAACATGGACCATGCCTTCCACGAATAGCGTGTCCAGCGTAATGAAGATGCCGAAGCTGGCAACGCCCGTGACCCGGCCGCTGAAGACTTCACCGACATGCTCTTTGACAAACCAGCACTTGAGCCATGCCTCGACATCGCGCGAGGCGTCGTCGGCCCGGCGCTCGCGCGCCGACAGCAGCACGCCCAGCTTTTCCCAGACGGCATGCTCGTGCTCGTCGCGGGTCTGGTCCGGCGCGCCGCCTAAATCATCAACCTCGGGCACATAGCGCTTGCTGCGCAGCACGCTTTTAATGACACGATGCGTCAGGAGGTCGGGATAGCGCCTTATGGGCGACGTGAAATGGGCGTAATGATCGTAGGACAGCCCGAAGTGTCCGACTTGCTCGGGACTATAGATGGCTTGCTGCAATGACCGCAGGCACATCGTCTGGATGATCTCGAAGTCCGGCCGATTGCGCGCCGCCTTGATCAGCCGGGCGTAGTCTTCGGTGGACGGATCATCGCCGCCATCCAGCGACAGGCCCAGGTTACGCAGGTAATCGCGCAAGGCCTTCAGTTTGTCGGGCGTCGGCCCTTCGTGCACCCGATACAGGCCGCGGCGCTTGTTGCGCGTCATGAACTCGGCCGCACACGTATTGGCGGCCAGCATGCACTCTTCGATCAGCTTGTGGGCATCGTTGCGAGTGTAGGCTTCGATGCGTTCTATCTTTCCCAGGGGATTGCAGACGATGCGCGTCTCGACCGTATCGAAGTCGATGGCGCCTCGCTTGACCCGTGCCTCGGCAAACAACTGATAAAGCTCGTACAGATTCTGCAGGTGCGGCAGGACGGAGTTCATCGACTGCGCCGCCGGACCCGTCGGTTGCTGCAACGCCGCCCACACATCCGTATACGTCGTTCGCGCGTGCGAGTGGATGACGGCATCGTAAAACTGATAGGCCGTGATGCTGCCGGCCTTGGTCCCGCTGGCCGCAATGACCATATCGCAGACCAGCACCAGCCTGTCCACATCGGGATTCAGCGAGCAAATGCCGTTGGACAAGGCTTCGGGCAGCATGGGGATCACGCGCCGCGGGAAGTACACGCTGGTGCCGCGCTCCAGTGCGTCCGCATCCAGCGCATCGTGCGGCTTCACATAATGGCTGACATCGGCAATGGCCACCAGCAGGCGCCAACCCGGGCGCTTGCGCTTGTCTGTACCCAACTCCACCGGCGTGCAGAACACCGCATCGTCGAAGTCGCGCGCGTCTTCACCGTCGATGGTGAGAAAGGGCACGTCGCGCAGATCGATGCGATCTTTCAGGTCGCCTGCGCGGACCGTTGAAGGCAGCTTGCCCGCCTGATGCAGGGCTGCCTGGGAAAACTCGTGCGGCACGTCGAACTTGCGCACCGCGATCTCGATCTCCATGCCCGGATCGTCGATTTCGCCCAATACCTCGACCACGCGGCCCAGAGGCTGCGTGTGACGCGTCGGCTGCTGCACGATCTCGACCGTCACCACCTGGCCGTGCTCGGCCCCCGACATGTCGGAAGCGGGGATCAGGATGTCGTGCTTGATGCGCTGGTCCTCGGGCACGACGATGAAGGCGCCCCGCTCTTTCAAGAAGCGGCCAACCAGTTTGTTGGTCCGCCGCTCGATGACCTCGACTATCGTGGCTTCCGGCTTGCCCCGGTATTCGCCGTCGGGCTTGGCCAGGACACGGTCTCCGTGCAGGACCTTGAGCATTTCACGGGGCGACAGGAACAGGTCGGGGCCGCCGTCGTCGCGCAGGAGAAAGCCGAAGCCATCGCGATGGCCCTGGACGCGTCCCGCGATAAAGTCTGATTTGTTGCTGAGCAAGAGTTCGCCATGGGTGTTACTGAGCAATTGCCCATCGCGTTCCATGGCGCGAAGCCGACGTTCGAAGCCTACCGAAAGGGGCAGCGTGGCGCCGAGTCCCTCGGCGAGGGCTTCGGGCGTAAGAGGAGATTCTGCTGAACGTAGGCGCTGCAGGATGACTTCCCGAGTGGGCACATCCGGGTCAAAATCAGGCGGCAGGTCTTGGGGACCGGCGTTGGTATTGTTGTTGTTTGTGTCGTTTCTAGATCGTTTGACCAAAGGATTTCCGTTTCGTAAAAAAATCCGTTATACTTTGCGCCTTCTAAAGAAGTAGCGCTAAACGCGGCAGTTGATGTACCGGTTCGACGCACCTGTTTAAAGCATGAACGGCGCAGTATGAACGGCAATAAAGCGATAGCATACACTTTAAGTTATGCCCAGGTGGCGGAATTGGTAGACGCGCATGGTTCAGGTCCATGTGCCGCAAGGTGTGGAGGTTCGAGTCCTCTCCTGGGCACCACCAGCTACAAGCGAGAAACCTCGTAATCTAGTCGATTACGAGGTTTTTTGTTTTGGGGCGATTACGCCGTCAGGGCGTGCCGCATGGTGATATGTTCAATGCCGGCATCCATGAAAATGTCGCCCTCCGCCACGAATCCGTGGTTCGCGTAGAATTTGCGGGCATGAAGCTGGGCCGACAAAACGACTTCCAGGTGCCGGCGCCGGCGCGCCTCGTTGACCAGGGCGTCCAGCAGCTTGGAGCCGACTCCCAGTCCCCGGTACGGCGCCCTCACGGCCATGCGGCCAATATGGGCATTGGGCAACAACCGCCCCGTCCCCAGGGGTACGCCCTGCTCGTCGTAGGCAACCGCATGAATGCAGCGTTCGTCTTCTTCGTCCAGCTCTTCTTCGGGCGGCACACGCTGCTCGATGACGAATACTTCGTGCCGTATGGCCATGGCATCGTCCTTGCAAGACGCCCAGTCCCCGATAACGACCTTGATATGCCGGTTCAAGTTTGTCTCCCAAAAATGCCCGCGGACACCCGCCAGCACATCGGCAGCAATTACCGTGCTGTGGGCGTTGCGGTGATCGATGTTCAGGTGGCGAGCTTCAGGCCGATGATGCCGACGATGATGAAGCCCACGCTGACGAGGCGCGCAAGACTAGCCGACTCGCCTAATAACAGTATGCCCAATATAACCGTTCCAACGGCGCCTACACCTACCCAAATGGCGTAAGCCGACCCTACGGGCAGTTGTTTCAGCGCGAGCCCCAACAGCGCCACGCTGATGATCATGGACAGAACCGTGCCGACTGTGGGCCAGAGACGCGTAAACCCTTCGGTGTACTTCAAACCGATTGCCCAGCCTATTTCGAATAAACCGGCCAAAATCAGGACCAACCACGATAACGACACTGACATAACACTACTCCGCTCGGGGTCGTCCCCTATTTGGATGCGCCCCCGATACGGGGACGGCAAGGTCGTCCTTGCTGCTCGGAAGCCGAGTATTTTACTATCGCGGGGTCAGGAACACGGCGCATCAGAAATGCCTGCTATCCTGAATACAGACCGCTGCGTGCCCATTCGGCCGAACGCGGACACGGGGACATGCCATGGATCGCCTTTTCACCCGCTACACCGTCTTTTATCTGATCGTGACCGGCGCCGCGCTGTCGGTGGCGCTGAGCCTGCTCGTCGATCCGTGGTGGCTCGCGGCCGCCGCGCCGCTGATCGCGCTGACGGCGATCGGCATCTGGGACATGAAGCAAACCCGGCATGCGGTCCGGCGCAACTATCCCGTTATCGGCAACTTCCGGTTTCTGTTTGAATCCATACGGCCGGAACTACGCCAATATTTTTTCGAAGACGACACGCAGCAGCTGCCTTTTTCGCGTGTGGATCGGTCGCTGGTTTACCAGCGCGCCAAGCAGCAGGTGGACAAGCGGCCTTTCGGCACCCAGCGGGACGTCTATCAGACCGACTACGAATGGATCAATCATTCCATGGAGCCATCGCATCCGCCCAGCAGCGATTTCCGCATCATGGTGGGTGGCCCCGACTGCACCAAGCCCTACTCCCTGTCCGTCCTGAACATATCGGCGATGAGCTTCGGCGCCCTGTCGGGCAACGCGATATTGGCGCTGAACAAAGGCGCGGCGCTGGACAATTTCGCACACGATACGGGTGAAGGCGGCGTCAGCCGCTACCATATCGAGCACGGCGGCGACCTGATCTGGAACATCGGCTCGGGCTACTTCGGCTGCGGCGACGCCAAGGGGAAATTTTCGGAAGAAGCCTTCGCCAGCCGCGCCCGGCAGCCCAATATCAAGATGATCGAGATCAAGCTCTCGCAAGGCGCCAAGCCGGGCCACGGGGGCATCCTGCCGGGCGCCAAAGTCACCCCCGAAATCGCGGAAGCGCGAGGCGTTCCGGCATGGCAGGACTGCAACTCGCCGGCTCGCCACAGTGCCTTCACAACGCCGATCGAGCTCATGCATTTCGTGGCCCGCCTGCGCGAACTGTCGGGCGGCAAGCCCGTCGGCATGAAGCTGTGCATCGGCCACCCTTGGGAATGGTTTGCGATCGCGAAAGCCATGCTCAAGACTAGCATCACGCCTGATTTCATCGTCGTCGATGGCGCCGAGGGTGGCACCGGCGCGGCGCCCATCGAGTTCGTCGACCACGTGGGCACGCCGCTGCGCGAGGCGCTCAGGCTGGTCCACAACACGCTGGTAGGCATTGGTTTACGTGAATGCATCAAGCTCGGCGCCTCCGGTAAGATCATCAGCGCCTTCGACATGGCGCGTGTCATGGCCCTGGGCGCCGATTGGTGCAACAGCGCCCGGGGATTCATGTTTGCCGTCGGATGTATCCAGGCCCAAACCTGCCATACCGGCCGCTGCCCGACCGGCGTCACAACCCAGGATCCCAAGCGCCAAGCGGGCCTGGTCGTCGAAGACAAGTCAGTCCGCGTCGCCGGGTTTCACCGCAATACCTTGAAGGCGCTCGCCGAACTGCTGGGGGCCGCCGGCCTGACACACCCGGGAGAACTCCGGCCCCATCACATTGTCCGGCGTATCGAAAACGGCGAAGTGCGTGTCCTGTCCGCGCTGTTTCCCGACCTGGAGAAAGGCGAACTGCTGGAAGGTAAATACAGGACCACGCTGTTCCGTACTGTGTGGCCCATGGCGCAAGCCGAAAGCTTTGCGCCGCTATACAGCCTTAGTGCTGCCTTGTCCGGCAACGCCCATAGCCCGATGCCCGCTGACGCCAGCCATGCCAACAAGGCCCGGAGCGATTAGCGGTCGAGGCAGTTTTCATTCAGCGAGAAAAGTCTTGAACGCCCACCCCGGCGTCGAGCGTGCCATAGAACTCGACATTAGATCGCGTGGACGAGTCGGCGCCCGAACCCTGCGGCCCGCCCCGGGCGCACCCGCCCAAAACCAGTACAACGGTCACGACAATCGGTAAGAATTTCATCAGTGTTTTTCCGCACTTGTGCAAAAATTTTTATGGATATATCGTTATATCACTGCCTTACGGCAGCGATAACTGCCCTTCGGGTCAGTTTCCAAGACAACACTACACTCATACGTAGTGTTCACTGCCATACCGGCAGTAAGGCCCCACCAGAAGGTGGGGCCTTTGTTTTGCAGGGCGGCCTTTTCGACTGCGGCCGTCCGGTCGATATTGCGCTAGAATTTAACGCCTTACCGCCCCACACAAAGCTAAAAAATTATGCTAAAGTGTCGGACTTTGGCGCATTAGCTCAGCCGGTTAGAGCGACGGAATCATAATCCGCAGGTCCCCTGTTCGAATCAGGGATGCGCCACCAGAATACCAGGGCCTACGTGTGCACGTAGGCCCTTTTTGTTTGTTCCGTCTTTCGACGCCTTCCAGCGCTTGCCCGTTCCATTCGCGAAGCTAGAATGCCTTATGCCCTTCGACATTCTTCTTTATAGGTACAGCAAGCATGTGCGGACGCATCAGGCAGCGTGGCGATGAGCCCGACTACTTTCGGATGACACGGTGGGATCCGGCCAAGGCCTTCCCACCGGAATACGAGCGCAGCAGCAATGTGCCCCCGGGCACACGACCACTGGTCCTACATCGGCTGGGCGATGGATCCGAGCAGGCTGACTGTCTTTTCTGGGGTTACAAGCCGCCTTGGTACAACCGAAGCCCGGCCTGCAATGCCCGACTTGATACAGTGCTGAAACGCTCGCCTTTCTGGCAACCCCTGCTCACCCGTCGCGTCATCCTCCCGTGCGAGGGTTGGTACGAATGGACAGGCCCCAAAGGCGACAAGCAGCCATGGTTCATCAGCACCAAGGACGGCAACCCCATACTGATGCCAGGCCTCACCGCCTGGCTGCCGGGTCGCGAGATCCTGGCGGAGACCGGTTTCGCCATCATTACTGACGACGCGGCGGGCGGCTTGGTGGATCTCCACGACAGGCGACCCGTATGCCTGACGCCGGATGATGCCGCCGCCTGGGTAGCGCCCGACACCCCGGTGCAGGAAGCATTGGAACTGCTATCGACGCCGCGGCCGGAGTCGGCATTTCAGTGGTGGCAGGTCACCCGGGCGATGGGCAACAGCCGATATCAAGCACTGGATGCCAGTGATCCGATCGCACCGACCGACCGCGATCGCCAAAGCTGAACTTGGGGCTGCGATAATACGACCATGAATCCCGAAGACCTGGAACTCCTTGTGACACGTACGATGCCTTACGGCAAGTACAAGGGCCGCCTGATCGCCGATCTGCCGGGGCACTACCTGAACTGGTTCGCGCGCGAAGGTTTCCCGCGCGGCGAAATAGGCCGGTTGCTCGCGCTGATGCAAGAGCTCGATCACAATGGACTGGGCGCCCTGCTGAATCCCTTGCGAAAGTCCACATCGCGATTCAGGTCGACGGACTCGCCGGCCTCGTCCGGGCGCGCATCGTAGTGGACCTGCATCTCGCGGCGCCCAAACTGCATCCCGCGCTGTTCAAGCTCTCGCATGATGCCAAGGTTGATAGCCTGCTGGATATCCATATACCGGTTGTAGTCCGCACTCAGCACGTAGTAGACGACTTCGTAATTCAGCCCGCGCTCGCCGAGCGCCAGCAAGTGGGCACGGTCGAAACGCGTGCCTTCGATCCGTTCGATGATCTGCTTGATGGCTGACGCGAGTCCTTCCGCGTCGTTGGCACTGGCGCCATACGCGACACTGAACTGGAAAGCGATCCGGCGCAGGTCCATGCGTTTGTAATTCTGTATGGTTTGCTTCAACAGCTCGGTGTTGGAGCAAACAATCTGCTCGCCGCCCAGGCTGCGTATGCGCGTGGTCTTCAGGCCGACATGTTCGATGCTGCCGGCAATCCCTCCGACCACGATGAAGTCGCCCATCTCGAAAGGCTTGTCGAGGCCGATGGAAATCGAGGCGAACAAGTCGCTCAAGACGACCTGCGCCGCCAAGGCCACCGCAACACCGCCGATGCCCAGGCTGGCGACAAAGGCCGTAATATTGATGCCCATATTGTCGAGGATGGCCAGCACGGCAACCGTCCACAACACGGCCCGCGCGCTGAAGCCGATCAGCGTCATGGTGACACCATTCGCTTCGGCATGGCGCTCGACATATTGCTCGAGCCCATAGCCGACGACTGTGTTCATCCATAGCGCTACCTGCACGACGACGGCGACAAACCACAACTGCGAGATCCCGCTTTGCCACGCGGGCGGCAACTCCAGAAACTTGACCCCCAGCAGTACGGACAGCGCAAAAAGGGCTAGCACGCTCGTACCCGCAGCGGCGCGTAGAGCGATGCGCAGAAAAGTTGGCCGGTGACCATGGCTACCGGCTACCCGAGCCCGGACGTAGCGTCGCAGGATCAGCAAGGCGACGAGAATACCGCAAGTGACGGCCACAGCCAAGAACCAGTTCCAAATGGGGATGGACAAAATCGTTGTCTCGAGCCACCACTCGCGCATCACAACCTCCTCGATCTCTATGGAAGACGAAAGGTGCAATTCAGCAAGTGGTATGCCCCCTTCGTCGGGTATAGGCTTTGCTGGTCGTTCTGGCCCAACACGAACCTATGCATCAGCAGGAGTCTTCAATGCCAAACAAACCGACAGAGAGACCCGAGGATCGCCAGAAGGACGATCAGGAACGCGAAACCCAACGCAGCCATGGAGACCAGCAGAACCGCAGCAAGAAGGACGGACACACAACACAAGTTGGAACGGGTCAGGACCAACACAGCCAACGCAACCGCGGTCAAGGTGCAAGACGACAGACATGATCCGTTACAAACTGTGATTTTCAATCGACAGTCCAAACCCCAACAGATTGCTTGAACCGTACGTGATAACCCTGCCTTGACCATCGAAGCGCAAGAGTCCCCCACCCTTCCTTAAATTCTCCTGACGACGCCCGTAGGCCGCATTCTCGCTGGCTTTCCGGGCGTTCGCCATGATCGAAATCACCGGTCTCAATACTGGTAATTCCGGAGGCCTATTTGATTGACTCATCTACCCGGATGGCCTATAAAAGCAACGGCAGTTAATAGTTATACCTTGTTGCAACCAACGTTGCGTTGCATAAAAAGCCAGGAGACTCATCAATGAAAAGTAGTGCGAAGAAAGGCAGCAACCCAGTCAGCGTCGTGTCGTCACGGCGTAAATTCCTGGGCGGTGCAGCAGCCGGTACAGCCGCTGCAGTATCCATGGGTTTTCCCGCTATCGTCGGCGCCCAAACCCCCACCACCCTCCGCTTCCAAAGCACATGGCCCACAGTTGATATTTTCCACGAGTTCGCATTGGACTACGCCAAGAAAATCAACGACATGACGGGCGGCGAACTCAAGATCGAAGTACTCCCGGCCGGCGCCGTGGTGCCCGCTTTTGCCCTGCTCGATGCCGTCTCCAAAGGCACGCTCGACGGTGGCCACGGTGTACTTGGCTATAACTACGGCAAGCAAAACGCCTTGGCACTGTATTCGTCAGGCCCGGCTTTCGGCATGGACGCCAACATGATCCTGGCCTGGCACAAGTACGGCGGCGGCAAGGAAATGCTGGTCGAACTGTATGAAGCCATCGGCGGCAACGTCGTGTCCTTCCTGACTGGCCCGATGCCGACGCAGCCTTTTGGCTGGTTCAAGAAACCGGTTACCAAGGTCGAAGACCTGAAGGGCCTCAAGTTCCGCACCAACGGCCTGGCCATTGACCTGTTCACCGCCATGGGCGCTGCCGTCAACGCCTTGCCTGGTGGCGAAATCGTGCCGGCACTCGACCGCGGCCTGCTGGACGGCGCCGAGTTCAACAACGCCACGTCCGACCGCCTGCTGGGCTTCCCCGACGTTTCCAAGGTCTGCATGCTGCAAAGCTTCCACCAGTCCTCCGAAACCTTCGAAATCATCTACAACAAGGACAAGTACAACGCCTTGCCCGAGAAGATGAAGGCCATCATTGCCAACGCCGCCGAAGCCGCGTCGGCCGACATGTCCTGGAAGGCAGTCGATCGCTACTCCAAGGACTACATCAAGCTGCAGAAGGAAGACGGCGTCAAGTTCTACAAAACGCCCGACGCCATTCTGGCGCAGCAACTGGTCGTGTGGGACGAAATCGTCGCCAAGAAGGGCGAAACCAACCCGATGTTCAAGAAGATCGAATCATCGCAACGGGAATTCGCCGCACGTGCAATGGCATGGGACATGGACACCAACAATAACCGTCGCATGGCCTACAACCACTACTTCGGAAGAAAGCCAGCTGCAAAGAAGAGCTGACCTCCAGTTCTGTTAAAGAAAATACCACCCAGCCGTACGGGTGGTGTTTTTTAATCTGGCTACCCAGGGGCGCCCATCGCATCAGCCCGCGCGCGCCCCCTGCTGCTTTTCCCCCAGCAAGGTGAATCTACCATGCAAAAGTTTTTGCTAACGATCGACCGGGTCAATACCTGGATCGGACAGCTGTTCGGCTGGTTCGTCCTGGCACTGACCTTATTTGTGACCTACGAAGTGTTCTCGCGCTACGCGCTCGGATCGCCTCACTCCTGGTCATTCGATGCCATGAACATGATGTACGGCTCCCTGTTCATGATGGCCGGCGCGTATACGCTCTCCAAGAACGGTCACGTGCGTGGCGACGTGCTGTACGGTTTTTTTCCGCCGCGGCTGCAGGCCGGCCTCGACTTGACGCTGTACATCATATTCTTTATCCCAGGCGTCGTAGCTCTGGCCTGGGCCGGATACAACTATGCGTCGGAGTCGTGGATCATCAATGAGCACTCCACGATTACTGCCGACGGGCCTCCCATCTATCCCTTCAAGGCCATCATTCCATTGGCTGGCGTCACCCTCCTGTTCCAGGGTTTTGTCGAGATCGTCCATTGCATCACTTGCCTGCGCAAAGGCGAGTGGCCGAAGCGCGAAAAGGACGTAGAAGAAGTCGACGTCGACAAGTTGATGGACATGGTCCACGTCAAGGCTGACGACCTCGACCAAATGGAAAATGCCGTGCCCTCCGAAGGAAAACAAGGAAGCCATCCATGAGAAAAGAAGTCTGGTTCGGCCTTTCCATATTGGCCGCCATCCTCGTCGCTCTGTTCATATTGATGCCTGCCCCGGCAGACATCACGAACGGGCACCTGGGCCTGCTGATGCTCGCCCTCATCGTCGTGACCATCATGTTGGGTTTTCCCACCGCCTTTACCCTCATGGGCATGGGCGTGATGTTCACCTATCTTGCCTATCGCGGCATGGGGCCGCAAACCGCCATCGAACAGACGCTGGACCTGATGGTGCTGCGGACCTACTCGGTCATGACCAGCGACGTGCTGATTGCCGTCCCGCTGTTCATTTTCATGGGCTACCTGGTCGAACGCGCCAACCTGATTGAACGCCTGTTCAAAAGTTTGCACCTGGCCATGGCGCGTGTGCCGGGCTCGCTGGCGGTGGCCACCGTCATCACCTGCGCCGTCTTCGCGACGGCCACCGGTATCGTTGGTGCAGTCGTCACGTTGATGGGCTTGCTGGCTTTGCCCGCCATGCTGAAGGCAGGCTATAGCATTCGCATTTCTGCGGGCGCCATCACCGCGGGCGGGTGCCTGGGCATCATGATCCCGCCGTCAGTGCTGCTGATCGTCTACGGCGCCGTTGCAGGGGTATCGGTCGTCAAGCTGTATGCCGGCGCCTTCTTCCCGGGCATCATGCTGGCCTTGCTCTACGTCATCTACATCATGATCGTAGCCAAGATCAGCCCCAAGTCCGCGCCACCGCTTAGCGCTGAAGAGCGCCGCGTGACCTTGCCGGAGTTTGCACAAACCATCAAGGAGACCATCAGCAATCGTGCCCTGCCCGGCCTGATCGGCGCCATGAAAGGCAAGCGCAACGCAGACGTCCCCATGAAGACACTGTTCAATCAGCTCTTCATCACACTGCTGCCTGCCTTGACGTTCGTTGCGATCATGGGTCTGACCTACCAAATCGTCACGGCGCCGCCTCCGCAAGAGGCCACCGGCCTGGTTGCAATGGGCTTTGCCGGCGAAACCGATAGCGGCCTGTACGACGGTAGCGGTCTTGCCGAGCCCCCGAGCGAGGACGGAGCCACCGAATCCGCTCCGGCCGAACTCGGCGCGGCAGCACCTGCCGTCGAAGCCGAGGCACCCACCGAAGCCGAAGAGGCTGCTCCGGGAGACCGCGTCGAAGCGCCGATGTCGTTCTGGATCACCCTGGCGATTGCCAGCGTGCTGCTCGTGATTTTCTACGCGATCTTCACGTTCGCCCGGCTTGAAATTTTCAAGATGCTGCTCAGCTCGTTTTTCCCGCTGGCCATCATGATCCTCGCGGTGCTCGGAAGTATCGTGTTCGGTCTGGCGACACCGTCCGAGGCGGCGGCCATGGGCTCGTTCGGCGGGTTGTTGCTGGCATTCGCCTATCGGCGGCTGAACATGGCCATGCTGAAGGAATCGGTGTACTTGGCGGCCAAGACGAGCGCCATGGTGTGCTGGCTGTTCGTCGGCTCCAGCATCTTCTCGGCGGCCTTCGCGCTACTGGGTGGGCAAGAAATCATCAACAACTGGGTGTTGAGCATGGAACTGACGTCGGTCCAGTTCATGATCTTGGCCCAAATCGTTATCTTCTTGCTCGGCTGGCCGCTGGAGTGGACGGAAATCATCGTCATTTTCATGCCGATCTTCCTGCCGCTGCTGTCGCACTATCAGATCGACCCGCTGTTCTTCGGTCTGCTCGTGGCGCTGAATCTGCAGACGGCCTTCCTGTCACCGCCGGTGGCCATGTCAGCGTTCTATCTGAAGGGGGTGGCGCCGTCCCATGTCACACTCAACCAGATCTTCGCAGGGATGTTGCCGTTCATGGGCATACAGATCATCGCCATCGTGCTGATGTACCTGTTCCCCGCAATTGGATTGTGGCTGCCACAGGTCCTTTACTAACAACAATAAAGCTGTTTAGTTGTTTAGTTCTAAGCCGGCTCGCAAGGGCCGGCTTTTTTATTTGCCATCCTTTTCGTTCCCGGTGGATGGACCGCAGCCAGCTTATCCCGTCATCGGATACTGACCAATAACGCCGTCCGACCTTCCTCTTTCGTCAGTCTTGTCGAATCAACCGCCATCGTCCTTTGTCATGATCCAGATCAAGCGGCCATAACAAAACCTCACCTACCATACGGTTGTTTACAGCTTGTGACTTATGTTTGCCGCAGCGCTGCCGTTAACCGAGCTTCCGGCGTCCATTGCCCGCCCTTCCTTCATGCCTGCGTCGTCGTCATCGCCGACGCGTTTCAGACATACAACATGCGCAAGAATTTTCCCGTCTATAACGTTGAAACCAAAGTACGAGCAGATCAATACCTGATCTCCAAGACCGACAAAAAAGGAAAGATCACCTACGCCAATCCGGCGTTCGTAGAAATAAGCGGCTACACCCGCGAAGAGCTCATCGGTAAACCTCATAATCTCATTCGTCACCCGGACATGCCGCCCTCGGCCTTCCAGGACCTGTGGGATACCCTCCATGCAGGCAAGCCGTGGCTGGGCCTGGTCAAGAACCGGCGCAAAGACGGCGGCTTTTATTGGGTACTGGCCAATGCCGCCCCGATCTACGAGAACGGCGAGGTCACCGGCTACGCCTCTGTGCGCGTCAAGGCCAGCGACGAGCAGATCGAAGCCGCGCAAGAGTTCTACGACCGCATCAACGCCGGCGAAAACACCGGCTACACCGTCAAGGAAGGACAGCGTGTCCGGGCGGGCTGGCGCCGCCTGCTGGATGTGGTCGCCCTGCCCTTTGCCGACACACTAAAAGCCGGCATGTTCCGCATGGCTGCGCTTTCCACCGGCACCATCGCCGTATCGGCCTGGTTTGCCGCGACAGGCGGCCTGCCCGCTCAACATCGTGCGTGGGCCCTGGCTGGAATCGGCGTCGCCACTCTGGCCAGCCTGGCCTACGGCTGGCGCATCGCCGACCGCATGATCAAGCCGCTGAACGGCGCCGCCAAAATCGCGCGTCAGGTGGCAGCCGGCAATCTGCAGATCGATATCGACACCGAACAACGCGGCGAAGTCGGCAACCTGTATTTTTACCTCGACCTCATGCGCAAGAGCCTGATCGGCATTGCGTCCGACGTACATGCCGGCGCTTACTCGACGGCGCGCGGCGCGCAGATCCTGGATGCCAGCAACACCAACCTGTCTGCACGCACCGAGGACCAGGCAGCATCCCTGCAGGAGACAGCGGCCAGCATGGAAGAGCTGACCGTTACCGTCAAACAGAACGCCGACAACGCCCACCTGGCCAGCCAGCTTGCCAACGAAAGCATGCAGACTGCCAAGCGTGGCGG
>Ga0182739_1002858_pt1 | contig 15699 bp, 16 predicted proteins | sample eDN5th30CBELigBY_FD_128873 | JGI IMG/M metagenome (GOLD analysis project Ga0182739, IMG submission 128873) | Enriched backyard soil microbial communities from Emeryville, California, USA - eDNA 5th pass 30_C BE-Lig BY (version 2) (version 2) | ecosystem: Environmental > Terrestrial > Soil >... | reverse complement strand
TTCCCCATATCCGAACATATTCGAAATCTTCATTAACTCCTCAACAAGCTTCACGCAACGAACATTATCTGAAGTCAAATTATCTCCATCGGAAAAATGAAACGGATAAATATTATATTTAGCAGGGTCGTACTTATCTTCTATGATTTCCAAAGCTTTACGATAAACGGAGGAGCAAATGGTTCCTCCACTTTCACCTTTTGTAAAGAAATCATCTTGTGATACTACTTTCGCTTCCGTATGATGCGCAATAAATTCAATTTCCACTGTTTCATACTTTGTCCGCAAGAAACGGGTCATCCAGAAGAAGAAACTACGTGCCATATACTTTTCCCAAAGCCCCATGGAGCCTGACGTATCCATCATCGCTAACACAACAGCTTTAGAGTCCGGCTTTTGAACCTCATTCCACGTTTTAAATTTAAAATCTTCTTTGTAAATCGGATGAAAACCTGGTTTACCGCTTAACGCATTGCGTTTAAAAGCAGAAATCATCGTTTTCTTCTTATCAATATTCCCCATTAACCCTGTTTTACGAATATCATTAAATTCAATATGCTCCAATGTATGTTCTGCCTGTTCTTTTTTCTGAAGGTTTGGCAGCTCTAGTTGTTTAAATAAAGCCTCTTCTAATTCCATCATAGATACTTCAGCTTCGTAATAATCTTCACCGGCTTGATCTCCTGCTCCTTTTCCTTTTCCAGGGCCGCTTTCAGATGGAGAGCCATCACGTGCAACGACATCCCCTACCTTGCTGTCCCCGCCTCCTTGACCTACATGCTTATTTTTATCGTAATTATAGCGGATCTTATATTCATCGAGAGAACGTATCGGAATCTTTACAACATCGCGACCATTAGACATAATGATACTTTCTTCAGAGATTAAATCCGGTAAATTGTTTTTGATTGCCTCCTGCACCTTTTCTTGATGACGCTGCTGATCATCATAGCCTTTTCGATGGAGGGACCAATCTTCCTTAGAAATTGCAAATTGATGGTTATTTTCTTCCTTCATCTTCTTCCCCCTCAAAAACATTATGCACCTTTTTTGGCATTCCTTCATAAGATAGGTTAGTGTGATATGAATACAATCTTTCATTTTTGCCCATGATTTCCCTTGCTCTTTCACCGTAATAAAAGAAAAGTATTACTCTATCCTATGCAATAAAATCAATAAATTTACACTATTTTTCAAGATTAGACGATTGCCTATGCTCAAATGTTAACTTAAACATGAATAGATAAAAATACAAGCCCTCTAAGCAAGAAATCACTCGGCCTTACAGCCGAGTGATTTTTTACTTATTAATATTTTGCAATTTCAGGTGAAGTCCACCTTACCATCTACTTTTAAATGGCCAGCCATAAAAGCTTCCGTTGCACTTGAATCGTCGTTTAGCAATTTGAATAAATTCTCATCTGATAGTTTTAGAGTGATTTCAGGGTGATAAGGCGTTCCCTCTAGCACTTTCACCTTACCATCCTTAATCAGCAATTGAAATGAACCACTTTCTTCTAAATCAAACTGATACACACGTGCCCGCTTGCCAAAAGTGCGCTCTCCATTACTATTTAGCTTCTCCGCTAATTTGTTCAACTCATCTAATATACTCATGCCGGCCCTCCCTTATTGGATTACAAGTCCATAGATAAGGAAACTTCTTCACTCCCAAGCAGGCACTCTCACTTAACATACGTTTAAATGAAAAATAACCCCCCACCTCTATTTGGCAGGGGAACATCTTCTGTTAGCGATTTAACAAGCTGCCTACATATCTCAATAACTCATTAGCAGAAGTTGAGTTATAGCCATGCTCTTCAATTAATCTAGCAATCACTTCATTTACTTTCTTCAATTGACGTTCATCCGGTGTTTTGGTTGACGTTGTAATCTTCACAACATCTTTTAAGTCAGCGAATAACTTTTTCTGAATCGCTTCACGAAGACGATCATGCGAGCTATAATCAAATCGTTTTCCTTTACGAGCATAAGCAGAAATACGAATTAAAATTTCTTCTCGGAACGCCTTTTTCGCATTTTCTGAAATGCCAATTTGTTCTTCAATAGAACGCATCAGCTTTTCATCTGGATTGATCTCTTCTCCTGTTAATGGATCGCGTAATCTTGTTTTATTGCAGTAGGCCTCGACATTGTCGAGATAATTGTCCATAAGAATTTTGGCAGACTCTTCATATGAATAAACAAACGCCTTTTGAACCTCATTTTTAGCAATCGCATCATATTCCTTACGCGCAAGTGAAATAAAGTTTAAATAACGCTCCCTAAGCTCGTTCGTAATCGAAGGATGCTGATCAAGTCCATCCTTTAAGGACATTAATACATCCAGTGCATTAATCGATGGATTTTCCTTTCTTATAATCGTCGAAGAAATGCGGTTAATCACATACCGCGGATCGATTCCGCTCATTCCCTCATCTTGATGTTCCTTTTTCAATTCACGAATATCAGCTGAATTAAACCCTTCTACATTTTCCCCATCATATAGACGCATTTTTTTCACTAAATCAATATCGCCTTTTTTAGGATCCTTCAGACGTGTTAAAATACTAAACATCGCTGCAATCTTTAACGTATGCGGTGCAATATGAACATTGGAAACATCGCTCTCACGAATCATTTTTTCATAAATTTTTTCTTCTTCCGACACTTTTAAGTTATATGGAATCGGCATCACAATAATCCGTGAATGAAGAGCCTCGTTTTTCTTATTAGAAATAAATGACTTATACTCTGTTTCATTCGTATGGGCAACAATTAATTCATCCGCTGAAATTAACGCAAAGCGGCCTGCTTTAAAATTCCCTTCCTGTGTAAGAGACAATAGGTGCCATAGGAATTTCTCATCACATTTCAACATTTCCTGGAACTCCATCATCCCACGGTTTGCTTTATTTAACTCCCCATCAAAACGATAGGCGCGCGGGTCAGATTCTGAACCAAACTCCGCAATTGTAGAAAAGTCAATGCTTCCTGTTAAATCGGCAATGTCTTGTGATTTAGGATCAGACGGACTAAATGTACCAATCCCAACTCGACGGTCTTCCGAAAGAAAAATTCGTTCAACCATGACATCTTCAATACGATTTCCATACTCTTTCTCCAGCCTCATTAAGTTCAATGGAGATAAGTTTCCTTCAATTCGAATACCATACTCTTCATAGAAATCATCACGTAAGTATTGCGGAATCAAATGTAGAGGATCCTCATGCATTGGGCAGCCTTTAATCGCATAAATAGCACCTTGTTCCTTTAAGGAATATGACTCCAGCCCTCTCTTTAATAAAGAAACAAGCGTCGATTTCCCGCCTGAAACAGGACCCATCAACAACAGAATTCGCTTACGAACATCTAGTCGCTTTGCCGCTGGATGAAAATATTCTTCAATCAAGCGCTCCAATGAATCTTCTAAACCAAATAATTGACCACTAAAGAAGTTATATCGCTTCACACCATTGACTTCTTCTATCCCAGCATCTTTAATCATGTTATATACACGCGAATGTGCAGACTGTGCGACCAAAGGCTTTTCTTTAAGGATCTCTAAGTATTCTGCAAAAGTCCCTTCCCACTTCAGCTTCTGTTCATCTTCTCTAAACTTTTCAATTTTTCTTAAAATGTCCATTACTGGAGCCTCCCCCTATCCCTTTATAGAGAATACTTAAATCTATGCGACAACTTTGACAAACATGTGCATAGTTTCAAAAGAGGTTGTTTAAACTACGATTGAATTGCGATAAAATCAGTAAATATTCTCTAACAAATTATACAAGCAATGGTAACAAATAATTCACATTTTTTGGTAACTAAGGTATACTACATGTATAAATTTGGACAATTCAGTTTAAAGGAGGACTGCGATAATGGGCGCAGGTACAATTATCATTCTTGCTGTAATTGTGACATTTTTATCCGCTATCTTTACTGCAGGTTATAATGACAAACCGAGTGTTAAATAAAAAAAGCTGAGTTGCTTATTTTTAGCAACTCAGCTTTTTTACTTTCTTTAATGCTTTTTCAATCCTTTTCCTTCCACGTACTCTTTCATGTACATACGGCTTTTCTTCCCTAACATATCAGCCATTTGCTCTGTCCATGTATCTTTACGCTTTCCTTTTGTTCTTCTCTCATAATAACTTGAGATTGTTTCGTTATATGCTTGTAACTGTTCAATGAATACTTGTTGATCCGCTTGGTAGCCATTTTCATGATACACGTTAGCAAGCGGTAAACGCGGCTTCTTCTCAGAGCGATTTTTTGGATGACCGATAATAAGTGCAAATAACGGAAGCACACGATGTGGAATGTTTAAAATTTCACTAACTGCATGTAAATTATTACGAATACCACCAATATAACAAATACCAAGATCCATCGATTCCGCAGCGATTGCAGCATTTTGTGCAGCAAGAGCGGCATCTATGCAACCGACCATAAACTTCTCTGTACTTTCAATCGACTCGGATAAATCTCGTCCTTCCATCTCAGCAACCACATCATGACGGTGTAAATCAGCACAAAAAACAAACACGTGCGCGCTTTTCTCTACATATGTTTGCGGCCCAGCAAGTTCAGCGAGCTGTGCTTTCTTCTCTGGATCCGATACCCCAATAATCGAATATGCTTGAATATAGCTTGAAGTGGATGCTGCTTGAGCACACTCTACGATTGTACGAATTTGTTCCTCCGTTACCGGCTTGTCCTCAAATGAACGAATAGAACGGTGATCTAGTATTTTTTCGATAATCTGATTCATCTTTATTCCCCCTGTACATTATGTATACAAAACTGCAAGACGCCCGTAATTGGCGACAAACATAAAGCGGGTACTTCTGAAGGCGCTTTCTTCCTTTAGAAATACTTATCGAACCACTGACATACCTAGAGCTAACTAAACACATATCAAAAGCGCTTGACGCTATTGAGTTCTAGCTCTCATCTTAGCGCTTTCTCTAAATACTTATAGAGAAAGCGCCCGCCGTCAACATAGTTAAAACGTGTGTGAAACCCCGATTTCACACATATGAGCGAAAAAATGAATGATGTCAGCCTTCTCTTATAATATCTAAATCACGATAATTTTGCTGTCTTAATGCTTCATATATTAAAATAGCTGCCGTATTTGATAAATTTAACGAACGCACCTTATCCGTCATCGGAACGCGTAAACAACGATCCATATTCTCCTGAATTAAATCTTTTGGAAGGCCTGTTGTTTCTCTACCGAAAATAAAGAAGATTTCTTTATCTTGATCACTATAATCAAATGTCGTATGAGGCTTTTCACCAAATTTAGATAAATAGTAGAAATCCCCACCAGCATTTTTCTCAAAGAATTCATCCATAGAATCATAATAATGAATCTTTACATGTTCCCAATAATCAAGACCCGCACGCTTTAAATATTTGTCATCTGTTGAAAATCCAAGCGGACGAATTAAATGTAACGTTGTATTTGTTGCCGCACAGCTTCTTGCAACGTTTCCTGTATTTGCCGGAATTTCAGGTTGATATAAAACTACATGTATGGCCAATTCCTGTTCACCTCTAGTATGAGTGTCTCCCTTCATTATATCATTAATCAAACCGACAAAAAACGTTTCATCTTCCATCTAAAATTCTAAAAAACTTATATACAATATTTGGAGTATAACGAGTAGAATCTTCATACGTCCAGTAACGCCTGCGGCTGTTTACCGTATGAGCATTCACAAGCGGCATACCGTATATATCTTTTGCTGTTACAATGAGCGAGTGATCAAAACGGCCATCCCCTTCAAAGTCAATGCATATAATGTCCCCTAGATTTAACTCTTGTGCATACGTCACTGCTTGCGTTCGAATACCTTTACCACTTGCCAAAAGCCTATAAAAACCATGCGCAGTCGTCCAACTATAACTCCAGCTTTTTCCGCTCATCCACCAGCCTTTATTGCGATTTGGACTCCCCCACATCGGAATATTTCCCGCATGTAAGCACTGTGATATATAATTTGTACAATTATCCGTGAATTTATTATAAGCAGGATTAAACTCATTCCACCACCGCTCTGCATATTGAACCGCTTTTCTTCGATCGTACGTATACGTAATTCTTTGCGTATCCTCTACCCTTTGCTCAGACGGAAAAGTATCTTCTGAAATTAGCTCCACCTCATGATCATTTACAATGAGACCATTTTGAAACCTCGCCTCACGTTCTTCTATCTCTTCTTCAATAAAAAAAGTATCTCCTTGTTTAATTAAACATTGCAAATGAACTTGATAGGCCAGTACTGTATCTTGTCGGTCATAAAACAAAGAATGCACTTTACCTGCTGCATGAACTCGAACAATATCGGCCTCCCGCTTCTCTAACAATCGCTTCTTTCGTAATGGCTTCTCATCCGTTTGTTCCGCCCGCCTCTCATCACTCGATATATACTGTTCGATGCGTGTCTGTAATAATTCCTTTAATTGTTCCCTCAAGCTTAAACCCTCCTTTATCACTCCTACTCAATATGTATGAAAGAGGGCTTGATTAAAAATACAAAAACTACATCAAGGTTTCTTATTCGCTAACGGTGTCTACAATCTAATTGTATAAAAAAAATCACTCTAAATAATACGAGTGATTTCCTCTACTTAATCTAACGTCTAACGAACAATAAACTCCCACTGATTGAAATTTCACTTTATCAATGTGCTGCTAGCATTAACCCCTTCTTTATTTCCGCTAACACATCTTCATCTTTCTCTTTATCTAATGCACGTTGTAAAATGCCTTCTGCTTCCCCTCCACCAATCTTTCCAATTGCCCAAGCAGCTGTACCGCGAATGACAGGGCGAGGATCTTCTTTCATCACCTGAATTAATTCAGGCAAAGCCGTTTCATCTTTAAAATGTGCCAGCGCCAAAATGGCATTTCGTTGAATCGGCTTTTTTCCGCGCCATGATCCAGATACATGACCGTACTTCTCTTTAAATTCCTTATTGGAAATCGTCAATAAAGGCTTTAACAACGGTTTTGCAATGTCTGGGTCTGGCTCCATTTCTGCATGAATATGAAAATCGATACCTTTATTTTTCGGACAAACAGTCTGACATGTATCACATCCATACAAGCGATTCCCAATTTTAGAACGAAATTCGTCTGGCAAGAAGCCTTTTGTTTGAGTTAAAAAAGCGATACAACGCTTTGCATTTAACTGTCCGCCTTGTACAAGTGCTCCCGTTGGACAAACATCTACGCATTTATTACACGTCCCACATTGATCTTCCATCGGTTGATCGGGTTCAAACGGTACATTCGTAATCAAATCACCTAAATATACATACGAACCAAACTCTGGAGTAATGATCATCGTATTTTTCCCACTCCATCCAATGCCAGCACGCTCAGCTACTGCTCGATCAGACAATTCCCCTGTATCAACCATTGATTTTGTCAATGCATTCGGTATTTTCTCTTTAATAAACGATTCGAGTAATTGTAACTTCTCTCTCAACACAACATGGTAATCTGTTCCCCAAGAAGCTCGACAAAAAATACCACGTCGTTCTCCTTTTGTACTTAACGGAGCGTCCTTCATTTTAGAAGGATAAGCTAACGCAATGGAAATAATCGATTGCGGATGTTCTATAATTAACTCTGGCCTTACTCGCTTTTCAATATTCGACTCCTCAAATCCAGACTGATAATCTAGTGTTTGCTGCTCTAATAAACGATTCCTTAACGAATCAAACGTCGAAGCCGTCGTAAAGCCGATTTTATCGATACCAATTTCTTGGCTATAAGCAATTAACTCTCTCTTCAATTCTTTCATATACATCTCTATTCACCTTCGTACGTAAAAGTCTGTATTATGTTCAACCATTTCCATCTATGTTAAACTATTTTCAATCATTTTTGGAGGTGAAACACTTGGAAACAACCATTGCTGACAATCTTAAAGAAAAAATTCCACACTTTAAAGTCGGAATCATTACATACAACGATATTGAAGTCGGACTATCCCCTCAAATGTTAAAAGGAAGATTACAACTATTTCAGGAATCTTTATACTTTGATCTTCAAGAAAAAGAATGGACGGATTTCGACAAAATTCAAGAATGGAGAAATGTATTTAAATTAACAGGAACAAACCCGTCAAAATATCGCCCATCTGCAGAAGCACTGTATCGCCGCATCCAAAAACAAAATTATTTATCACCTGTGCATTCAGCCATCGATTTAAATAACTTCTTCTCCCTTTTATTCGAAGTACCTATTGGCATCTATGACCGTGCCAAGCTTACAGGAGATATAACGATTAAAATTGGTGAACATGGGGATATATATATGGGGCTTAACGGTCGAATGAACTCTATGGAGCATATGATTACGTCCGTTGATCAAGAAGGGCCTTTCGGCAGCCCCTTTGTAGATTCCGAGCGTACAAAAGTAACAGAACAAACAAAACAAGCCTTACAAATTATTTATTTCACTCCTTCTACTTCAATAGAAGAAGCTGATAAGCAAACAAAATCTTTACTAGATATGTTTCTGCAAATTCATGGCGGAAAAGGGCATTACTCGATTTCAACTAATTAAAGAAAAAAGCGTATCTCCCAAATCGATGATAAGGCGATACGCTTTTTTCTAACTATAAATATAGCATTTTTTTACATTTATAAAATTTAAAAAACGCAAAGCTTCGTTCTCTCTGTGTAACGAAACTCTGCGTTATCAACGTATGTAATGGAGCGGGTGAAGGGAATCGAACCCTCATCATCAGCTTGGAAGGCTGAGGTTTTACCACTAAACTACACCCGCATTTTGAAGGTTTGTGTTGAACTTTGTCGAATCAACATAAGTAATTATATATCGAAGTTTATGAGAATTCAATAGCTTTATTTAAAAAAAGTAAAATTCACATAAAGTTTTGTAAAGCAGCTCATCTTCCGCATCCTTACTTCATCGCAATGGCACATAAAAACAGATTTTAGTAAATTCTCAGCGCAACTAAAAAAGACTTCGGCAATCATACCGAAGTCCTTTCCTTTTATTTATTCTTTAGTTCTTCAAGAATCGGATAAAGTTCTTCCAAATGAGTAATTTCATAATCTGGTACAACTTCATTGCGTTCTTTATTATGACGATTAATCCAAACTGATTTAATTCCTGTTCTTGAAGCACCAAGAATATCTGTCATTAAATTATCTCCGACCATAATAACTTCGTCTTTATTTAGACCAATTCGCTCTAAAGCATGTTCAAAAATCGTTTGATCAGGCTTTCCTCTGCCAAATGCCCCAGAAATGATAATTTCATCGAAATAAGGCACTAATTCAGGCGTAATCGTCAACTTTGTATTTTGTAAATCTGGAGAACCATTTGTTAATAGCAATAATTTATATTTACCTTTTAGCTCATCTAACACTGTAAATGTTTCATCATAAATAAAAGGTTTTTTGCGACGCTCTGCTGGAAAACGTTCTGCAAGTTCCGCTCCAAATGTCTCATCGTCAATCCCTAAAGCCTTTAACCCGCGTGTCCATGCCTCTTTACGATAATTCGGTACAATTCCTGCCATTTTGCGGAAATCATCTGTGTCATCTAAGAAGTTTCCCCATAGCCCTTCAAAAGGATTAATACCAATCATTTGTGTAAATTCATACGTCTCATATGAAGCATACAGCTCTCTTGCTTCCTTTCGAACCGCTTCTTCAAACTCTTCAACATCTACTCCATATTTCTCTTTTGCCACAAGACATGTTGCTACAAACGCTTCTTTAACACTCTTTTGATCCCACAATAATGTATCATCTAAATCAAAAAATACTGCCTTCACCATAGCTGCAACCTCATTTCTTTCACAATAATCTCACTATTTTAATAATAAACTACACGAATGTGAAAATAAATAACTATTGAAAAAAAGATAATGGAATGTATTCTCATTTGAAATAGATATAAATGCATTGGATAAAATCCCAGCTAGTCCTGAAGCGGTCACAATACCCATTAACTATAACAAAACCTAATAAAAATACGGATATGAAAAAAGCTGCTGTTTTAAGCAGCTCTTTTCATATCCGTATCCATGTAACTGTTATATTTGTAACTACTAAACGACTAATCCGCCATCCACACTTAAAATAGTTCCATTAATATAATTTGCATCATCCGAAGCTAAAAATAAATAAGCAGCTGCAATATCTTCTGGTTTACCTATTTTTTTAAGCGGCGTCTTTTCTTTCATGGCATCAATGACTTTTTGCGGTACAGTCGAGACCATATCCGTTGCAATGAAGCCTGGTGCTATAGCATTCACACGAATCCCTTTTGGACCAAACTCTTTTGCCCAACCTTTAGTCATTCCAATAACACCTGCTTTTGTGGCCACATAATTACTTTGACCGATATTTCCATATATTCCAACTACAGAAGAGGCATTTAAAATAACCCCTGATTTTTGATCTAACATAAATGGAGCAACAGCTTTTGTACATTTAAAGACACCTGACAAATTGACAGCAAGCACCTGTTCCCAAGCCTCTTCACTCATCTTTACAAGAAATCCATCATTTGTAATCCCTGCGTTATTAATCAAAATATCTATTCTGCCATATGTATCAATTGTTGATTGAACCATCGTTTCTACTTGTGCAGTATTCGTTACATCGACTTGAAAGAAGCTTACGTCATTACTTCCAAGGTCGGCTAATGCAGCTTGACCAGCCGCCTGGTCATAATCACAGATTACTACTTTAGCACCTTCTTCAAGAAATCTTTTGGCTGTTACTTTTCCAATCCCTTTCGCACCACCTGTAATGATGGCCACTTTTCCCGCTAACTTCACAGCCTTGCACCTCTTTTCTTAATCTTTATAAAGTGAGAGGACACTAAATCCTCCCACTCTACTTATTTGATTATTCCATTGGCACGTTACTTAAATTTTATAAAGACTTAACGCTAGTTTTGTATTAGATTCCACTAAATCAACAAACCCTTTTTGAGCTGATTTCATTTGGTTTAAGAAGTTCTCACGAATGCTTTGTTGTTGAGTGATTCCTTTTTTAATAGAATCTTGTAATTGATCTTGGGATTGATTTAAAAGGTTAAAAGTTTCTTTCAAAGGAGTTACTGTTAATTGTTGAACACGAAGGCTCACCTCATCAAAGTGCTCATTCCATTTATCAAAAGTCTCCCCTGCTTCTTCACCGTAAAGCGTTTGAACATTTTTCTTTCCTACTACACGAAGTTCCTCAACTAATTTCTTTTGTTCTTGTTCAATTCTTGTGAAATCTTCTGTCAATTTCTCCCACACCTCTCTTTGATATCCGATTGCTTGAATTGACACATTCTCTACCTCTTTTTGAGAAGCATGAATTGTATTCAAACTATTTGTCCAGCTATCCAGCAAAGAATCACCTAAATTACGAACATCCTTATTATTTTGATCTTTTTTGTTTACTGCCATGATAAAAACCTCCTAAAGTTAGAAATTTATTGTGATTGCAGGAATACTGCAAATGCACTTTATAAGTAAATACAACAAACATTAATTCTCCTCTTTATCATCATCGCGTTGTGATAAAGATGTAGGGAGGAACATATCCATATAGATAGTAAAAAAACGATTTAATATGGATTGGTATTGCGTAAGCGAATCAGTGCAAGTTTGCAAATACGCCTCACCAGCCTCTGTTAATGAATAAATTCGCTTAGCTGGACCGCCTGTTGACATATCCCATTCAGATTTCACCATGTTCTCTTTTTCTAGCTTTCTTAATGTTCGATACACATTTCCTTGATCTACAGATGTAAATCCAAATCGGCTTAACTCTTGAATTAGTTTGTAACCATGTAAATTCCAACCTCGAAGACTTAACAGAAGAACAGGTATCATTAAATTTTTGGGCATATTGTTCATCATACTCTCATCTTTGGCTGTCGAATCTATAGAAGTATTTTTCTTATCTGTTGTCATCTTGTATCACCCACTCAATATGTTAAATAGTCTCTATGTGTAATTTACACCTATATGTTCCAGTTGTCAATTAGTTTTGGTAAATATTTAAATTTTTACCTTTCCTTATTTTGGTTTAATTGTTATTATAGACTTGTAATATATTTCAAACAAAACTCATGGACGGGAGAGGGCATATGAATCAGCAAAAAAACTTAAACCCATTTGAATTATGGAAAGACCTTTTTAATCAAAGCAGTAACATTATTGATGAAAATCTGAAAGACGAATCAACTTCTAAGGTAATGGGGCAAGTCCTTGAGATGAATCTTCTATATAAGAAGATGCTAGATGAAACAACAGAACAGTATTTCGAGCAAGTTAATATTCCAACTCGCACTGATCTGTCAAACATCTCAGCCCTAATCATCAACGTGGATTCAAAAGTGGATGATTTAGAAGATTTAGTTGAAGAAAATGCCGCTAATTTAGTGAGCCAGGCAGAATTAAAGCGAGAAATGACAGATGTTAAAAATAAAATTAAAACCCTAGACAATAAACTTAATGAAATTATCAGTTTATTAACAAAAGAAACTACTACTGCTACTACTAATAAAGTAGCCAGCAAAGAAACAACTAAGGTACAGCAAGGGTAACTAAGTAATCTATAAAGATGGTTTACTATCTTTATGTACATATTAACTAAAAGGAGACCAACACAAAATGACAGAATTAACTAACAAAGTAGCTATCGTTACAGGCGGTAGCCGAGGAATTGGTGCAGCAATCGCAATGGAATTAGCAAAAAACGGAGCAAAAGTTGTTATTAACTATAACCGCAGTGCGGGATCAGCTGAACAAGTCATCGAAAGCATTAAAAAGATTGGCGGAGAAGCTTATGCGGTTCAAGCAGATGTTTCGAATTCAGAAGAATCAGAGAATTTAGTAAAAGAAACTATCAATCACTTTGGTAGATTAGATATTCTTATCAATAACGCTGGAATTACAAGAGATAGCACATTTAAGAAGCTAAGTGAGGAAGATTGGAGAACTGTTATTGATGTTAACTTAAACAGCGTTTACAATACTTCTTCTATCGCTCTTCCATATCTTTTAGAATCAGATGCAGGAAGAATCATTAACATCTCTTCTATTATTGGACAAGCTGGAGGCTTCGGACAAACAAACTATGCTGCAGCAAAAGCTGGAATTATTGGGTATACAAAATCTCTTGCTTTAGAACTTGCAAAAAGCAGTGTAACAGTAAACTCTATCTGCCCAGGATTTATCGACACAGAGATGGTTCAAGAAATTCCAGAAAATATTCGTGAAAACATCGTAGCTAAAATTCCAGCACGTCGTTTTGGAAAACCGGAAGAAATTGCACGTGGAGTTGTTTTCTTATGTAAAGACGGTGGATATATTACAGGTCAGCAGTTAAATATTAACGGTGGACTTTATATGTAATTCTTTGAACATGCTATAAAGCTCTTCATACTACAACGAAAGGTGTGGAACAATGAGTAACACTAGTTTAAAAGATTGGACAGAATTTGCGAATTTAACTTTAGTACCTGAGGAGGTTAAAGGCCAATATGAACGCTTCACGAAAGCAACGAACGTATTGGTAAGAGAACCTGAACCAGAAGTAGGCCAATCACCTAAAGAAGTGATTTGGACTAGAAATAAAGCAAAGCTATATCGCTACACATCTGAGCAGCCCCGAAAGCATGCTGTTCCAATTCTGCTTGTTTATGCATTAATCAATAAGCCATATATTCTAGATTTAACAAAAGGCAGCAGTTTTGTTGAATACTTAGTTGACCGCGGCTTTGATGTTTATTTACTTGATTGGGGTACACCAGGCTACGAAGACAAAAATATGAAAATGGATGACTATGTTCTAGATTATATTCCTCGTGCTGTTCGAAAAGTATTGAAAACATCCAAGGCAAAGGATGTTTCAATTCTTGGTTACTGTATGGGCGGGACACTGACATCTATCTTCGCTGCTCTTCACCCTGAATTGCCAATTCGCAACATCGTATTTATGACGAGCCCATTTGATTTTGAAGATACGGGCCTATATGGTTCTTTCCTTGATGAGAAATACTTTGATGTCGATAAAGTCGTCGAAACTTTAGGAAATATTCCACCAGAAATGATTGATTTTGGAAACAAAATGTTAAAACCGATGGCAAACTTCTACGGACCTTATATTAGTCTAGTAGATCGAGCTGACAATGAACAGTTTATCAAGAGCTGGAAGCTTATACAAAAGTGGGTAGGCGATGGTATTCCGTTCCCAGGTGAAGCTTACCGTCAATGGATTAGAGACTTCTATCAACAAAATAAGCTGATTAAAGGAGAACTTGTCATCCGTGGTCGTAAAGTTGATTTAAAAAATATCACGGCAAATGTTCTTAATTTAGCAGCTGAAAAAGATAATATTGCTCAACCACATCAAGTAGAAGCATTAATGAATGCTATCTCTAGCAAGGATAAAAAGTACGTGCTTCTTCCTACTGGACATGCGTCTGTAGCATTTGGACCTAAAGCTTCCAAAGTTACTTACCCAACCGTTGCAGATTGGTTAGAAAAACGCTCATTATAAAGTGCTAATATCATCTGAACAAAAATAAAACAAGGGACAAAGTCATATTGTACTTGTCTCTTGTTTTTTAAGCACTTGATTGAATTACGCACATGATTTTAGAAAATCCGTAACGTATTGATTAAAAAGCTCCTTCTGTTCGATATTACTTAAGTGACCGGCATTTTTTAAAATCGCTGAATGCGCTTTCCTTAAAAACGCTTTCATTAAATAAATATTTACAGACGGTGTCACTTTATCATGCGTGCTTCCAATTAATAATACAGGTTTTTGTATACTAGGAAGCATTGAAAAGTAATTGACTCCAATTGGAGCTTTGGCTGCTTCAATATAGGTGTCCCGTATATGAAAAGCCTTCTTAGCCTCCTCTTTATACACTTCATCATACAGCCCTCTTGTCACAATATGTTCAATTAAATCCTCTTCACCTTTTCGAAGAAGCTTAGATGATTCATTAATAATACTGCTAGCTAATACAGATGGTACATAAGATGTTGTATTTGAAAGGATGAGTCCCTTTACTAAATCCGGACGCTGCTTATATAGTTCCTGTGCGACAATTCCTCCTAAGGAAAATCCACATATGAATGCTGACGGAATCTCTAAATACTCCAATAAATCAATAATATCTAATGCAAAATTCCCAACGGTAAGGCTTTCATTAATTTCCGTTTCCCCGTGACCTCTCATATCTGGAATGACCAATCTATACTGATTTGCTAAATCATGCTGCGGGATCCAAGCTTCCTTCTTGCTCCCTAAACCATGTATAAATACAACTGGCGTTCCTGTACCTAAATCGTTGTACTTTAACATTTTCAGTCCACCTTTCAAATGATGAGGCTTAAAAAATGAGTGTGGTCGAACTAGCCCTGTAAACGTTTTCACATTTACTTTCCAACTTCCATTACTCCACTCACCTTTTATATTGTATTACCAACGTAACCAAACCGTTAATTTCCTTTTTTATTATTTTATTGTAGAACCGAAGAAATAATTTATAAAAAATGGCTCAAATTCATAATTTCTTAAAGATGAAGATACCCTCGTTATTTAGAATATCCAAAAAACACCCAAATTATAATCGTATTTATAATAAAATATAATTATTCTCTTATTCTAATCGAAATA
>Ga0182739_1002854_pt1 | contig 15717 bp, 15 predicted proteins | sample eDN5th30CBELigBY_FD_128873 | JGI IMG/M metagenome (GOLD analysis project Ga0182739, IMG submission 128873) | Enriched backyard soil microbial communities from Emeryville, California, USA - eDNA 5th pass 30_C BE-Lig BY (version 2) (version 2) | ecosystem: Environmental > Terrestrial > Soil >... | reverse complement strand
GGGGATTCGTCTGCTTCGGCTTCCTTGTCAGAACGCAAATCGCTCGATCTCGCCTGACAAAGCACCTTTCCGGACAGACTCTGAGAAAACACCGGCGTTAAAAGGCCCGCGCTGCGTCAATTTTAAAATGAGGGTCGACTCCTGGATGCGCGGGAAGTGACTCTACTCCATCAGCTGTAGACACAGCAAAACCCGCAGGTCCGAAAACCTGCGGGTCGCTCTCAACATTTTCTGACTCAGGCACTCAGGCACTCGACATCGCCTGGTGATCTTCCCTTTGCCGACACCTGAAGAATGCCTCGTTTCGACTCTTTGACGAAGCAGTCGTCACATTCTTAGACCAGTTTGGTCTATCATGTGCCCGCGTCGAAAGGGTTTCACCTGATGAAAGACTGAATGCCGCGAGGCAAGTGCGATACAAGATTTACAAAAACGCTCTAGGAGCCGTAATGTCCGCCCCATTTTGGGCTTTCCGGAACCGGGGCGTCACAGGCGATCTGGCACTGGTTATTGTCACAGGTGTCTGCCGTGTCGACAAAGGCGGAGCCAACAACTTTCGATTTGATTCCACCACCTGTTTTACAGGCCATGAAGCCGCTGAAATAATAACTTTGATTTAGCGCTCCAATCGCGTCCGCCACGTCGTTTAACTCTTCCGCAACGGCATATTGAACTTCACTCAAGCCCACAATCAGGCCGATGACCAGCAACGTGGCGATCAGGACCAGTTCCGCAGAAACAATGAAGCCATTTTCATCTTGCAGCAGCGCAGCAATTTCCATTTTCATGTCGTCTTCCTCGATTTGATTCCAATGTTGTGAGAGCGTTCTTCTTCGTCCCGTATGGACCACACTGCTGGAAGCGGCACAAATGCTTCAGTCATCGAAACACGGTCCAATACGGGTCTCGGATCGAGAGCAATTCGTTCTTCTCAGGCTGCCATGAACTGATTGATGACAACACACTCATCGAGGGCGGGACTGTGCCCATCGATCGCATATGGAGTCTCATATTGATCGCAGACTGAGAGTTGCCGCACTGAGATCGTGAGAGGATTCAGCACCGCAAGCCGACCAGGTGGAAGTTCTTTCCATGCCAGAATGCAAAGGCAGAAGTGATGCCACTCGAAAAGAAGTAAATCTCCGCAATGATGATAACTTCCGAGTGCCGCTCAACTTGAGAATGTTTTGCCGGGACACGGCCAGGCACATCTGCCGGCAGGAGCGCTAAGGAAATGGCGCAGCTTTGTCTCGCCGCCGTCAAGAAAGCCTGACAGGTCGGCCGCTAGACCAATTTGGTCTCTCATGTGCCCGCGTCGAAGAGGTTTTACTTAATGAAAGACGGAATGCCGCGAGGCAAATCCGCCAAAAGATTTACAAAAACGCGCTAGAAACCAGTGACTCTCGTCTCAACTCGTGGTGGAAAGAGCCCGGGGGTCCTGGAATGCTCTCCACTGCATGGCGGAAGATGGTCAATGCGAGATGAAGACACGATCATCAATAAAAACCGGAGCCAATCGCCGTCGCGAGGCTCCAGTTCAAAGGAATCAGTCATCCAGCTGGACGACTCTCGGACTCTCACTTCCGAGACAGCTCGACAACACTCAAGAAGAGTGCAGTCCGGATGCCTGTTGAAGAAATGCAACGCAAAATTTCCCTTGCTGTCATTTTGCATCATGCAATAAGCCTGTTGAGAGATAGTGGTTATGCTTTTCTGTGAATCGTGTTTCGGGGAGCGTTGCTGTTTGTACACGCCTGTGTTGCGTTTCAACATCTGAACGGAATTGTGCATCCCAGCTGTCAAAACTGAACATGTTGAAGCGCAGCGAGTCGTCTCACGCATCTCAAATTTCGGTTCGAAAAATATGAAGCGAGCGACAACGGAGCGGAATTGCGAGAAACCAACTCGAATCCCAAGTTGCGGTGCAACACCATACCGAGGCTGAAATTGCTACGGTTTCCGATGTAGCACGATCCGCGTAATTTCCGGGCGACAGTTCCATCGTAACGGGTGTTGTCCGGCCAATCCGCGAGAGACGTGCAGCAATGTGGGGTGTAATTGAAATGTGCCGCTGGCAAAACGGCAGCCATATCGACTGGGAGAATAGATCGGACCAATCAGCGGGAGTTGCACTTGCCCGCCATGGTTATGACCAGAGAGCATCAGTTGAACATTCTGGCGGCATGCCCAACGAATATTGTCTGGCGTATGACTGAGTAACAACCGAAAGTCAGCAGGTGGAGACATGTCGGGATGGTCGCCCATCCACGGGGTCTCATCCCCTCCAATTAATAGCCTGGCACCGTGAAAGCATAGCGACTCGTTGCGAGATCCCAGGTCTGTCCATCCACAATCAGAGAGCGTTTGCCGAACCTGCAGCGGATCTTGGTACCAGTCATGATTTCCCAGGATGAAGTAACTTCCCAGGGTGCCGTGGTACTGCCCCAGCGTTGCGGGAATCCACGACAATAATTTCATGTTATCGATTAGATCTCCAGTGAAGCAGAGGAGATCGGCCGGTTGCCGTGTCGCCTTCTCCAGCACCTGTGAATAATACTCTTGTGTGATTGTGCCCAGATAGTGGAAGTCGGACAGATGCAAAATCGACATTCCTTCCCAGCCTGCTGGAAGATGGGGGAAAAAGAAATGCTTCTCGTTGCACTCCAGTTGAAACTGCTGATTCCGTGGAATGCGAATCAGGGAGGAGTAGGGGCCGGGCTGTGCAGGCAGGTGTCCCAGCTCCGCAGCGATGTTGTAGACATGTGTTGCGTGCTTTACGGACAACTCGTGAAATCGATCGTACAAACGGAAGAGACTTCTAAAACATAACCAGACACATCCTGCTGCACAGACTGCGAAAACCACCGTCCAGAATTCATTCAGTTCATTCCATCCCCCTCCGTACAGGAGACGGGGGCCGTGCAGACCGACAAACCAGATTGCGGCCAATGGAAACAGGACCAGCACGGCGTCATGGAAATGCCGGATGAGCTTCAGCGTTTGCGGCAGCCAGGGCTGGCTGTGCAGTCGATTGACCAGGGCAATCCAAAGAGCAGCATGTCCCGCGAATAAACAACCGAATAGTGCAACATTGGTCCAGGACATGAATTCGGCAATCATCACCAGCGGCCAGAAAATCTCTGATGCACATCAATGACAATGCTGCAGAAATTCGTCAAGGAAGGGGGCCAGAGCGCATTAACGCCGCAGTGTCCGGGTTCTGCCTCGCGGTATTCAGCTTTTCATCAATCAAAAGACCTTTCCCGCGGGCACAGTCGAGAGCAACTTGCTCCAGCCTTGCTTGTGGGGCTTCGTTGCTGAAGAATAGCATGCTTCTTCTCCTCTTCCGCAGAAGCTGAAATATTTTCTGGCGAATTCTATTCGTGAGAACGATATTGAAAATGATGCGGGCTTACAAAAAACGCTCGAAATACGCCGTCAGGGGCGTCCAGACGGCTGCAGGAAACGCTGATGTCCACTCCCGCCAATGTTTTGATCCTGAGTAAGGATTTACTTTTCAGTAGCCAGCTTCACGGCGCGGTGCAGCGAGCAGGCCGGCAGGGCCGGACATGCCTGTCGCAGCCGGGCTGCCTGCAACAACTGGAAGCTGCACAAGCGGAATACATCATTATCGACCTGGCCATGCCGGATCTGAACCTGGCGGAGGTGAGAGTTGCCGCCGGGCCGGATTGTCAACTCATCGGGTATGCTCCGCATGTGCGTGAAGATCTGCTGGCCATGGCCCAGCAGGCGGGGTGCGACACCATCTTGACACGTGGGCAAGCAGCCAAAATGATTGAGAAGTTATTGAGACCAGCTGCATCATCGCAAATGCCTTGAGATCTTGGAGTTTTGTCCACACGGCCCGATGGTTTCCCTGGACCACTGTTTCCCTGGACCACTGTTTCCCTGGACCACTGTTTCCCTGGACCACTGTTTCCCTGGACCACTGTGTCCTTGGATTATTGTGTCCTTGGATTATTGTTTCTTTGGCCAGGCATCTACGTGTTCCGATAACAAGGACGTCTGGCAACGGTGAACGTGATCTTCACAAATAAAAGTTCACGGTCTCGAACTGGAAAGAGTGAAAGTGTCTTTTGCAGAGATATTGACAATCTCATATCAATTTGCCATGATTCGTTGTAGCTTCTACAGTTCCATTTCAGTTACTAATTAGAAGACAGCGCCATGATCCATCTGCCCCCCCCCGCTCCCGTGCTGATGTAGCGCGACGTGTCGGCTATTTTTCTTGGCGATCGGGTTTTACGCTCATCGAATTGCTTGTCGTGATTGCGATTATTGCTGTCTTGATCGCATTGCTGCTGCCAGCGGTGCAGCAGGCTCGAGAGTCGGCGCGGCGTTCCCAGTGCAAAAACAATCTCAAGCAAATCGGGCTGGCCCTCCACAACTATCACGACGCCTTCAATCTCTTCCCACCCGGATACCTTCGGAATTTGTCAGCGTCTGTCACGGCAGATGCTAAAGTTGGGGCATTATCCTGGGGGGCGATGCTGCTCCCTTATCTGGATCAGGCGCCTGTCTATAATCAGATTAATACAACGACCGTCTATGCGACAGATAATGCCACGGGAATGACCGATACAGTCACCAAAGCGGCACTCGAAGCGGCAATGCCCGCTTTCAGATGCCCCTCATCCACAGACCCTGTTGGGGAAAATCGAACAGTTGGCAGCGTCACCTACAAGATGGTTACCAGCAGCTATGGGATGAGTGCTTCGGGAACTGTCGGAAATTCGGGAACATCCGGGAGTTCCGTTGGCGCCCCGACGGAATCTCAGCAGCATCTTGATGATGGCTGGCCCACCAATATTCGATTCAATGGTGCAGCCTATATGCTCAGCTCGACGAACTTTGCAGCGTTTATCGATGGGACCAGCAATACCGTCGCTGCTGCGGAGTGGATTGGAGGAGGCGCTGGGACAAAAGCATTAGTTCCCACCAGTCCCTATTATCATTATGCAATTTGGAATTTCGATTCCGGTGATAACCCGGGGCGCTTCACGGGCTCATTTGGAATGCCATTCAATTTTCAGAAAAATGCGAGCCAAGCCCAGACGCAGCAGCAGAATCGTGCCAGCTTTTCCAGTTTTCATACTGGCGGAGTACAGGGGTTAATGGCGGATGGTTCTGTCCGCTTCTTCTCTGATAATATGAATGCGGGAACCCAGCTGGCACTGGGGACCCGCAGCGGAGGCGAGGTCCTGGGCGAATTCTAGAGCGTTTTTGTAAATCTTGTGGCGGACTTACCGCGCGGCATTCAGCCTTTCATCAGGTGAAACTCTTTCGACGCAGGCACATGATAGACCAAACTGGTCTAATTCAATTCATCCGGCCAGACATTTATTGAACCGTCTTTTGAGGGCGGCAGTGTGAAAGTGTGATGAGAGAATAGGCGGTCACCAGGTTTGGGTCACCCTCCATCCAGCGTTCCGTGGGGTTGGCCCAACTGCCGTTGGCCCGTTGTTTGGCGAGAAGTTGAGCGGCCAGTTCGTTGCGCCAGGCGTGGCTATTGCCATTGGCATCCAGAAACTGTTCACGTCCCAGTGCGTCCATGGCCTTGGCCATCGTCTGGTAATAGTAGAACAGCCCCTGTTGTCCCATGCCGGGATTTTCTTCCAGCGTGTAAAACTTCTTCAACCAGCCTTCCGCCGCTTTGACGCGAGGATCATCTTCCGTCAGCCCGGCATAGACCATGCTCTTCAGTCCGGCATAAGTCATACTGGCGTATGATCGCAGTCCCCCTTCTGGAGTGGTGCCTGCTGGTGAAGAGCCCCCGGCAGCAGGAGTATAATAAAACCCTCCATCGTTGATTTTTCCTGCGAACGGCGTGTCATTGTGCGGACCTTGCAGGTTCTGACACCGTGAGACAAAGACCAGTGCATTCTGCATGGCTGGATCATTGGCAGAGACGCCGGCAGCTTTCAGGGAATCCATGAAGAAAGAAGTATTGGAGAGATCCGGCCGGGCACTTCGTCCATAACCGGCTCCGCCGAAAGCGGGATTGTCCCGGTCTGCCTGTTCGGTATCATCCCATTGGATGTTCTTCAAAAACTTGACGGCATGATCAATCAACTTCTGATAGCGGCCATCTGCGTTGGCGGCCACTAGTGCCTGCAGCACGATGGCGGTCTCGTAGTTCTTATGGCTGGATTCTTTGTGATAGATTCCGCCGTCCGGTTGAACGTTGGCTTCCATCGTTTTCAGGGCTGTCTTCACAGTGGGATCATCCACCGGGACGCCGCTGACGAGCAGCGAATACGTGACCAGGCCGGTGACCCCCAGTGAGGTAGGAGAAGTCCAGGTGCCCTGATCTCCCTGAGTCGTTTTGAGAAAAGCCACTCCCCGATCAATGGCGGTCTGTCGTTGCGAGTCTGCGGGAGTTTCCTGAGCATGGACTGCATGCGGCAGGGGAGGGAAACTCCAGATTGCAATCATACTCAATAGGGCAAAGTGTCGTGCGAACATCGTCAAGCTTTCCGTTTCGACAAATGACAGCCGATTTCGATTTTAGATTTCGTCGAAGATGGGTGTCATCGAAGTCTGTCAGGGAGGAATTTTGTGATACTGGAGAGTCCCCGCAATATTGATTCCACTTGAGTGGAAGGATCATTGCACATTTGAAATGCCTTGATTCAGTCGACCTGAAGGAGGCGACTCCAGTTTCGTCTGTCATTTCCGAAAGTCAATTCGGGATTTCTGACGATAATTCCGTCGGCCTCGGCGATAATTCCGTCTGATGCGTTTCTGGCAGGTACGGACGCAAGTACCCATACCCCAGAAGTTCCGTGACAAAATCGCGGGCCACTTCGGCGGATGCACTTCCATTGCCGCCATGTTCCAGAACAACGGCGAAGGCCACGCGAGGTTGTCGGGCAGGAGCATATCCGGCAAACCAGGCGTGAGCCGGTTTGTTTTTAACTTCCGCAATTCCGGTTTGTCCCGCCATCGTCATCAATTCAATCCGGGCAGCCCGTCCATTTCCATCCGAATCTTGAACCACTCGTTCCAGTCCGTGTTGAAGGGTGGAGAGAGTTTCTGCCGACAACCCCGGAATTTTCTGCGGCTCTGCGGTGGCATCGCGATCATGATTCGGCAGTGTCACGCGTGGTTGTACCAGGAATCCTCCGTTGGCGATGGCTGCAAACATCCGTGCCATCTGTAAAGGAGTCACCAGTAAAGCCCCCTGTCCAACCGACAATTGGAGTGTCGATCCCGGGAACCAGCGTGAACCCTTCAAGTTTGTCCCCGGGGAGTCGGGTTGAGGAAGGTGACCGGAGGATTCTCCGGGCAAATCAATGCCGGTTCGTTCGCCCAGGCCGAATCGAGAAGCCCAGTCACAGATGGTTTCGGGGCCCATTCTGCGGGCCATCTCATAGAAGTATACATTGCAGGTCAGGCTGAGGGCATCTTCAACAGTGATTCCCCCATGGCCGATGCCATGTTGACGATAAATCTGGCAACGATACTGATCTGGTTCATTCAGATAGCCCCGGCATTCAATTTTTTCATCGGCCTGTGTGAATCCTGCCTGCAAGGCGGCGGCTGCGGTGACCACTTGAAAGAGTGCCCCCGGAGCAACGGACATGTGTGTGGGACGCTGAAAGAGTGGATGACGCGGGTCCGACTGCAACTGTTCCCAGGCTTCGCGGCTGGGTTGCAACAACGTCATTAAAGAGGGGCGCGGACTGCAGGCCAGTGCCAGGATGTCCCCCGTCCAGATGTCCATCGCCACCAGCGTGGCCCCCTGCGGGACTGCTGCCGAATCTTCCGAAGAACCTGCTCGCAGCTTGTCGTCCAGCAATTGTTCAGCAATCTGCTGCAGACGGGAATCAATGGTCAGGATCACATCCTGTCCGTCTACGGGGGCGCGGAATTGCCGGCTGTCGACGAGCTCTCCCCGCCGATTGCGATGATGCTGAATCAATCCGGGTGTTCCGGCAATGCGTGAAGAATAAAATCGTTCAATGCCACTTTCGCCGGTGCGCAGGGGCGCCTCTGGTGTATTCGCCGTACCGGGAGAAGTTTTTCGAACTCCAATCACGTGGGCTGCGACATCCGCCAGCGGATAAGAACGCCGGGACATCGCCCGGATATGGACACCCGGAAACTGTGCGGGCCGAGACTGAATGGCGGCTGCAACATTCAGCGTGACATTACTTAAGACAACATGGTCCTGCAATTCCTCTTTGAGGATGATGGGGTCTTCTGCAAAACGATCCGGAGCAGTTGTCAGCTCCTGGACAACAACTTTCCAGATGCCTGTGAATCCTTCCGACCAGTCGACGTGGGCTTGTTGCTTCTCCGCCATACGGGTCAGACGTTGCCCTTCCACAGACGCCAGCATCTTTTCGATTCGGTTTTGAATGGCAGCCAGCTTGCCTGTCAGCTTCTGCTCCGATTGTCCGGTGACTTTGGACAAGTTCTTGAGCAGGTCTGTTCGCTGTTGAAGGATCTTACGTTCGGCCGCCGCTCGCTGAGCGGGGTCGCGTCGTGCGGAAGGAGAAAGTTGCTGTGAGACTTGCTGCCGCAGCCATCTGGGATGCGGCGGAGACTGCAGCCAACGGTAATCCATGGCGATGTCGTAACGGCTTTCGTCCTGTGCCAGCACAACCCCGTCACGGGAGAGAATACGTCCATCCCGGCACGGGATCACCTCTTCTTCAACAATCACCTCTGACCAGGGAGTGAGATATCGATCGGCAACGACACCTTGCAGATAGATGACTCGCACCCCAATCACCCCCAGTGCTGAGAGAATCATCATTCCCAGCAGCAGGGGACGACGGCGCGGATTCGCATGCGTCTGGGAATGGCCTTCGGCGTTCGTGGAAATCGTGGAGAAAGGCTGGTTTCTCATTCCCGGACCTCCTGATCGGAATAACTCCGGTCCGCAGCAGCAGCAGCAGCAACCTTTGTCCCGAATCCGGGCCAGCTGATCACGCGAAATTGCAGAGACCGCACCAGATCAATCATTTCACATTAACCAAGTGGGGTCTTGAGATAGGAATTGTCCAGACGGTAAGTACGTCGGCAACAACGATGGATGCCGGACCAGATCCCAGTAACGACCACGAACAACAGAAATGTGGCTGCCGCCCGGATCAGCAGTGATGACACCACCATCCTCGTTTCCAGATGTGTGCCTGTGCTGAAAATGTGTAGCCCTCGGATCAGCGTGAGCCCCAGCAGCAGGCCCAGTCCGCTCAGTAATCGGTCCGTGACGGAGGCCATCTCCGGGCTGTTCCCCCGCAGTTGGGCCACGATCAATCCCAGCGTCGCCGCCGTCATCACCCCCACTCCGGGTGTGTGGCCGTCCAGGAAATCCTGGTACAGGCCGACAGCTCCTGCCCAGGCCACCAGCTCAGCTCCGCGCAGAAACTGGCACATCAGCACCAGGACCAGTGAGAGAAATGAAGGAGCCACCGGCAAGTCGATCCACGTCGGCCAGCCCTGATCGCAGGTGACCGCCAGGAAAAGCAGAAGTCCGCAAACGAGGGATCGCTGCAGCATGAGGATCGGGGGCCAGGGGTCAGGAAAGCCGTTCTCTTCTGATGATTCTTTCTCGATGGATTCGGAACGACATCAACGGATGCGGGAAGAGTATGCCAGAACGGCATTTGGGAGCAATCTGCATTTTAGAGTGGTTCGGGATGAATTTCCGCGAGAACCAATTGACGCCATCCCGCCGGACGAATAACCTGACGCACTTGTCGGTCCGGAAACAGGCAAGAATGAACTGCATCTGAAAATAAACGGTTCTCACCAGATTCAGCGGTGAGAATGGTTTCATGGATGCCAAACAGCATCCATGTGATGAGACATGGATGCTGCAGAGGAAGATGCAGGAATCAGGCCGCTGTGGTGGAATTGGCAGACACTGGAGACTTAAAATTTCCTGCCTGGCAACGGGCGTGTGGGTTCGAGTCCCACCAGCGGCACTCCTGAATGGTGATTGACGAATTTGATGCACAAAGCCGTCCAAGCATCGCCGTTCAAGCCTCCATCTGAAGGGCGAAAATCGTTCACCCGGCGACAAACCGCGGCATGATTCATGCCTCGGGCATCAATGATTGATGATCGGAAGGGGGGATGTTGAGTTCTTCTCGGGCGATACTCCATCGGCCATGTCGACTTCAGCGTGACGTTCCCCCTTGTTCGTCCCTGCTCCGCGAAGCGCCCAGGACTCCAGCAGATTCCAGTTTGCCAGGACATCACCGCCGCTGGCCTGATATTGTCCTGCCCAGCAGCGCAGGCTTTCCAGGCAGGCCTGATCGATGTAGTGCAATTTCAGAATGTTCAGTTCTACTTTGCTCCCCGCGGGAAGTTGTTCCAAGACCGCAGCCAGGCGAGGAAGCTTTAAAAACGTGGCAGCTCCTTCCAGCCGCACGACATATTGCCCCGCAATATCAACCGCTTCCATCCAGACCCGTAGTCGTGAGAATCGATAAGCCAGCAAAATCAGTGCGCAGAGAAACCCTGCCACCACCCCGACCAGCAGATCGACACAGACCACCATTACCAGCGTGACCAGGTAAACGACCACTTCGCCAGATCCATAGTCCCAGAAATGCTTCACCGATTTCCAATCCACCAATTTGTAGCCGGTATAAACCAGGATTGCAGCCAGGGCCGAAGTGGGAATCATGCGCAGCCAACCTCCCAGCAGAACCACGATCAACAGCATCCACAAACCATGCAACATCGTCGATAGCCGTGTCTTTGCCCCCGCTTCAAGATTGGCGGTGCTGCGTACAATGACGGCTGCCAGTGGGAGTGCTCCAACAAGTCCGCATAAGCAGTTCCCGACCCCTTGCGCAAACAGTTCCTTGTCATAATTCGTGCGTTCTCCATGGTGCATCTGATCCACTGCGGTGGCTGTCAATAACGTCTGCGCGCTGGCCAGAATTGCAATGGTGACAGATGTGACCAGGATTCCCTGCCATTCAACGTTCATGAATGATGACAGGTGCGGCAGATGAATTTCCTCCCACATGGAATTAGGAACTTCCACGTACAGAATTGGCAGTTGCCAGGATGCCGCTGCCAGTGTGGCAAAGGTCACTGCGGCCAGCGGGGCAGGAATCACTTTCAATGGACCACGTGCCACGCGCCTCCACGTGCACAGGATCAAGATCGCAAGTAATCCGATTGCCGCTGCCAGATCATGATTTTTGAAGACCTGCTGCATGCCCGCGAGGGACTCGGCTGCTTCCGCCTGCGCAGGAAGCACAAAGGTCCAGCGGTGTTGCTGTAAATCTTCCACGCTCATCCGCAACTGGTCTATTGTTCGTTGTCCAGACTCGGTAATCCTGCGCTGTTTTCCCTGCTGTCCCTGAAACAGGTCCAATGCACGTGAAAGGACCTGTTCTGCTCCGGTCCGAATGGCGGTCTGCTCCGTCACAAATTCCTCTAAAAGGACAGGCTGGACCGTTGGTGAACGATCTCGATGGTGCGGCACATGAGCGAGAACCCGTTCATTCAAATTCACCTGGCGCCGATGCAATTCCCCCAAATCCTGCAACACAACCCGGGTATCATGTCGCAAATCGCGACTGGAAAGATGTGGCATATGGACCACTTTGCGGAGTGCCTCGGGAATGGTGACCAAGTCTTTCAGGCCGCTTCCCTGTGGGGCACCGTCCAGCATGACATGAAACTGGCTTGCGAAAATCAAGATGCCAATCCCTCCCAGCATGCCACGTATGACCGCTGGCGAGACTGCACGAAACCATTGGCCGATGCAAAACCAGCCCCCAATCAATTGAATGATTCCGGCAATCATCACCATCAGGCCGAGTTGTTCCAGACCGTGACGCTGAATGGCATCGAACATTACGGTCGTTAATCCGGCAGCGGGTCCGCTGACCTGCAACGGGCACCCGGAGCAGGCCCCCACAACCAGCCCTCCAATGACACCTGCAATCAGTCCTGCACTGGCGGGCGCTCCGGAAGCAATCGCGATCCCCATACAAAGCGGCAATGCCACCAGGAACACCACGATGGATGCCAGAAAATCCCGCTGCCAGATCTGTGCCATCTCGGAGGCTCCGGTGATTTTGAATTCATCCTGTTGTTGATTTGAGTTCATGATTCCCTCGAATGATCCGTGAGATTCTTTTTACGGAACTTGAGTGCAGTGATTCCGTATGAATCGCGTTCTGTTGTGCGGCGTTCTGTAGTGCGGCAACCAGAGCATTCACTCTGCGTCGGCCACGTTCTGCCATGTGAAGTGCAATCAGCAATCAGGCCGACGGCGGCGGGCCGGCTCAGGGACACTGCTCCGAGAACAAGAGCAATCTCTCCATCCTGCCGCACACGATGTTTTCACGATGAGACCTGAAATCTCAGTCTCGACAGAGCATCAGCACGATTTCCTCTAGAGCGCATTCACCCCGCATTGTCCGGGTTCTGCCTCGCGGCATTCAGTCTTTCATCAATCAAAAGACCTTTCCCGCGGGCACAGGCGAGAGCAACTTGCTCTAGACCGGTTTGGTCTCTCATGTGCCCGCGGTGGAAGCATCCCGGTGGAAGCATCTCGATTGATGAAATGCTGAATTCCACGAGGTGGGACGCGGACACTGCGGCGTTAATGCGTTCTAGCGAGGATGATGGACCGCTACAAAAGCTGCGGAGCCAGAATGCCGCAGGCGAGACGATGACCGGATTGAAGATGGCCTGAGGAATTGGCGGCCAGACGTGCGATATTCCGCAGCCGACGGGAAGAGCCTTCACGAAAGCAAGGTCCATTCCGCAGTCCGGCATTGGCAAACGCCAACGCCTCCTGCTTTCGCCCGATGTCTGCCAGACCGTGACACCCGTAGCCAGACCGCTCGTGTCCACCATCTTCAGCCAGAATCTCTGCTGTACGAAGATTCGGCGCTGCCATGAGCCCGAAAATGAAAATCAGGCAAGCCCCGAATCTCAATAGCAGGTCACTGGAAGACGCGAACATGATCGATTCAATCCAATTGAAAAAGTCTTTAACTCTTTTTAGAGCGTTTTTGTCAATCTTGTCGTGGACTTGCCTCGCGGTATTCAGTCTTTCATCGAGTGAAACCCTTTTGACGCGGGCACAGGAGACACCAAACTGGTCTAAAGGTTCTTCGACAGTAAAGGGAAATCCTCCTATCATCAGACTGTCCTGCAATCCAGATTCGCAGTGATGACTTTCCCTGCTTGGATCTTAACGCGATGTTTCCAGTCTAGAAATGCAAATTCTCACAAAATAGAAAATTTTGTGTAATACTGGCAAAACTTCAGTGTCGTTCTCACGGCAGCCACACTTGCGCTCAACCTCGAATTCCATCCGAAACACCGCTCATGTCTGCAGAATTTGCCACACAGGTTGTTCGTCAACTTGTTCAGGAGGGATACATTGCCTACTGGGCGGGCGGATGCGTGCGAGATTATCTGCGCGGCGAAACTCCTCAGGACTACGACATTGCCACCAATGCCACTCCTCAGCAGGTGCGGGGCGTGTTTGGGGCTCGCAGGTCTCTGGCAGTCGGAGAAAGTTTTGGAGTTGTGATTGTTCTAGGGGCAAAAGGGGCTGGCGAATCGGTTGAGGTCGCCACATTTCGCCGCGAAGGCGACTACTTAGATGGCCGGCGGCCTTCTTCCGTGGAATTTTGTACTGCCGAAGAGGATGCCGGCCGGCGCGACTTCACGATTAACGGCATGTTCTACGATCCCCTGGCACATCGAGTCCTGGACTTCGTGGGAGGGGAAAAAGATCTGCAGCAGCGCATTGTGCGAGCCATCGGCAATCCAATCGCCCGGATGACGGAAGACAAGTTGCGAATGCTGCGCGCGGTTCGATTTTCCGCATCACTGGAGTTCACGCTGGAATCGCAAACCGCCCTGGCCGTGGCCAAGATGGCAAACCAGATTCAGGTGGTCAGTGCGGAACGCATCGCCCAGGAATTTCGTCGCATGCTGGCGGGCAGACACCGTGCAACGGCCATGCAACTGATCGGTGAACTGGGCCTGATGAACGTCATTCTTCCCGAAGTCTTCCAGTCGACGATCTCAGCGGGGGCCGACTGTTGGAATCGTCGTCTGCACTTGCTCGATGCATTGGAAGAAGCGACATTTTCATTAGGGCTGGCGGCGCTGCTGCGGGATATCCCTTCCCCCGAATCGTCTTCTTACAAAAAAGCAGACTCCTCCCGGATGGAAGCCGCCACCGGGACCGTTTTTCAGATCTGCCGGCGTATGAAGCTTTCAAATACCGAAACAAACCGAATCTCCTGGCTGGTGGCAAACAAGGAACGCCTGCGATCCCTGCCGGAGAATTCGCTGGCACATCTGAAACGAATGGCCAGCCATCCCGGTTTTGCAGACCTGTTGAAGCTGGAACGGACAGCCGACCGGATCGATGGGATTCACGGAGACGCTTACCCGTGGATCGACAAATTTCTGCAACAAACCCCTGTTGAGGAACTCGATCCCGCCCCGCTGCTGACTGGAAAAGATCTGCTCAACCTGGGAATTCCTGCCGGTCCGCAATTCAAAAGCTGGCTGAGAGCAATCCAGGACGCCCAGCTGAATCAGGAGATCGCCACCCGCGAAGAGGCGCTCCATCTGGTGCATCAATGGCTGAAAAATCCTTGAGCCTTCAGACGTCAGCAGTCTTCCCCGGCGAGGCTGTGTCGATGATCGCCCTCGCAAAAGCATCTTCACTGCGCTCATGTTGCCGGACGAATGGAGTTGGTGCTGCTGATTCAGCTGCGGCAGGCGTCCCATCGCATGGTCAATCAATGGAAAGAGAAGAAATATCTGCAATGCTGAGCCGAACGACAGGCATCATGGCCACGATCTCGTTCTTGACTGCACGCACAGGCAGCCACACCGGTGCTGACTCAACGCAGGCGGATGGCTGGATCGCGCGGGAGCTGGGTGATCTCCGGAAGAATCCATCTCCGACACAATTCCGTGATTGGGACTTGCTGTCGAGCTGCTTCCAGACGCAGCGCTTTCCAGTCCGAAATGGGGAGGAAGATCGAAATTTGCTTCTTGATTTCGACAGCAGCCATCAGTTTCCTTTATTCAGTTCACAGGGCCATCACTCGGACCCTGTTCCGCGACGTGGCGAACATTCTTGATGTCGCAATATTAAGGACAACGCCGTTCCACGTGACCGCAAGACAAGAGCACGGGAGCGCCGTCCCGGTCTCCGTGCTCTGCAGCCATGATTGTTTACTTCTCTGGTGATGATTTTCGTTTCACATTGGCTGCCGAAGAGGGAGCTTGACGAGGATGGCGACGTCTGGAACGTTTTCCGACGTCTGGATCGTCCTCCTCGCAGTCCCAGTTGCGTCGTGTCAGCTCTTGTGGCAGGGGGTGTCTTCCATTCCAAAGAAAACGTACTTCGCGAACCATATTTGACCTCCCGTTGTTTCTGATGCAGGCAAGGGTTCGAAGACCGGAGTCAGGGAAAACTGCAAATAAGTTGACAATGCCGTCGTGTCCTGACAGGGGCATGAGACTCCCAGCTCTCTCTGATCCCCGATCCGGGATCTTTCGCTGTCATGCACTTCAACAGGAATACGTACAAAGTACGGGGAACCTTTCAAAGGATTCTCAAACAGTCGTTCAAGCTCTTGATCGGTGGATCACGGAACAGGGGGATCGACGCCACTTCAATGGTTCTCAGCCGGTTGCGCGGGGGGCAAGGCATCTGCCTTTTCTTCTGCC
>Ga0182739_1002853_pt1 | contig 15718 bp, 10 predicted proteins | sample eDN5th30CBELigBY_FD_128873 | JGI IMG/M metagenome (GOLD analysis project Ga0182739, IMG submission 128873) | Enriched backyard soil microbial communities from Emeryville, California, USA - eDNA 5th pass 30_C BE-Lig BY (version 2) (version 2) | ecosystem: Environmental > Terrestrial > Soil >... | reverse complement strand
GCCTGCTGGCGACGGGCAAGGGCGACCTGGCAGGCATCGCGCAAGCCTGCGGCTTCGGCAGCGCCAGCCACCTCGCGCGCGTCTTTCGCGACGCCATCGGCGTCACCCCCGGCCAGTACCGCAGCGCGCGCGCCGGCCACTGATACGGCGCGCTGGCAGGCCGTGTGCCGCACCGCGCGGTCTACAATGGCGCATCGCCCTAGCGGCCTCACTCGGCCTGATCCTGCCTGCACCGACGCGATGCCGTCCCCGACCTCTCGCGAACCTTCCCCCCTCGCCGATAGCGCCAGCCAGCGCCGCCTGGGCGCGCACTGGCTGGCCGAACTGATCCGGTTGCGCGAAGCGCACTGGGGCCCGCTGGAGGACGCGCAGGCGGTGCGGCAGGTGCGACAGCTCGATGCCGACCTGCCATCGCGCATCCTGGCCCGCGCCACGCTGCTGGCCCAACGGGAAAACCTGATCCCCCTCGTCGAAGCCTGGCGCCGCAGCGCCACGGCCATGCTGGTCGTTCTCTTCCTGCTGGCGCTGGTCTCCGGCGCGGGCGCCGCCCTGGGCGCGCTGGGCGACGGCACGCGCCCCGTCAATGTGCTCTGGGCCATGGGCGCGCTCCTGGGCCTGCATGCGCTGACCTTCCTGGTCTGGCTGGCGAGCTTCCTGCTGCGGCCCTCGGCCGTCACCGGACTTGGCCGCCTCTGGCTCTGGGCCACGCGCAAGCTGGCGCGCGGCCCGGACGGCGCGTTGGTGCCGCAGGCCTTCCTGAATCTGCTGGCGCGCGCGGGCGCCTTGCGCGGCCTCTTCGGCAGCATCAGCCATCTGCTGTGGCTGACGGCGCTGTGCGCCGCGCTGGCGACCCTGCTCGTGGTGCTGTCCACCGCCAGCTACCGCTTCGTCTGGGCCACCACGCTGCTGGCGCCCGACACCTTCGTCTGGCTCACGCAGGCCATCGGCTGGCTGCCGGCCCATCTGGGCTTTCCCATGCCCGACGCCGCCACCATCCGCGCCAGCGACGGCACGCAAGTCCTGCCCGCCGCCGCGCAGGCGCAATGGTCGCTGTGGCTGATCGGCGTCGTGGTGGTCTACGGCATCGTGCCGCGCCTGATCGCCGGCGCGCTGTGCGCGGCGGCCACGCTGCGCGCGCTGCGGCGCGTGCGCATCGATCCCGCGCTCGCCGGCTTCTCGACGCTGCGCGACAGGCTCGAACCGCCCGCCCTGTCCACCGGCATCGACCGTCCGGTCGATCCTCTGCACGAACCGCGCGTGCACGCGCCGGCGCTGGACGGGCTGGGCGGCCAGCCCGTGCTGCTGGGACTGGAATTGCCCGCGGACCTGGCCTGGCCCCCCGCGGACCTGCCTGACGGCATCCGCCAGGCAGGCAACCTGGATACGCGCGTCGAACGCAACCGGGTGCTCGATGCGCTGGCCCAGTCCGCCGCCTCGCGCCTCCTGATCGCCTGCGACGCGCGCCAGACGCCCGACCGCGGCACCCTGTCGCTCATTGCGGACCTGTCCGCGCATGCGGGGCAGACCCGCGTCTGGCTGATCCTGCCTCACGCCGGCGCCGACACGCGCGCCGACCTCTGGCGCGACCGGCTGCTGGCGCTGGGCCTGCCCGCCGCCGCCATCCTGCAGACGCCCGTCGCGCCGCTGGACTGGCTGGAGACCGGCCATGGCTGACCCCCTCATCAAGATCGCCCTCGTCGGCCACACGAACACCGGCAAGACCTCGCTCCTGCGCACGCTGACGCGCGACACCAGCTTCGGCGAAGTGGCCGACCGCCCCGGCACCACACGCCACGTCGAAGGCGCGCGCCTGCGCCTGGATGGACGGCCCGTGCTCGAATGGTTCGATACGCCGGGCATGGAAGACAGCATTGCCTTGCTGGAGTACCTGGAGCGCCTGGACCGTCCCGGCGAACGGCTCGACGGTCCCGCGCGCATCCGCCGCTTTTTGGACACGCCCGAAGCGCACGGCCGCTACGAGCAGGAAGCGCGCGTCCTGACCAAGATGCTGGACTGCGATGCGGCGCTGTACGTCATCGACGCGCGCGATCCGGTGCTGGGCAAGCATCGCGATGAACTCGCCATCCTGGCCGCTTGCGGACGGCCCCTGCTGCCGGTGCTCAACTTCGTGAACGCGCCGGCGCACCGCGCCGACGAATGGCGCGACGCCATGGCGCGGCTGGGCCTGCATGCGGTGGTGGAATTCGACACCGTGGCGCCGCCGCTCGATGGCGAACAGCAGTTGTACGCCAAGCTCGGCGTGCTGCTGGACCGCCACGCCGGCGCGCTGGCGCGGCTGTCCGACAGCCTGGCCGCGCAGCGACGCGAGCGCCACGCCGCGGCCTACGAACTGCTCGCGGACCTGCTGATCGACGTCGCCGCGCTCCATCTGTCCAGCCCCAGCGACGACGGCGCGCTCGCCGCCGCTTCCGGCCTGCTGCGCGACCAGGTGCGCCAGCGCGAACAGACCTGCGTGAACGCGCTGCTGGCGCTCTACAACTTCCGCGCGGCGGATTACGCCGACGACGCGCTGCCGCTGCAAGGCGAACGCTGGGGCATGGATCTCTTCCATCCGCAGGCGCTCAAGGACATGGGTGTGCAGGTCGGCATGGGCGCGGCCGCGGGCGCCATGGCCGGCGCCGCGGTCGATCTGATGAGCGCGGGCCTGAGCCTGGGAACCGGCATGCTGATCGGCGCCGCCGCGGGCGGGCTGTGGCAGGGCGTGGAAAAGCTCGGCAAGCGCGTCGCGGGCAAGCTGCGCGGCTGGCGCGAAATCAGCGTGGACGATGCCGTGTTGCGCCTGCTTGCGTTGCGCCAGCGGCAGTTGATCGAAGCGCTGGAACGACGCGGCCATGCCGCGCGCGAGCCATTGCGGCTAGACCTCCCGGCCGATGATGCATGGCGCAAGGGCCCTTTGCCGGAAGCCCTGAAGGAAGCACGCAGCCGGCCCGAATGGTCGGCCCTGGGTAAACACTATGAAGACAGCGACCGCCGCAAGCGCGTGCTGCATGAATTGGCGAAAACCCTCGCATCCACGCCGCTGCCGGCCGATTGACCGGCAGCCCGCATGCCTTGCCGAACGCACCATTCAACGCATACGGCAAGCGCGTAATAACCCCAATCCAAACCGATTGACGCTTAAACGAATGCGTCGATAAGATTCGATCTGCATCGACGCGGGTCCGTCCCCGTCATGTCAATCACAAGGGGTTGGATCTATCGTGAAGTCGAAGTCCTGCGCAGTGATTCCCGGCATCGCCGTCCCCGGCCCGTGCGCAGTTTGCGCCGCGCGCCGCCCGGCTCCCCCCCTTCCTTCGTCTTAAGCAGCAACGCCATGCCCCGGATCCCCATGGGGCCGGGGCCCTGTCACTTCTGTCGCGCTATCCGCGCACCACACGGAGCATGAGGGCTATGCGTACTTTTCACCACTTCAAGCAGGCGGCGCTTGCCGCTGCCGTGGCCGCCTCGCTGGCATTCAGCGCCGGCGCGGCCGCCAAGACCCTGCATTGGTCGTATCAGGGCGACGCCACGTCGATGGATCCGATGGCCCTGAACGAAACCTTCACGCTGGGCTTCCAGGGCAACATCTACGAAACGCTGGCCGGCTACGACGGCGACCTGAAACTCACGCCGCTGCTGGCCGAAAGCTGGGAAAACCCGGAACCCACCAAGTGGGTCTTCAAGCTGCGCAAAGGCGTGAAGTTCCATGACGGCTCGCCCTTCACCGCCGACGACGTGATCTTCTCGTGGAAGCGCAGCCTGACGCCGGGCTCCGACATGAAGGGCTACGGCGCCAAGGCCACCGACATCAAGAAGGTGGATGACTACACCATCGAAGTCACCACGCCCACGCCCAACCCCATCCTGCCGCGCGAATGGGTGTTCCTCTACATCATGAGCAAGAACTGGGCAGAGAAGAACAAGACCACCGAGGCGACCAACGTCAAGGGCGACAACCAGGGCAACTACGCCAACCTGCACGCCAACGGCACCGGGCCGTTCATGCTGACCGAACGCCAGCCCGACGTGAAGACCGTGCTCAAGCGCTACGACGGCTACTGGAACAAGAACATCAAGACCAACATCGACGAGGTCATCTTCCAGCCGATCACGCAGGAAGCCACGCGCGTGGCCGCGCTGATCTCGGGTGAAATGGACGTCGTGCAGCCCGTGCCGGTACAGGACTGGAAGCGCCTGGAAGACGCCAAGGGCGTCAAGCCGCTGACCGCGCCCGAAGCCCGCGCCATCTTCATCGGCATGGACCAGGACCGCGACGAGCTCCTGTTCTCCGACGTGAAGGGCAAGAACCCGTTCAAGGATATCCGCGTGCGCGAGGCCGTCGTGCTGGCCGTCGACACCAAGGCCATCAACGAAAAGATCATGCGCGGCGCGGCCAAGCCGCTGGGCTCGCTCATCGCCACGTCCATCAACGGCTACGACGAATCCTTCGGCGCGCCGTACAAGCCCGATCCTGAACGCGCCAAGAAGCTGCTGGCCGAAGCCGGCTATCCCAAGGGCTTCACCGTCACCATGGACTGCCCGAACGACCGCTACGTCAATGACGAAAAGGTCTGCCAGGCCGTGGCCGGCATGCTGGCGCGCGTCGGCATCAAGATCAACCTGCTGGCGCAGACCAAGTCCAAGTACTTCGGCAAGATCCTGCTGCAGGCCGGCAACCAGACCAGCATGTACATGCTGGGATGGACGCCCAGCTCGACCGACGCGCACAACACCCTGCTGAACCTGACCTCGTGCCGCGACGCCAAGACGGCCGCGGGCCAGTTCAACCTGGGCGGCTACTGCAACAAGAAGGTCGACGAGCTGACCAACAAGATCGGCGTCGAAACCGATCAGGCCAAGCGCAACGCGATGATCAAGGAAGCCTTCGGCATCGTGCGCACCGACTTCGGCTACCTGCCGCTGCACCAGCAACCCATGTCCTGGGGCGTGAAGGAAAACGTCACCGTCACGCAGCGTGCCGACGACGTGCTCGATCTGCGCAACGTCGTGCTGCCGTAGCGCGGCGCTTGATGCAACCCCGGGCGGCTCGCGCCGCCCGGACGCACCCGGCCCAGCCCCCATTCCCGCCTTGCGCGCGGAACGCGGCCCGGTGCCATCCGAACAAGAGGGCTTCCTGAGATGCTTTCCTTTATTGCGCAGCGGCTGTTCCAGTCGGTGCTGGTGATGCTGACGGTGGCGCTGATCGCGTTCGCCATGTTCCGCTACGTGGGCGACCCGGTCGCCAGCATGGTCGGCCAGGACACGACGCCCGAGCAGCGCGCCCAGTTGCGCGAGCAGCTCGGCCTGGACGATCCCTTCATCGTGCAGTACGCCCACTTCGTCGCCAACGCGGTGCAGGGCGACTTCGGCATGTCCTACCGCCATCGCCGGCCGGTCAGCGAACTGCTCGAAGAGCGCATGCCCGCCACGCTGGAATTGTCATTCGTGTCCGCCGTCATGGCGCTGGCGCTCGGCATTCCCATGGGCATCTACACCGCGCTCAAGCGCCACGGCGTGCTGTCCAAGGCCTTCATGGCGATCTCGCTGGCGGGCATTTCCCTGCCCACCTTTCTGATCGGCATCCTGCTCATCCTGTTCTTCGGCGTGCAGTTGCGCTGGCTGCCCAGTTTCGGGCGGGGCGACGTCGTGAGCCTGGGATGGTGGACCACCGGCTTTCTCACCAAGTCCGGCTGGCTGGCGCTCATCATGCCCGCCATCACGCTGGCGCTCTTCCAGATGACGCTCATCATGCGCCTGGTGCGCGCCGAGATGCTGGAGGTGCTGCGCGCCGACTTCATCAAGTTCGCGCGGGCGCGCGGCCTGCCGGAAAGGCTGATCAACTTCCGCCATGCGCTCAAGAACACGATGGTGCCCGTCATCACCATCACCGGCCTTCAGCTGGGTTCCATCATCGCCTTCGCCATCATCACCGAGACGGTGTTCCAGTGGCCCGGCATGGGGCTCCTGTTCATCCAGGCCATCAGCATGGTGGACATCCCGGTCATGGCCGCCTATCTGGTGCTGATCGCCTTCATGTTCGTGGTCATCAATCTGATTGTCGACCTGCTGTACTTCGTCGTCGACCCGCGCCTGCGCGTGCAGAGCAAGTGAATGGCGGTAAAAAAGGAAATCGCATGATTGCTCGCATCGCCCCCTTCTTCACACGCGCCGCCGACAGCGACCTGTGGCACAGCTTCAAGCGTTCGCCGGGCGCCATCGTCGCCGCGATCGTCACGCTGGTCATCGTGCTCGGCGCGTTGTTCGCGCCGGTCGTCGCGCCCCACAATCCCTTCGATCTCGCGTCCCTGAGCATCATGGACGCCAACACGCCCCCGGCCTGGGAAGAGGGCGGCAGCCCCGACTTCCTGCTGGGCACGGACGACCAGGGCCGCGACATCCTGTCGGCAGTCATGTACGGCTCTCGCGTGTCGCTGCTGGTCGGCTTTGCCTCGGTGCTGTTCTCGATGGTGCTGGGCGTGACGCTCGGCCTCATCAGCGGCTACGCAGGCGGGCGCGTCGACAGCTTCATCATGCGCATCGCCGACGTGCAGCTCTCGTTTCCCGCGATCCTGGTCGCGCTGCTGATCGACGGCGTGGCGCGCGGACTGCTGCCGCGCGACATGCACGACCAGCTTGCGCTCTATGTGCTGATCTTCGCCATCGGGATTTCGGGCTGGGTGCAGTACGCGCGCACCGTGCGCGGCTCCACGCTGGTCGAGCGCAACAAGGAATACGTCCAGGCGGCCAAGCTGATCGGCATCGGACCCATCACCATCCTGCGCCGCCACATCCTGCCCAACGTCATGGGACCGGTGCTGGTGATCGCCACCATCCACCTCGCGATCGCCATCATCACCGAAGCCACCCTGTCGTTCCTGGGCGTGGGCGTGCCGCCCACCGCGCCGTCGCTGGGCACGTTGATCCGCATCGGCAACAGTTACCTGTTCTCGGGCATGTGGTGGATCTCCATCTTCCCCGGCATCGCGCTGGTTGCGCTGGTGCTGTCGGTCAACCTGCTGGGCGACTGGCTGCGCGACGCGCTCAACCCCAAGCTGCGCTGAGATTGCCATGGCCTTGTTGAACATCGAAGACATCCGTATCGAATTTCCCAGCCGCCGCGGCACGATGGTGGCGGTGGACGGCGTATCGCTGTCCCTGGAAAAAGGCGAGATCCTGGGCGTGGTGGGCGAATCCGGCGCGGGCAAGTCCACCATCGGCAATGCCGTCATCGGCCTGCTCGAAGCGCCGGGACGCCTGGCCGGCGGGTCGGTGCTGCTGAACGGCGAACGCATCGACACGCTCACGCCGGCGCAACAGCGCAAGGTCCGGGGCCGGCGCATCGGCATGATCTTCCAGGATCCGCTGACCTCGCTCGACCCGCTGCAGACCGTGGAAAGCCAGCTCGTCGAAACGATGCTGGTCCACCTGGACCTGTCGCACGACGCGGCAAAGAAGCGCGCCGTGCAGCTCCTGGCGCAGGTCGGCATCGACCAGCCCGAGCTGCGCGTCCAGCAGTATCCGCATCAATTCTCGGGCGGCATGCGGCAGCGCGTGGTGATCGCGCTGGCGCTATGTTGCAAGCCCGAGGTCATCATCGCCGACGAGCCCACCACCGCGCTGGACGTGTCGATCCAGGCGCAGATCCTGGACCTGCTCAAGAAGCTGTGCCGCGAAGAGCAGGTCGGCATGATCATCATCACGCACGACATGGGCGTGATCGCGGACGTGACGGACCGCGTGGCGGTGCTGTACCGCGGCAAGCTGGTGGAGCAGGGTCCCACCGCCAAGATCCTGGGCGACCCCGACCACGCCTACACGCGCAGCCTCATCTCGGCCGTGCCGCGGCCCGACATCAAGCTCAAGCGTTTTCCGCTGGTGACCTACATCGAATCCGTGAGGACGCCCGCGCAGCCGCTGGACCTGGCCACGCACTGGCTGGGGCAGCGCCGCGACTTCGGCAAGCGCACGGACGGCCCGCTGGTCCAGGTGCGCGACCTTTCCATGCGCTTCGTGCTCAAGAGCGCCTTTTTCAAGCGCAACCAGCGCACGCTGGACGCGGTCAAGCGCGTCAATCTGTCGATCGGCGAGGGCGAGGTCTTTGGCCTGGTCGGCGAATCGGGATCGGGCAAATCCACCGTCGCGCGGCTGATCTCGGGCCTCTACACGCCCAGCGAAGGCTCGGTCACGTTCGGCGGGACCGACCTCACGGCGCTCAAGGGCGAGAAGGAACTCAATCCCTTCCGCCGGCAGATCCAGATGATCTTCCAGGATCCGTTCTCGTCGCTGAACCCGCGCATGCGCGTGCTGGACATCGTGGCCGAGCCCATCCGCTTCCACAAGCTCGCGGCCAGCGAGGCGGAAACGCGCCGCATCGTGGCCGACCTGCTGGACGTGGTGGGCCTGGCCGACCGCGCCGCGGAACGCTTCCCGCACGAATTCTCCGGCGGCCAGCGCCAGCGCATCTGCATCGCGCGCGCGCTGGCCACGCGGCCGCGTTTCCTGATCTGCGACGAGCCCACGTCGGCGCTGGACGTGTCCATCCAGGCGCAGATCCTGAACCTGCTCAAGGACCTGCAGGAAGAGCTGGGCCTGACCATGCTCTTCATCAGCCACGACCTGCCGGTGATCCGCCAGATGTGCGATCGCGTCGGCGTCATGCGCCATGGCGAACTGCTGGAAGTGGCCGAAACGGAAGCCCTCTTCGAACACCCGCAGCACCCCTACAGCCAACATCTGCTTGGCCTCATGCCCCGCCTGCAGTCCATGTCCCGCGAAGGGCTGGACGTGGTGGGCTGAGACCCCGCGCAACCGGAGCCCTCCTGACATGACCGCGACACGACAGACCCTCTTCATCGGCGGCAAGGTATTCGACGGAATGGGGCGGATGCTGCCCGGACACGGCGTGCTGGTCGAGGGCGCCCACGTGGCGCGGGTGGCGCCAGCCGGCGAGTTCTCCGGCTACGCGGGCGCGCGCGTGGACACCACGGGCATGACACTCATGCCCAGCCTGGCGGACTGCCATGTGCACCTGGTCTACACCGGCGGCGCGGACCCCAATGCGCAATTGAGCAAGCAGGGCCCGGCGCAGATCACGCTGACCGCGCTGGAGAACGCGCAGGCCAGCCTGCGCGGCGGCGTCACCGCGCTGCGCGACTGCGGGGGCAAGGACTACCTGGAATTCGGCGTGCGCGACGCCATCGCGCGCGGCGTTTTTCCCGGCCCCACCATCAAGGCGTCGGGCCGCATCATCTGCATGACGGGCGGCCACGGCAACCGCATCGGCCGCGTGGCCGATGGCTGCGAGGAAGTGGTCAAGGCGGTGCGCGAACAGGTTCACGCGGGCTGCGACCTCGTGAAGATCATGGCGACGGGCGGGGTCATGACGCCCGGCGTCAGCCCGATGGACGCGCACTACAGCTTTGACGAGATGAAGGCGGGCGTGCACGAGGCCAAGCGCTTTCGCAAAAGCACGGCCAGCCACGCGCAAGGCACGCAGGGCATCCTGAATGCCGTGCGCGCCGGCATCGATTCCATCGAGCATGGCATCTTCATGGACGACGACTGCCTGCGCGAGATGCTGGAGGCCCAGACCTATCTGGTGCCCACCATCGCCGCCGTGCGCAACATCATCGCCAACGCCGACAACGGCATTCCCGCCTACGCGGTGGAAAAGGCCCGCGCGGTGGAACAGCGCCATCGCGAGTCCTTCCAGATGTACTACAAGGCTGGCGGACGCATCGCGCTGGGCACGGACGCGGGCACGCCCTTCAACCTGCATGGCGAAAACGCCATGGAGCTGGCTTACATGGTGGAGTTCGGCATGACGCCGGTGGACGCCCTGATCGCCGGCACGTCGCGCGGGCACGACCTGATGGGCCTGGTTGACCACGGCGTCGTCGCCGACGGCAAGGTGGCCGACCTGCTGCTGGTGAAGGGCGATCCCACCGAAGACATCATGCAGGCAGCCGACAAGCGCTTCCATGTGGCCGTGCTGCGCAATGGCGAACTCGCGGCAGGGGCCCTGCCGTCCTGAGCGCGGCGGGAAATGAAAACGGGCTGTCGTCATGACAGCCCGCCGCGGGTGCGCCCAGTCTTGCGGCACACCGGTACGAAGTTCCAGCCGGTTTAGCGCGCGCCGCCCAGGACGCCGCCCATGACCATCATCATGAACTGTTCCAGCGGCATCTTCTTGCCGTTGAAGTCCACCTGGCCGTCAGCGTAGTTCAGGTAGGTCACGATGCTGTCGTTCTCCAGCTTGCCCAGGCCCATCGCGATGGCCATGGTGCCCACCATTTCAGCCTGGCCCTTGGCGGTCTGCGCGGCCTGGTCGGCCGGCACGCCACGCGTCTGCGGTTCGATGGCCATCAGGTCGGCCAGGTTGGCCTTGGACAGCACCAGCTTGGCGTCCAGCTTGCGCAGGGCCTGCACCAGCATGTCGGAAAACTCGCCGTCCAGCGCGGCCGGCTTGGCCAGCGCCAGGTTCAGGTTGAACGTGGACGTGCCGTTGGCGGTGCGCACTTCAAGCGGCGCCACGGCCAGCGTCGGATTGCCGGCCAGCAGTTGCTCCAGATTGGTCTTGAGCACGGCGCGCTCTTCGTCCGTGAATTCCGGCGTCGTCTGTTCGCCCTGGCTTTGCAGCATGCGGCGCGAGGCGGCCTCGTAGACGTCGTTCAACGCCTTCAGCGCCTTGGAATCCAGGTTCTGCGCGTCGATGACGAGCTTCATGCCGGCCATGTCCTTGGCCTGCACGTTGATCATGCCGAAATCAACGGCCATCTTGGCGCCCATGGCCGGGCCGGCTTCCGTCAGGTCCACGGCAATGCTCGTGTCCTTGAACTGGACCGGAGGCTTTTCCTTGGACGTGATCGTCCAATCCTTGAACGTCACCTTCTGGCTGCCCACGTACATGTCGTTGGCAGCCGGCTTCATGTCGCTGGTCAGGGTGATGCCCTTGACCGCCATGGCGGTGATGTCGCTGTCCTCGGACGGACCGGACAACGCCAGGCTGTCGGCGGCCACGTTGAACACGCCGCGCTTGGTGGACGTGGCGTACTCGAAGTCGCCCTTCATGCCCGAGAAGGCGAGCTTCGAGGCGTCCTTGGCGATTTCCACGGGCGCCATGTCGAAGTTGCCGGTGATGTCTTTGCCGTAGCTGACGCTGTAGTGGCCCGACAGCGGCACCGCGCCCTTGGCGGCGGCGAACCATTCCTTGACGGTCGGCGTCTCTTCCAGCGCGAAGTCGCTGGCGACCATGGCCGGCACGAACTTGCCCGACTTCAGGTTGGACAGCGGCAGGGGGCCGTGGCTCAGGTGTTCGACGAACAGGACCTCATGTTCCTTCGCGGGCGCACCGCCGGTCGCGGGATCGGTGAACTTGATGCGGTAGCGCGCCACGGAGGAGAACACGCCGCGCTCGAACGACGCCAGCTCGGCGACCGCATTGATGCCCCACTTGTCGCCCGCCTTCTTGAGCTCGACGTTCGAGTCCTCGATGGCCTGCTTGACGAAGGCTTCGGCCTTTTGGCCCGTGTACCAGGCCGTGCCGGTCCAGACCGCGCCGAGCGCGACGACGATGCCAACTATTGCCGATTTCTTCATTGCATCCCTTTAGGTTCGATAGGTGAAAGCGGACGGATTATAGGGAGGGTCGCCTAGGGAAAACACTTATTTCGTTCTGATTTGATGCGAATTGTTGCTGAACAATACTAACAACACCCGGCGCCGTATGCCGCACCGCCACATCAGCTACAATCCTTTCGTGCGCTATGCCAATCTGCGCACGTCCGCTAGGCCCTTCGCTGCCAAGCTTCGCCCAACCGGGCGCTTCCCTTTTCTCCTTATTCGACCGCCTGGATTGGAGTCTCTCGACTAGAGCGACAGGCTGCCGCTGGAGTTGTTTTGACTACCTCTTCCCCTTTTGCCGACCTCGGGCTGGCTGATTCGCTATTGCGCGCCATCGCCGACACCGGCTACACCGCGCCCACGCCCATCCAGGCCCAGGCCATTCCGCAAGTGCTCAAAGGCGGCGACCTGCTCGCGGCCGCCCAGACGGGCACCGGCAAGACCGCCGGCTTCACCTTGCCCATTTTGCATCTGCTGTCGCAGAAAAAGCCCGAGGCCCGTAAGCCCGGCCGCCCCCGCTGCCTGATCCTGACCCCCACGCGTGAATTGACCGCGCAGGTCGCTGAATCGGTGCAGACCTATGGCAAGTACACCGCGCTGACCTCCATGGTGATGTTCGGCGGCGTCAACATCAACCCCCAGATTTCCGCACTGCGCAAGCCGCTGGACATCCTGGTGGCCACCCCGGGCCGCCTGCTGGATCACTGCGGCCAGAAGACGATCGACCTGTCGGGCGTGGAAATCCTGGTGCTGGACGAAGCCGACCGCATGCTGGACATGGGCTTCATCCGCGACATCCGCAAGATTCTCGCGCTGCTGCCCAAGCAGCGCCAGAACCTGCTGTTCTCGGCCACGTTCTCGGACGAGATCCGCACGCTCGCGCGCGGCGTCCTGAACAACCCGGGCGAAGTGTCCGTCACCCCGCGCAACACCGCCACCGAGCTGGTCACCCAGACGGTGCACATGGTGGAACAGCATCACAAGCGCGACCTGATCAGCCACATCATCCGTGAAAGCGGCTGGCACCAGGTGCTGGTGTTCACGCGCACCAAGCACGGCGCCAACCGCCTGGCCGAAAAGCTGGTCAAGGACGGCCTGACCGCCGCGGCCATCCACGGCAACAAGAGCCAATCGGCCCGCACGCGCGCGCTGGCCGGCTTCAAGGACAGCACCGTGACCGTGCTGGTCGCGACCGACATCGCGGCCCGCGGCCTGGACATCGACCAGTTGCCCCAGGTGGTGAACTTCGAGCTGCCCAACGTGCCGGAAGACTACGTGCACCGCATCGGCCGCACGGGCCGCGCTGGCGCCACAGGCGCCGCGGTCTCGCTGGTCGACAACAGCGAGATAAAGCTGCTCAAGGATATCGAGCGCCTGATCAAGAAGACGATCGAACGCAAGCCGGTCGAAGGCTGGACGCCGCCGGCCACCAGCGCGGCCGCCTTCGAACGCCAGGAACGCGACGAGGACTCCCGCAACCAGCGCGGCGGCCCGCGCAATGGCGGCGGCGGCCGCGGCGGCAACGGCGGGGCGGGGCGTTCGCGTCCCGGCCAGGGCCAGCCGCGCGCAGCGGCTGGCGGCCGCGCGCCCGCGCCGGCCCGCGCCGGCGAAGGCCGCGCCAACGCCGGTCCGCGTGACGGCAAGCCCACCGACCGTCCGGCTCACGCCGGCCGCGCCGAAGCCCGTCCGCAGCAGAACCACCGCCGCCCCGAAGGCTCGGCGCGTCCGGCCGGCAATGCCGCGGCAGGCCGCCCGTCCGAAGGACGTCCGGCGCAGGGGCGTTCCGGCGCTCCCCGCGCCGCGCTGCTGAGCAAGTAACAGCAAGCAGGTAATATCACCGGCAATCCCAATCCTGCGATCCACGACCCCGCGCCATCATGCCCTTATCCACCTGGTTGACGTTCTTCCTGGCCTCCTGGGCCATTTCGTTCTCACCGGGCGCGGGCGCGATCTCGGCCATGTCGTCCGGCCTGAAATACGGCTTTGCGCGCGGCTACTGGAACACGGCGGGCCTGATCCTGGGCATCCTGTTCCAGTTCGTCGTGGTGGCCGTGGGATTGGGCGCCGTGCTGGCCACGTCCGAAATGGCCTTCAACGTGGTCAAGTACCTGGGCGTGGCCTACCTGATCTACCTGGGCGTGCGCCAGATCCGCACGGACGCCGCGCCGGTCGCGGTGGACGCGGGCGATCCCAAGAAGGCGTCCATCCGCGAACTCGTCATGCGCGGTTTCCTGATCAACACCATGAACCCCAAGGGCACGGTGTTCCTGCTGGCGGTGGTGCCGCAGTTCGTGGACCCCGCGCTTTCGCTGACCCCGCAGTACGCGGCGCTGGCGGCCACGCTGGCCTTCACCGACCTGGTGGCGATGGGCGTGTACACGCTGCTGGCGGCGCGCGTGCTGCGCCTCTTGCGCGACGCCAAGCACATCCGCTGGATGAACCGGACCTTCGGGTCGCTCTTCATCCTGGCCGGCGTGTTTCTGGCGACGTTCCGCCGCCATTCCTGAATTTGAAGCGTGGGGCACGCGCCGGCAGCGGCGCGTGCCCCACATGTTTTCATGCACGACACCGGACCGCGCCGGCCTGAAAATGCCGCGTTAAGTAGAATCCTCCGATCATGAGCATTTCCAACGAAGTCGCACGGCGCCGTACGTTCGCCATCATTTCCCACCCCGACGCGGGCAAGACCACGCTGACGGAAAAGCTGCTGCTGTTCGCAGGCGCGATCCAGATCGCGGGCAGCGTCAAGGCGCGCAAGGCGTCGCGCCACGCCTCGTCCGACTGGATGGAGATCGAAAAGCAGCGCGGCATTTCCGTGGCGTCCTCGGTGATGCAGATGGAGTACCGCGACTGCGTCATCAACCTGCTCGACACCCCGGGCCACCAGGACTTCTCCGAAGACACCTATCGGGTGCTGACGGCGGTCGATGCCGCGCTGATGGTCATCGACGCCGCCAACGGCGTCGAGCCGCAGACCATCCGCCTGCTGCAGGTCTGCCGCGCGCGCAACACGCCCATCATCACGTTCATCAACAAGATGGACCGTGAAGTGCGCGAACCCCTGGAACTGCTGTCCGAGATCGAAGGCCATCTGGGCATGGACGCGGTGCCGTTCTCGTGGCCGGTGGGCATGGGCAAGTCGTTCGGCGGCGTGTTCGACATCCGCCGCGACCGCATGCGCGTCTTCCGCCCCGGCCAGGAGCGCCGCTCCGACAACGACGACTTCATCGAAGGCCTGACCAACCCCGAAATCGCCAAGCGCTTCGGCTCGGCATTCGACCAGGCCAGCGGCGAGATCGAACTCATCAACGAGGCCGCCCCCGCCTTTGATCGCGACCAATTCCTGGCCGGCAAGCAGACGCCCGTGTTCTTCGGATCTGCCATCAACAACTTCGGCGTGCAGGAAGTGCTGGACGCCCTGGTTGACCAGGCCCCGCCTCCCGGCGCTCGCGTCGCCCTGCAACGCGAGGTGCAGCCCGAAGAGCCCAAGTTCACCGGCGTGGTGTTCAAGGTGCAAGCCAACATGGACCCCGCGCACCGCGACCGCGTCGCGTTCGTGCGCGTGAGCTCCGGCCGCTTCGAGCGCGGCATGCGCCTGAAGGTGGCGCGCACCAACAAGGAAATGCGCCCGAACAACGTCGTGTCCTTTCTGTCGCAGCGCCGCGAATTGCTGGACGAGGCGTATGCCGGCGACGTGATCGGCATTCCCAACCATGGCGTGCTGCAACTGGGCGACGTGCTGACCGAGGGGGAAACCCTGCAGTTCACCGGCCTGCCGTTCTTCGCGCCCGAACTGTTCCAGGCGGTCGAAGTGAAAGACCCGCTGCGCACGAAGCAACTGCGCACCGGACTGACTCAGCTGGGCGAGGAAGGCGCGATCCAGGTGTTCCGCCCCGAGGCCGCCGGCGGCTCGCTGCTGCTGGGCGCGGTCGGCCAACTGCAGTTCGAAGTGGTCGCCCATCGTCTCAAGACCGAGTACGGCGTGGATGCCCGGATGCTGCCGTCGCGCTACACAATGGCACGTTGGATTACGTCTGAAAACCCCAAGGCGCTGCGCAAGTTCATGGATGCCAATGCCGCCCATATCGCCTATGAT
>Ga0182739_1002852_pt1 | contig 15723 bp, 13 predicted proteins | sample eDN5th30CBELigBY_FD_128873 | JGI IMG/M metagenome (GOLD analysis project Ga0182739, IMG submission 128873) | Enriched backyard soil microbial communities from Emeryville, California, USA - eDNA 5th pass 30_C BE-Lig BY (version 2) (version 2) | ecosystem: Environmental > Terrestrial > Soil >... | reverse complement strand
TTGGGAAATATACCCAGATACGCGTCTTTCCGCCCCGTCATCATCCAGTGTACGATGGTAATTACACTGACATGGTTCAAATGGCGGTCTACCCGCGCGATATTGCCTACATGACTTGCTCCGATGTCGTTTAAGAGCCGTTTTACTTTCTCGTGCGCCATTACCCACATATTGCGGCAGTTGATAACAGTGACGACCGGCTTACCGTGTAGCAGCCGATGAGCAGCCTCGCTTTTCAGGAACGAGTTAAAAGGAATCGACGGCGAGAGATACCACACTTGGTAGCCCAGTACGATGAGGTCGTAATCTCGTTGAAGGATATCATCTTCAACGGGTTCCAATTCGCATGGCAATTGCAGAAACGATTCGGGAAACGCGTCGAAGAAGCTGTGCCCATCCCACGGAAACGGATAGTCGGCCACGGGTTTTATCTGATGAAATGTCAACTCCACGTCCGCGTCAGCGACGAGCGGCGAGAGCAACCGGTCCAGGATTTCCCGCTGTTGCCCCGTTTGGGTGTAGTATATAACTAAAACGTGCTTCATAAGTTCCTAATCGACAAATCAACCTCACGCTTTCCAAAAATCATAATAATTGAACCACTGCAATGGATATTTCGTTAATATCTGTTCGATGCTTTGTACATAGGCGTGCAGCAACGACTGTGCGTCGCGGTGGGTGAATGTAGCAGTTCGTGCATACAGATGGTAATGCCTGCGGCGTTCGCGCATCACGTAAACAAAAAGCACTGGCGTACTCAGCCGCGAACTAATAAGGAACGGTCCCGCTGGAAAATGGGCTTCTCTGCCCAAAAAGTTCGCTGTCATGGTCTTGCTCCCTTCCACGAAGCGGTCTCCCGTAAAACAGATCATTCCTTTCTCGTCGATTACCCGGTTTATTTCGAATACGTGCGACAGGTCATCGTTCACCACGATGAACCCCGTTTTGGGCTTGGCCATGATGTTGGCGAGATACGATTTGATGGCCCGCTGCTCTTCATCGGTGGTCACCAGATGGATCTGTTTGTCGAATTCGCCCATAAAATATTGCGATACCTCGAAATTGCCCACATGGGCACTGATTAGTATCCCCGCGCTGTTGTTTTTGGCCAATTGCCGGATATGTTCGATGCCGTCAAATTCGTAGGTGTATTTATGCTCCAGACCAGCTGTGATGGCAATTTTATCGATGATGGTTTGCCCGAAAACGAAATAATTCCGGTAGATGCTGATGATGCTACGGATGAATCCGTATTGGCGTTGGCGCCGGAAATATCGGTATATGGCCGCCGTTTGGTGCGGTGAGCTAATCACATAATACAGCGAAACGAAAATCAGTAGGGAATAAGCAACGGGAATTCCCGCGTGTTTAATCAGGAAAATAAATATTTTGTATCCGGAAACGGTACCCCTCGATTTTCCTTCCCATTCAGCCATTGGATGTGATTAGGCAATCGCATGTATCTTGCTGCCGATTAAGTCGTATAGGTTGTCGAATGTGACGACGCCTGTAAAATCTTTGCTTTCCAGTTTAATGCCGAAATTGGACTCGATGAGGACCACCAAATCCACATAATCCAAGCTATCCAGATCCAATGATTCCTTCAAGTCCGCGTCGGGTTGGATAACACCGGGATCCACTTCGAACTCCTCGATCAAAAATCGATTGGTAATATCAATAATCTCTTCCCTGCTCATGGATGCTGCGCTATTACAGTTTTTTTACAATTAATGCGGAGTTCGTTCCGCCGAATCCAAAAGAATTTGACAAAAATACATTAAAATTTTGGTTTATGGTATTTTTTACCAAACTCAGACCGCTTGCTGTTTCGTCCACTTCTTCCAGGTTGATGTTGGGGGCAATGAATCCGTGTTGCGCCATGAGGAGCGAATAAACAACCTCGCTGGTGCCCGCCATCCAGCATTCGTGGCCGGTCATCGACTTAGTGGAACTCACCATTGGCCCTGAGCCAAACAGTTGCGTGAGGGCACGGGCTTCGTTGGCATCGCCCATGGGAGTGGAGGTCGCGTGAGCGTTGATGTATTCAATGTCGGCCGGCGAGAGGCCTGCCTGTTGCAAGGCCATTTTCATTGCTTCCGTGGGTCCTTCCACATTGGGGGTAGAGATGTGGTCGCCGTTGGAGGAGAAACCGTAGCTGAGCACCTCGCCCAGAATAGGCGCCCCCCGTTTCACCGCCGTGTCATAGTCTTCCAGGATGATGGTGGCTGCACCGCCACCCGGCACCAGGCCATTGCGGTCTTTATCAAAGGGGCGCGATGCTTTGGTAGGCTCATCTTCCCGGTCAGAAAATACGCCCAAGCCATCGAAGCTAGCCATCGCATATTTGTTTGTTTCCTGGGCGCCGCCACAGATTACGCAGTCTTGCAACCCTTGTTTGATAAACAGGTAGGCCAAGCCGATGGCGTGAGAGCCGCTGGCGCATGCCGCGCTGATAGTCATGTTGATGCCACGGATGCGGAAGATGGTGGATAGGTTCATTGTTACCGACGAGTTCATCGATTTGAAAATCCCACCTGATCCGACCAGCGTTGTGTCTTTTTTCTGGCGCACAATATCGATGGATTCCATCACCGCCTGTGACACGCTGTCGTTACCATATACCAGCCCCACGACTCGTTCATCGAAGAAACCGGCACCTATTCCGGCGTTCCGCAGTGCCTCCTGTGTAGCTACATAGGCATATTCGCTTTCTTCACCCATACTGATGCGCTGCCGGCGCGAAAGTGCTTTCGTAAGGTCGGGGCGCGTTACCGAACCCATCAAAGCCGATCGGTAACCGAAGTCCTTGCGGTCTTGTGAAAACACGATGCCCGAGCGGCCATGGTATAACGAATCCCGCACTTCATCTAGGTTCTTTCCCAAGGAAGAGTAGATGCCCATTCCGGTGATGACCACGCGACGTTCCATCACGAATAAATACCTCCGTTGATATTAATCACTTCCCCCGTAATGTACGACGCTTTTTTCGAAGCCAGGAAACAGACCAGATCGGCAACTTCCTCCGCTTTTCCAAAACGGTTCATCGGGACTAATTTCTTCAATTCCTCCGTGTTCAATGTGCTTGTCATGTCGGTTTCGATGAAGCCCGGCGCCACGACGTTGACGGTTACCTTGCGTTTGGCCACTTCCTGCGCCAGCGCCTTGGTGGCGCCGACGAGACCCGCCTTTGCTGCAGAGTAGTTGGTTTGTCCCGGTGTTCCTTTCACACCCGATACGGAGGCGACATTGATGATGCGGCCGTAGCGTTGCCGCAACAGGTCCTCAATCAGCGGCCTGGTTACGTTGTAGAAGCCGTTCAAGCTTGTCTGGAGTACGGTGTCCCAGTCATCGCTTTCCATCCACATGAATAGTCCGTCGCGCGTAATTCCCGCATTGTTCACGATCACTTCAATGCGGTCGTTGGGGTGCTCCGTTTTCCACTTGGCCAGTTGCGCATGGGTTTCGGCACGGTTACTCACATCAAACGGCAGTAATTCGGCTTCGCCGCCGTTCGTGGTAACTAAGCTATGGGTTTCCGCTGCCGCTTCGCTGTTCGATTGGTAGTTGATGATGACGGGATAGCCCAACTCACGCGCCAGCGCGACGCATATCGCCCTGCCGATGCCGCGTGACCCGCCGGTTACCAATGCATATCGTTTACCGTCCATCAGTCGTTTGCTTTTACATGGTCCTTTATCATCACCAGATAGGGCGACAGCACCTTATCCTCTTTAAAGATAGGCACAATTGACCGGATGTCGGTATAAATCTTTTTACTTTTCGAGGAAAGGCGATCGGTGCAGCCCAGCGAATCGATCGCCTGTACCAAAGTAAGGAGCTGGATGGCCATCACTTCATAGGCGTTGTCGATGACGCGCTTGGTAAGCCATGCCGAGTTGGTGCCCATGCTTACGATATCCTGGTTGTCTTTGTTGTTGGGGATACTGTGAGTGTAAATGGGGGTGGCCAGTGTCTGGTTTTCGGCCGTTGTTGAAGTCGCCGTAAACTGTGCGCCCTGCATACCGAAATTGAGCCCCAATTTACCTAGATTTACAAAAGAAGGCAATATGCCATTCAGTGAAGAGTTGAGCAGGTAATTGAGCTGCCGTTCCATAAGCATGGTGAGCTTGGCGATGGCAATACGAAGCGTATCCATCTCGAAGGCAATGTAGTCGCCATGGAAATTGCCGCCATGGTAGACACTCGCCGAAGCGACGTCGATGATGGGGTTGTCATTGGCAGAATTGACCTCCTCAATCAGCGTGATGGTGCTGTGTTGTATGGCATCCCAGATGGGCCCTAATATCTGTGGTACACAGCGGATGGAGTAGTATTCCTGCAGTTTATCCTTGAAAATCGTCTCTTCGACTTTGCGATTATAGAGGTGGTCGGGGCGTTTGCGGATAAGCTTGCTGTCTGCAATGATTTCGCGCATGCGCGCCGCCACCTGTCGCTGGCCGTCATGTTTTTTCGCTGCATTGAGCGTTTCGGAGAGGTGATCGTCATAGGCACCCACCAGCTCATTCATTAGTGCGGAGCACGCTATCGACCAGTCCAACAGGCGTTTGCCATAGATAACATTGACAATGCCGATACCCGTCATGGCTGAGGTGCCGTTGAGCAGGGCGAGGCCTTCGCGGATATGTACCTGCATGGGCTTCAGCCGTTCGTTGGCTAGCGCCTGGGATGCAGGTACCTGCTTTCCGCGGTAGAACACGTCGCCCTCGCCGATCATGTTCAGCGCCAAATGGGCCAGTTGCACCAGGTCGCCACTGGCGCCAACGCCACCGTGCTGGAAAATTATCGGCAGGATGTTCCGGTTCAGCATCTCCTGCATGAGTTTCACTACGTTGGGGTGTACCCCCGAGAAACCCAGTGAGAGGGTATTCAGGCGCGCCAGGAGGATGGATTTCGCATAGAGCGGATCCATAACGTCACCCATGCCGGCGGCGTGGCTCCTTATCAGGTTATATTGTAGCTGCGTTTGGTCGGCGTCGGCAATCCGATACTGCGCCATAGGGCCGAACCCAGTATTCACCCCATATATAATCTTATCCTTGGCAAAATCGCGGAGAAAACGGTGGCTTTGGTCTATCTTGTCCGATGTGTCACCGGATAGTTTGATTTTTTCGTCATCAAAAAGTACCGCATGAAAATCGGCCAGGGTAATCGGGTTCGTTAGTTCTATCATTCAGTCGAAAATGCGTACAATTAAAGCGGTTGCAAACTTAGATAAACTTGCTTTTATATGCAAGTTTGTCTAAGTTTGGGCGGTCTGTACACCATTTTGTCGATATGATTTCAGAACAGGTTGATGTGTTAGTCATCGGAGCGGGGCCTTCGGGTGCTGTAGCCGCCTCTATTTTGCATAAGCAGGGAGTCAAATTAAAGGTCATCGAGCGCGAGCACTTTCCCCGGTTTGTTATCGGTGAGAGCCTCATCCCTCGCTGTATGGACCACTTCGATGAAGCTGGGTTTGTAGAGGCCGTAGAGGCCAAAGGCTTCGAGCGTAAGTACGGGGCTCGTTTCCTGCGGGGCGACGAAGTGTGCTGGTTTGATTTTAGCCAGAAGTTTTCTGCAGGGTGGGATTGGACATGGCAGCTCCCGCGCGCCGAGTTCGACAAAACCCTTACGGATGTTTTACAGGCGCGGGGGGTGAATATCGCCTTCGGTACCACCGTTGAAAATGTGGTTTTCCACGGCACCGATTCGGTCACCACGGTACGCGATGAAAACGGAGGGCAGCGCGAAATTCATGCACGCTTCCTGATCGATTGCAGCGGCTATGGTCGGGTGCTACCGCGGTTGTTCGATTTAGACGAACCCTCTAAATTTCCACCTATGGCCGCCACCTTCGTGCACGTGGAAGATCCCCGGCGCCCATTGGGCGAAGAGGGGACACTGATTACGTTCGACGTGTTGGAACAAAAAGTATGGTTCTGGGTTATCCCTTTTTCCGACGGCAGGTCGTCGTTGGGGTTGGTATGCCCGAAAGAACACCTGGAAGCGATCCAAAAGGGCAGTTCCACAGAGACATTCCAATACATCATCAGCCAGTCGGATTATTACCGGCAACGGTTTGAGGGCATCGATTTCCTTTTTGAACCCAAGCAGATCGTTGCTTATACCAAGGCATCGAAGAAGCTATATGGCGATGGTTTTGCCATTACCGGCAACAGCGCCGAATTTCTGGACCCGGTCTTTTCTTCCGGCGTATGCTTTGCCACGGAATCAGGGTCGAAAGCCGCTAAATTAGCCATCAGGCAATTGCAGGGTGAGGCGGTCGATTGGCAGCAGGAGTATGAAGACCACATGCTTTGGGGCGTAAGTGTGTTCCGTTCATACATCCGCGATTGGTATTCTGGCGATTTGCAGAAATTCTTCTTCCACAAGGAAGTCAATGAAGACGTGCGTCGTAAAGTGTGTTCTGTATTGGCGGGTTATGTGTGGGATAAGGATAATCCGTTCGTGAAGAAGCACGACCGTGCGGTGAGGGCCGTGACGCATATGTTGCCGTAATTGTGAGTGTTTGAACTTACACTTACAGTCTCAAACGCTTACAGATTTCACATGTTCACATGAGATATCTAATATGCCTTCTAGCACTATCCACCACATCCTGCGCAGGCATCAGGAACGTTCCCCCAATAGCTGGTTACAATAACCGGGTTGGCGACCGCGTGGAAGTTGCGCCCGAAAGCTACGTGTTGCCGAATGGCCTCCTTCGAAAAAATCCCCAAGGGATATGGGAGCTTTACGTAGCCGGCGACCCACTGGAGCGCGGATTGGCCAATGGAGTACTCACCGAAGAGCTGCTCCATCAGCAAGAGGCCGCGTTCGTTTCGCAAGTAAGGAAGTTGGTGCCATCCAGATTCAAGCAATGGCTGTTGCGGGGATTCCTCAAGCATTTCAACAGGCAGCTTGCTGATCATGTGCCTTCGGCTTATCGGGCGGAAATTTACGGGCTATCGCGCTCGGCTTCCGATTCGTTCGATTTCATCGCGCAGCCCTATCCACGCCTCCTATACTTCCATGCCGCGCATGATATCGGCCATGCCCTTCAAGACCTTGCTTTGGTTGGCTGTACATCGTTTGCGGCCTGGGGTAACCACACGGCCGATGGGAAGTTACTGATTGGCCGCAACTTCGATTTTTATGCCGGTGACGCTTTTTCCGAGGAGAAGATCATAGCATTCATCAATCCTGACCAGGGATATAAGCACGCTATGGTCACCTGGCCGGGGATGGTAGGTGCCGTATCGGGCATGAACGAAAAAGGGCTCACGGTCACCATCAATGCCGGCAAATCGGCGATCCCTTATATGGCGAAAACACCCATTGCGCTCCTTATGCGCGAAATCCTGCAGCATGCCAGCAACCTCGCCGAAGCTATCCACATCGCCGGCCAGCGGGAGGTCTTCGTGTCCGAATCGATTATGGTGGGCAGTGCTGCTGATGGAAAAGCGATGCTCATCGAAATGTCGCCCCATAAGATGGGCGTCTATGAGGTGCCGAATGCTGCCGAAGTGTTGGTCTGCGCCAACCATTTTCAAAGCGAGCCGTACCGTTCGGACAAGCGCAACCTGCGGCAGCTTGAGGAGAGCCATTCAAAATATCGCTTCGACCGGATGAATGAGCTGATTGCACACACCCCGAAGCTGACGCCGACCGATGCTGCCGCTATGCTGCGTAACAAAGAGGGGGTAGGCGGTGCGGATTTGGGATATGGTAATGAAAAGGCGATTAACCAGCTGCTTGCGCATCACGCGGTCATCTTCCAGCCGGAAGACCGACGCATGTGGGTCGCTGCAGCACCCTACCAGCTTGGCGAATTTGTGGCTTACGATCTGGACGAGGTATTTGCGCGGCTAGCGCCGCTGGATACAACGGTGCCGTTGGCTGCCGATTCGTTGAACATTCCTGCCGATTCATTCGCGTTGTCGACCGAATTCAAGCATTATGAAGAATTTCGGACGCAGATGCGTAACTTGGAGGCCGCTATCGCGGCAGAAGCGGTTGTTTCTGACGCGGAGTTGCAGGCGTTTCAACGGCTCAATCCCACGTTTTGGAAAACGGACTTCATTATTGGTGAATATTATCGGGGCGAGCGCCGGTATGCTGATGCTCTGCGCCATTACCGGCTAGCCGCCACTAGGGAGTTGACAACCACGGCAGATCGTGTATTGATAGAGAAACGGATTAGAAAATGCGAACGAGCGACTCAGTGAAAATGATTACCATTCCACCCATAGAACAGGCAACCCGAGAAACCGTCAAACAGTTTCAGGAAGAAAAATTGCAGCAGTTACTTAAGTACCTCCAAACCCATTCCACCTATTATCAACAGGTCTTCCAAACCCATGGCATCGATGTGCAAGCGGTACACCTGTTGGAAGATCTCGCCCGACTGCCTTTCACTACGAAAGAGCAACTGCAGCAAGAGAATATGGCGTTCCGTTGTGTGGCTACCGCACGTACGGCCGACTACGTGACCACATCGGGTACGTCGGGCGATCCGGTGCTGCTGGCACTTACTGATAATGACCTCGATCGGCTCGCGTATAACGAATCGTTATCTTATCAATGCATGGGGATGACAGGAGGCCAAAGCGTACAGCTTACTACGACGTTAGATCGTCGCTTTATGGCCGGCCTGGCGTACTTTCTTGGTGCGCGCAAAGCCCATATCGGCGTGGTGCGGGTCGGGTCTGGTGTATCGGAGCTGCAGTGGGGCACCATCGCGCGCGTACAGCCCGATGCCATCGTATGTGTGCCATCCTTTTTGCTTAAAATGATTGAGTTTGCCGAAGCAAATGGGATAGACTACCGGCAATGCAGCGTAAAAAAGGCACTCTGCATCGGCGAACCCATCCGTAATCCCGACTTCTCGCTCAACGCATTAGCCAACCGGATATGCAGCAAATGGGATATCGAACTTTATTCAACCTACGCTTCTACAGAAATGGCCACCGCTTTTACCGAGTGTACGCATGGGGTGGGGGGGCACCATCACCCCGAATTAATCATCACGGAATTTGTGGATGAAGATGGGTGTCCGGTGAACGCAGGACAACCGGGTGAATTGGTGGTCACCACATTGGGCGTAGAGGGAATGCCTTTGCTGCGTTTCAAAACAGGCGATATCGTGCAGCCCCATTATGAACCGTGTGCATGCGGTCGAACCACCATGCGCCTGGGTCCCGTCATCGGGCGTAAAAACCAGATGGTCAAATATAAAGGGACTACGCTGTATCCGCCAGCATTATTCGATTTATTGAATGATATCGAAGAAGTTGCTAATTATGTGATCGAAATTGCTTCCGATGAATTCGGTGAAGATGAGATTACCGTAAAGATCGGAACCGCTTCCGTGTCGGACGAGTTGTTGTTGAAAATCAAGGATCGGTTTCGTGCTAAACTCCGGGTAAGTCCCAAAATCGTTTTTGCGACCATCGAAGAAATCAACCGCATCAGATTTCCGGAAAATGCCCGCAAAAGCATCACCTTATTCGACCACCGTAAGCCACGTTAAACAGATGTTCCGAGGTGCTCCAAATCAGTAATAAATTGGGTGCAGGCTACTTCAGGGGTTGCCCACGATGTTACTAACCGGATGGCCGCGTGCCGCTCGTCAATTTGTTGCCAGGTGTGGAATAGGTATTTTCCGGCTAAACCGTCGATCACCCGGTTGGGCAATATCGGAAAAATCTGGTTGGAGCACGGCGGCACCAGAAAGGGATAGCCCAGTTGTTCAATGCCTTGGGCCATGGTCTGTGCCAGCACATTGGCGTGTCGGGCTGATTCGAAGATGAGGCTATTGCGGAACAGCTCGCGGAATTGCAGCCCCAGTACCCTGCCTTTAGCCAGCAGCGCCCCCCGTTGCTTGAGATGGTATCCGAATCCATTTTGCAGGTCGGGGTGTACCACCACCACCGCTTCGCCAAACAGGCCGCCGTTCTTGGTGCCGCCGATGGAAAACACATCTGTCAACGCCGCGACGTCCGCCAGGGTAAGGTCGTTGTCTTGTGCAGTCAGCGCAGCCGGCAACCGGGCGCCATCGAGGAAAAGGTACCAGCCTTGCGCGCGGCAGAATGCAGATAATGCGGTGACTTCCGCTTTATTATATACGGTTCCAAGTTCGGTGGTGTTCGAAATGTATACCATTCCCGGCTGGGTACTATTGGGATTGCCCAGTTGTGCTACTAGCGGTTCCAGCCGTTCCACGGTCACCTTGCCATCGGTAGTGTCTATGGTTTCTACGCGGTGCCCGGTGGCTTCAATGGCACCGGCTTCATGGCCGTTTATGTGGCCCGTCCGGGCCGATATGACCGATTGGTAAGGTTTTAGCGCAGCTGCAATAACAAGCAGATTGGCCTGCGTGCCCCCCGACACGAAATGGATGCTCGCGCCACGTCCAGGTATTAATTTAGTAATCGCTGCTTTGGCTTCAATAGAATAATCGTCGTTACCATACCCGATTTGCTGAACATGTGCCGTTTTCTCTAGAGCACGTAAAATATGAGGATGGCAGCCTTCGCTATAATCGTCACGGAAGGAATAATCGTACGGAGTCATGCGTTTAACACTTGGATGGGTCAAACTTAGCTAAAATGTACGATATGCAAAGACGGTTTGAGCTCCGTTTTTGTTACTTAAGCCGGTATTTCACTCCGATTAAGCCCCCAAAATTGTCGTAGAGGCCACCGGCATCCACAGCCAGCCCGGCAGACAACGTCATGCCGGGAATACTTGGTAAATCAGCAGACACTTCGTGCAAGCTATAAAATTGGTTTTGCGGAGAAGCCGTGATAGGGTTATTCGCTTGATGCGTGCCAAAGTTGCGTGTGTACGTGAGCATTGTCCGTGCCGTGATGTTCGGCGCATACCGGTGGAGCATACCGATATGCCCACCCACGATGCGATTGTTGATGAAATTCATGTTGCCCATTGCCCGGTCGTTGTTAGTCGACCAGTCCACAGCGTCATACGGCAGGAAATTGGAACCTCGGAAGCGATTCAGGAACAGGGGGGTACCAATACTACGGTAGAGGTACTCCCAGCCGCTTGCATATAGACCATTGTTGTAATAGCTTTGGCGCTCAGCATGTTGAAAACTCTCCATCTGCTTGGTATAAATAAATTCGAACATCAAACGGTCCAGCCAACGATGGTGTTTGAGCGTTACATTTAGCCCGCCGACCCGATCGGCATTACGAAGGTCGATACCCATTCCGCTTTCAAACGGCACCTGGAAATACATGTGCCATAAAATATCGTTTATCTCCAAATCGCCACCAAATTCCAGCAACCCCCGTTGGTCACCTGCCCGGTTGGGATGCACCCCGTCCGGATCATACCCATCGTTTGCTTCCTTCACGAAAAGCACATCAAAGAAGCCCTGTAAAGACCGGTCTAACTTGATGTGTGCTCGCTCACCCCCCCAAATGCCAAAGTGCTGCATTCCGCCATACACTTTGAAAGGCCCGTTGCCTACTTTGGCATAGAATGTCTTTTCGTGTAGCCACGCCCGCTTCATGGATTGCTCGTTGCCCATCCAGCCATGGCTGATAAGCCCTTTGACCTGTAGCCAGCCGTTTGTAAAGGGCACGTTTACCCAATCGGGAAAGGCAAAACCAATCTTAGGAATCGGGATTGCATTCCCACTGACCCCCAGTGAGCCTGTTGATAGCAACGGATCTACCTCTCCCAATATTTCCTTGAACCGTCCCGCACGAAACTCCAATACGCCGTATCGGGCTTTCAGATAGCCTTCCTGGACGATAAACTGATCGAAATGACGGTTGTTTATCAGATTTATCCCGTATTCCAATCGGAAGTTGTGTTTCCCGGTGGGAAAAGTATGAGAGTTCCATGCGCCGATATGGGTGGCCATGTCGGTTCCTTTTTCGCTAATCAACCCGAATCGGTTGGATTCAATCCAAAGAGGCTGAAAGCCTTCGGGCGCTATTGATACGGTTGTGCCTACTTCCACGTGGAGCGAATCTGCCCACTGTTGCGCGGATAAAAAAGTGGGTAGGAAAAGGAGATAGCAGATACTAAGTTTGCTTTTCATGTCCAGTTATCTTTATCAAATTTTGTTCAAAATCATGCAACACCTGTTCTTTACTCAAAAACTGCTCCGCATATTGCCGCGCCCGTTTGCGGTAGGAAGTAAGGTTGGTGGCGAGCGCTTGTTGTAGTCCCGATACCAAAGCGTCGGAAGATTCGGGCTCGATAAGAATACCGAGGCGACCATTGCGTACGATTTGATACAGCGAAGTGCCGGGCAAGGCAGAAACAAGTGAAAATCCGCCTGCTGCGAGTATTCCGGTGAGTTTACTTGGCATCACCAAATCCGACGCCGATTTCTTTTGCAATACCAAATGAATATCGGCCGTGGCCAACAGCGCAGACATCTTTTCGTAAGGCTGCAGCGGATAAAAATACAAGCTGGTTAGGCCTGCCTCTTGAGCCATGGCCTTGAGGCGGTCGCGTGAGCCTCCCGAACCGCAAATGACGAAATGTACGTCTGGGCGATCCTGAAATTGCTTGGCGGCATCGATGATAATTTCCAAACCCTGCTTTTCACCAAGGTTTCCTGAATATAGGACAACCTTGTCCTGGATTGGAATACCCCATTCCCGTCGCAAAGACTGTTCCTTCGTCAACGGTTTAACCATATCCTCATCCACCCAGTTGGGGAACATGAGATACCTTGCCTCCGGTACACCCTTGGCCAGGATCTTTCTTTTCATGCCTAAACTAATGGATGAAACGACAGTGCTTCGGTGGAGTAGGTAGCGCTCTGCTTTGAATAAGCTATTAAGTAACTGTTTGTTGTTAATCATCTGCAATTCCTTTGCCGCATCAACCTGCAAATCCTGAATATGGGTAATCAGTTTAGCTCCTTTCAATTTCGCATAAAGGAGGGCAAAAACGCCGAGGTGGAATGGAGGCGAGACATGGATTACAACATCGTATCTTTTTTTGAGCAACAGACCGAACCATTTGGGGAAAACGCCGCCCAGGAACGAAAACTCGTGAAGGATACGTTTCTTTGAGGTGACTTCCTTTGGGACATACAGCGGTACGCGGTATACGGTTACTCCGTCAATTTCTTCAGTCAGCCATCCGGTATTTCGGTACGCTGCGTGTATTTCCCACTCGGGATAATAGGGCCTGGCCGTAACCACTGCCACCTCATGCCCGCGGGCAGCTAGCCAACTGGCCATTTCACCTGTGTACTTACCGATTCCCGTAAGTTCTGGCGTATAGTTGATGCCGAAAATGAGAATGCGCATGATCCTTATTTTGTTTTGGTGCCTTCACGTAAGAGTTCCCGTGTTTTTAGTACGATAAAATATTCATAGATGGATTGGAGGGTCGCATAAGTGGTTCCCGCTTTACCATCCAGGAATGCCCTCCGGCCAATTACCATATAGAGCCACTTGATGAATGGCCTGCCAGGCATCTTGTAAAAAAGGCCCTTTTGATGATAGCGTTTTTCTGTGAAATCCTTGCTGAACAATGCCTTTTTCCAAGAGAAGTCGATACCCTCATTCACGTCTTCCAGCCGCATTGCCGCTTCCATATCGGCGTAGCCCAAATGCCGCTGCAACCAATAGCGGATCCCTTTGCTGAAGGGATAATGGTCCAAGTAACCGGGTAACCTTCCGGTTGTTCCGTCGGGTATCGAAACCGGATTTACGAGGCGTTCATAGCGCATTTTTTCTGGCCGGAATAACCGGAGGTAAAAGGGAGATATCTGGGCATGTTTTAACCACCGGCCATTCCACGCAAAATCACGGCGCTGGATTTCGTACGCTACATGGCCGGTCTGGGCGCCGTCAAAATTCAACAAACGTTCTCGCAGGCTGTCAGATACCCGCTCATCGGCGTCAATATAGAGTACCCAGGGATATTTAAAGGGGATATTGCGCAGTCCCCAATTTTGATGATTGGACCAATTGTCGAATTTACGTTGCGTCACGGTCGCTTTATAACGCTCTGCAATTTCCACGGTCGTGTCATCGCTGTAAGAATCATACACATGAATGTCGTCACACCACGTCACGGAATCGAGGCATCCGGGTAAATCCTGTTCTTCGTTTTTAGTAAGTATCAATACAGAAATCATGTTCACCTTAACTATATTAATTGATGTCAGTTTTTCGCCCATCGTTAAGAACCCGCTCTTTTAAGGGTTTGCAGGGGTGTCCGGCGCAGACCATCCAGGCGGGCATATCCGTTGTAACAACTGCGCGCGCGCCTATCACAGCACCTTCGCCTATAGTCACCCCAGGGTGTATAAAACAACCGGCAGCTACCCATGCCTTATCGCCGATGATAATGGGCTTTGTGTAAAGAGGGTGACCAGCTTTCGTGTAGTCGTGTGTTCCGGTGCATACATACGTTCCCTGTGAAATAATGGTACGGTACCCTACGGATATTTTGCCCTGCGAATACAGTTCGACCCCACTGGCGATGCCGCATTCTTCGCCCAGTTCGAGCGTCCAGGGGGCCCAGATCTTTACACCGGGGTAGATATGGGCCCCCTTGCCCACTTTGGCACCGAAACACCGCAGGATGAATGCGCGGTAGCCGTGAAAAGGTCGGGGCGAGTACCGGAAAAACAATACATATACTACCCCCCAACAGACGCGCATTAAGCGATTGGCCAGTGAAAAGGAGGCTTCTTTGTACGTGTCTATGTGCTTATGCATGGTTACTTAAGGCTTTTTTTAATCGTTCAGCAGCTGCTTCTACGGTGAAATGCTTGTCATAGGCCTTTCGGGCTGCATGCACCATCTTGAGCTTCCGGTCTTCGGGCATATCGAGCCATTTGTTTAAAAGGGACATAATCCCTTCGGCGGTATCCGGGGCTACAAGCCCTCCGCCTTCTTGGTCGATTTCCCGCCATATGTTCACCTGGTCGCTGATGAGTACAGGTTTGGAACACGCGAGCGCTTCGGCAACCGCGATTCCGAAATTTTCCTGATGGCTGGGCAGGATAAACGTTTCACAGCCATAAAATGCTCCCCACTTCTGGTCGCCGGTGAGCATCCCTGTGAATCGAATATCGGTTTCCCTGGCGGCAAGCTCCGTTACCTTTTTACCGTAGGTCGTATCCAATCCCGGACCTGCAATGACTAAGTGCGGGATGGGTTTCGATCGATTTTTTTTGAGTGTTAAGTAGGCATCGACCAACAGGTCAACGCCTTTTTTTGGGTGGATGCGGCTGATGTACAACCAGTAGCCAGGAGCCGGCGACGGAGGGGGGGGAGCAGGGGGGCTGTCGACACCCAAGCCGATGACGTATTCGCTTTTGGCCCCGTAGCCTGCGAAGGTGGTGCGGGCGAGCAATTTTTCTGTTTCGCAGGTAAATAGTATACCATCGCTGTTATTCACGATTTTCCGTTCCAGAAAATGCCAGATAGTCCGATTCCTGAAGGCCTTCAGTTTTCTTCCGGATGCACGCTGGAAATAAGGGTCGAGCATGCCATGCGGCATGACAAAGATTCGGGTTTTGGGAGCAGATCGGAGATTTTTCAGCAGGGCATAGCTTTGGTATTGCCACAGTCCGTGCAAGATAGCGGCGTCATAGCCGTGCAGGTTGTCAGCCAGCCAGGAGGTGAGCCGCCGGCTGTAGTTCCAGGATGTGGTACCCTCGCCTAACGCATGCACGGGATAATTGCAGTCGCGCAGGGCAGCGCTGCCTGCCGA